>Ga0180007_10001084_pt1 | contig 39035 bp, 35 predicted proteins | sample MM_PC_MetaG_FD_121122 | JGI IMG/M metagenome (GOLD analysis project Ga0180007, IMG submission 121122) | Groundwater microbial communities from the Aspo Hard Rock Laboratory (HRL) deep subsurface site, Sweden - MM_PC_MetaG | ecosystem: Environmental > Aquatic > Deep subsurface > Groundwater... | reverse complement strand
TTCGCTGGAATGACGAAAAATGAGGAATTTCGACTTTTTACGAGAGCATCAAGATTGCGCTGGATTTCGGATCGTATGCGAGGATCGGGAACAGGCGCATAGCAGGGCTATGTAACTGTTCCCGAGACGAAGAAGACGGTTGGCAAGACAAGCAAGATGAGACGATTTATTTTGGCCGAGTCCCTAAGACTCAGTCGCCCTGCCAACCAAATTCGGCGTTGTCGCGCAGAAGGTCAAGACGTTCGCGGCTGTTCTGGCGCAACATATCCCATCCGGCATCATCCTGCACGACGATGGGCCTTACCAGGATGACCAACTCGCTCTTGATGGATTCAGTCTTGGTGTGCCGGAAAAGAGCGCCCAGCCAGGGGATTTTTCCGAGAACCGGCACCCCAGCAACCATCCTGCTATTGGTGTTCTTCATCAACCCGCCGATCACAACGACCTGGCCACTTGCGGCCCGTACGATGCTATCCGATTCCCTGATACTGCTAAAGGCCAGGGGCAGCGACATCTGGGATGGCTTACCATCCGCCCCCCCTGCCCCCACCGTCACGACTTTCTGCTGGTCGGTAACCTCGCTGACCGTAGGGTGGATGTGCAGGGTGACAATGCCGGCAGAGTCAATCTGCGGCGTCACGTCGAGTGCTATTCCTGAGAAAAAGGGGGTCAGAGTGATATCGTTGGAGGTGCTGGAACTGGTGCCTGTGACAGTGTCGCTCGATATGTCAGTGACAAAGTATTCGTCGTCACCAACCTTGATGACCGCCTTCTGGTTGTTCATGGTGGAGATCCTGGGACTGGAGAGAACCTGCACGTCGCCCTGAGTCTGAAGCAGTTCGATAAAGGCGCTAAAATCCGTAAACTGAAGGCTCGCTGCAAAAGCTCCACCGAAGGCTGAGGTGAGGGTACTCGCGATCGCCTGCGGATTGGACGGGTCAAGGACTCCTGTTCCACTTGCGATTTCAGAAATTCCCTGGTTGATGAGGGTGCCGCCCCCAGTCTGGGTCAGATTGACGCTTCCCGAACCGGCATGGAGAAGAATCGACCAGTTAATGCCGCTCTGGAACCCGTCGTTGAGCGCAACCTCGATGATCTTGGCCTCGATAATCACCTGGCGTATGAGGTTGCCCTGGAGGATCTTGAGGTATTTTTCAACTTCATTCAGTTCCTTGGGCAGGGCGCGGATGATAACCAGGTTGCCCTGGGGAAGGACCACCACCTGTCGACCAGTGTCGGTGCCAACGATCTCTTTGAGAGCCTTTTCGAGTTCTTTCCAGAAATCTGAACTGCTCTCGGTATCGATCACGCTGCCGGAAACCGACTCGCTTGATTTCACTTGACCATCTGAGTTCTCAGTGCCACCGGACTGGGAGACCTGTCCTGAACTGATGCGGGTTTTGGACATCCCCTTGCGGCTCAGGTTGAGGTAGTCTATCTGGTAGGTGCGCGATTGAATCCCCCCCCCCGGAAGGACCTGATAGCCGCTTCTGGTGCGGCGGTATTCATATCCGTAGACGTCTCGCATCACCTCCATGACCTCGGAAATGGTGACATCCTTGAGGGAGATGCTGATTTCCCCTTCGACCTTGGGATGAACGACTATATTGGTGTCTGTGGATTCAACCAGATACAGGAAAAAATTGCGGGCCGAAATCTTCTTGGCTGAAATATTGAACCGGGTCTCCTTTACCGTATCTTCACCGGAGGGGACCTGTTGGTTGGCCGCATCGGCTAGACCGCTCTGTTCCTGAGGCGCTGTTGGCAACACTTCCGGCTTGATTTCCGGGGCTTTTTCCTGGGCAAACCCTTCTTCTACCGCCCCCGGCAGAGCAGGCCTCATCGCCTCGACCGGCATAGAGGCGCAGGAAGCCTGTAAGGCGATTATAAAAAACGGGATGAAACGACAAATGGCTTGATAAAATATCCTGTTCATGTAGGTTTATTTCCCCCTCACTTGAATTAAGGGTTTGATGCTCTGTTCTTCGGCCATTCCCAATTCGACAACCTTGCCCTGGTATTTTAATGTGACCCTGTTAAGCCGGATATCTATCACCTTTGCCTCTTCAATAAAATGGCCGATTTTGACAGCCGTGTCATTTATTACCGCAAATGTCCGGTCCGGCGAAACAACGGTAGCGCTCAAGACCCATCTGGGCATCGATTGGACCTCGATTTCTTTAACGTCATCGGCGGGCCGCGCATAATAGTAAGGGCGGGTGGGATCCTGTATAGAGGCCCCGGTGACGATACTCACACACAAAAGAACACTCGTCATCCCCCCCCAGGAAGCGATTAACAGAGAATATTTTTTGCGCAAAGATTCAAACACCGATCCACCCTTCAGTAAGGTTCATAGTGGTCAAGGTCAAAGTAATCCGCGAAACGGGATACTCCAACAACTCGATGGTGAGCCCTTCCCAGAAAAACCTTCTCGGAAGAGCCTCTAGATCCCTGAAGAACGCGACGGCATCGAGGTAGTTCCCTTCGAACTGCAGCCGCACCGTGTGACGGAAGACCTTTTGTCCCGGCACGATTGAGTTTACCTTCTCCTCGGACAGCGGCGGCCAGGGTTTGGAGGCAAGTTTTTCGAGACTCACCAACTTGAGCGAGGTATTCAGCGAGAGGATCTTTTCGAGGATCCCCACCATCTCCTTGGGGGGGACGAGATCAAGAATAGCCTCTTCGAGCTTTCCATCCAACTGACTGAAATCGGCCTTTAATGCGGTAAGTTTTTGCCGGCTTTCCCTGTCGGGGTCTTCGTTGCTCTTGATGGGGATGCTTTCGAGCTGGGTCTTGAGTCCGGAGTTGATCGATTCCGCCTCGGCGAGCTGCTTAACGACCGTCTTTTTCTGTTTAATGATCGGTTCAACAAGGAACTGATTGCCAGCAAGAACAACGGCGATCAGAAGGGCGCCAAAAATTATTATCCGCTCCCTCGGTTCTCGTTGATCAAACTTTTCAAGCTGCGTTGCGATTATACCCTTGAGCTTTTCAAGGCTTTTCATCGTTACCCCCGGCATACTTGGTTTTCATGAAGAATTCGACGCTCTCTTCGCTTCCCTTGGAGCGAATAATCCGGAACTCGCTGAATTCTACATCGTTGAAGCTTCCGTCCTCGGACAGATGTTGCAAATAACGGGGAACGAGTTGCGGGTCGGTTGCGGATCCCTCGAGAGTCATGGTGCCTACAACCGATCCGAAGGAAATAAGTCGCAGCCAAAGCCCGTCGTCGACCTTTTGCTTGGCGAGCGCCTCGAGATAGGAGGAGAAACCGCCAGACCTTTCGATCTGGCACGCCGATAGGTAACCAATGAGCAGTTTCTTCGATTCCCTTTCCGATGTCAATCGCTCAATTTCATTCTCTAATAACTGGCTCTTTTCCTTCGGTACCATCAGGGCCCGCATCTTATCGATATTCTTTGTGAGTTGTACCTCCTCATTGCGCACTTGCAACAGCTTTTCATTGAGCCCATTAATCTGGTAGGCAAAAAAGCCGTAAGGAATAATCATCAAAAGTGCAAGAACAGCGGCGATCAAAAGCATCTTGGTCGCAGGGAGGGGATTCTTTTTCAGATGAAATATAGGCTGATAGAGATTTATCTGCTGTTTCATCACTCGACCTCGAACTCACGGAGGGCAGCCCCGATTGCCATGATGCAGCGGGCCTGAATCTCGGGTGAAAGAAACTCATTGACTTCAAAGGCGCTGTTGAGATCGAGAAGCCTGACATCCGCATTCAAGTAATTGTCCAGGTAAGGGATGAGATCAGGGATAGGCCTTTCAGTCGGGGCCACCAGTAGATTATCTATCGGAGTCAATGCCGAACTTCGCTCATAAAAATCGAAGGTACGCTGAACTTCAAGACTGATAGAGTCCAGGAGGTTCAGAAATTCAAGGTTCTCGCTCCCTTCCGAGGAGGGGGGGGCGTCGCTGAATTCGTAAAGTTGGGACAGCCCGACCGGGATGCTTCGCGTAAGGTAGATCTGCCTTTCCCTGATAATCATGATCGTCCCCTGCTGGGGACCGAAAAAGAGAATCCCTACACCTTTTGCCGATTCAGGTAAATAGGCGGCAAAATTCCGCACAGCGAGTTCGGGGATGTCGATGGCATGAACCGCCAGTTTAGAACCGCGGAGGAAGTCGACCTTTTTTCTGACTTTATCCACCGGAGTGACCACGACATAGGCACGGGCCTCATGCCCACGGGTGGGAACCTCGAAGTGGTCAACAACTGCATCCTCGATCGGATAGTTTATCAATTCACTGACTTGCCAGCGGACCGCTTCGTCCCGTTCGTTATCTGCAACATCGGGTGGCACAATCTGAAGGAGGTCGTAGCTGCCCAAAGCCATCACACCGACGCAAGGAAAGGACTCCAGGTTATGGCGGCCGATCAGTTCAGTCATGGCGCGATGACGGCCATGTCCTTCTTCGCAGAAGGCAAAGTCGCAGCAAGCCAGACGAGGAGCGCCGTCTTCCCGGTACTCAACCAAGGCTATCCCGATCCCGTTGCTCTGCTCGCTGATTCCAACCAGACCCTTCGACTCCCGGGCTTTTTTCCTGAAGAGCTTCAGCACTTTCTCCATTCCGTGACGAGCGGGTTGCCACAACACCTTAGTTAACCCAAACGACATAAAAAAAGCATGATTAACGTTTTCCGTTTTTTTATGCAGGTTAATCTGCGATCGACCAAAAATTAAAAAGTGGCGGCGGGTGCTATAGATAAATATGCTATGAATCCAGCAAGATAACTGTTTGAAGAAATTTCGCGCGTAAATGCGTAAATGATTGATATCATTACCCAAAGCAAACCGGCGACTAATTCTCTTGTGGCTGCCTTGATGCGAATCACGGCATGCTATTTTGCTAAAATAACAGTTGATGGCGTCGCAAAAAGGCCAAGATACTGCATTGGAGCGCATTTTTGCTCTGCGGTACACTATATGTTGTTTGGCCTCACTCATGCGCAAAAACATACTGCTCCTTGTATGCGTCTTATTAATTTACTACCTGTAACAACCGCTGCACCACAACATAGTGCAACCGACAAAGCAGTCCCCTTATGGTGTGGGTGAAATTCTAAAAATTGACTAAATCAACAGACTCTTGTATCTCGGCCCTTTTGTTTAGCCATCCTCTGACTTTTGTCGAGTAGATCAACTTTTCCCAAAAGAATGATGCCTCTACCAATTGACTTGCAAAGACCCCTTGCCGCACGCGGCTACTACGTGCCATAAATGATAATCAACGTTCAGTTCATCTGCTGAATCTGTGGGCAACCTCCGGCTCAGGCAGATTTCCAAGTGCAAGTGTATGATAGAGTACTATTTTGGGCATTGTTAATTCAGTATAGCTTGCAGGCCATCTTTCCATTTTAGCATTAAAAGAATGACGGAATATTTGACATATAATCATTATTTAGTGTCAAAGATTTGGGCATGTTGGTCGATAAATTGACATATATTGTCTAACATCTTAATTTTATATATTAATTGTTATTTTGGTTTTTTGTCTGCCGCCTGTTTCATCTGATGAAACAATGGGAAAATATGCCTTCAGGCTATCTTTCCCCATCCAATCCTCGTCCAATGATCATTCTCAAAAGAATGCAGTTCGAGTTGTAACATTGTTAACTGCCCGTTTTAACATCACTAAGGCAATTTATTAATGCATCAGTGCTGTTAAGGAGAAAGAGCGCCGGTCAGTGTAATTTCATATTATTGCAGTATTTATGCCAGGATGGGCTGCTGAAGACAGAGGTTGGACTAAGCGCTACCGCGCAGGTTGTTCCGGGGGCCTGCCCCTTTCCGTGTTTCTAGTGCCTCTATTGATAAACGCCATGTTCCCGGCACGCCTTCGGCGCGCCGGGAACGGCTCGCCGATATACCTCCTATAGGCTTATTTTTTTCTTAACTCAAAAAAGGAGGTATATCATGGCAACCGAACTTCGCATCCGAATGATCGAGGACATGCAGTTACGAAGTTTGTCCAAATCGACCCAGCAGTCCTATGTCCGATCTGTCCGAAAATTGGCGGAACATTACCACAAATCGCCGGACCAGATCACCGAAGAGGAACTCCGCCAGTATTTCCTGTTCCTTAACAATGTAAAAAAGTATGCCAGGGCAACCTGTACCATTGCCCTCTGTGGTATTAAGTTCTTCTATGACCACACTGTCAAACGCGAGTGACCACCTCAGTCAGCGGCGGCAAGGTGCTCAGCGGCAAGAGCAAACGGGTTGCCAACCGTGCAGCCTCGGCCCTTCGCATGGCGGCCTTTACTCTGTTTTACTCAAAAAGCGCCCTTGGCGCCTATTTGCGCAGACAGTGATCCCGCCTAGGCGCCCCCAAGGCCATAACAGCGACTGCCCACAAGCTGGCCCGGCTGGTCTACACGATGTTAAAGCACGGCACCGCCTATGTCGATGTCGGACAAGAATACTACGAAAAATGCTATCGTAACCTGAAACGCAAAGCTCGTGAACTGGGGTTTATGCTGGTTGAGGTCGCCGGACTGCAACCAAAAACTGCAACTTCGTAATTTCAACCACTTACCATGAAGTTACTTGGAAGAATGAAGAAGTAAGGCGAAAAAATCAGTTATTCTGGCTTCTGAATTCTGCCTTCTGGCTCCCGCAGAAGTAAACAAACGGCAATTAAAAGTTGTAAACTTCCACAATTCAACAATATACAGTGAGTCAGAAAGTTGAGTTTAAAACCTTTCAAAATGCCAGGAGACAGGGTTGCCGTCCCTGTAAGGCATCCAGCCGTGAAAAACACCTGGCTTTCCATCAAATACCAGAGGCAGGAAATAACGGTCCCCCGGCCACATGGGCAGGGCATGGAGCTTATCCACAGGCTGCCAGATCAGCGTACCCTCGCTGTTTTCGGCAAACGGTATGCCTTGGAACCGGCTGATGAGAAAGATAAATCCCAGCCAGTCCTCCCCATCCTTGACGAAGTTTGTCCAGTTGATGGTGCCCCGCAGGGTCATTTCCGTACATTCGATGCCGGCCTCCTCGCGGATCTCCCGCCGCATGCAGCCGGCCACATCTTCATGGGCATGCATCTTGCCCCCAAGACCGTTGTATTTGCCTAAATGCTGATCATTGTCTCTGGCATTGCGGTGGATAAGGAGGGTGTGGGTCCGGTCCGGGGAAAGAACAAAACCCAGGGTGGCTATAATGGGTGAGTATGAAGACATCATTTAAAATAATATGGCATGATTATGTTGCGTGCAGGACTGTCATACTGCGGAAGGCTTATCATCCTGCCGGAAACGGGTGGAAAAATTTCATATAAATTAACATGAAATCATTTTACTTATCAACATCATGACAATATTCTGTCATAATAGCAAAAGAGGATAACGGTATCAGTTGCTGGACAAAGGAGCTTTTTTTAAATGGGTAAGGCCGAGGTTTTTGTCAATCAGGAAGATATGGCCCTTTTCAACTGCCCCCATTGCGGGGCAATGAAACATGTATCGGTGGCCAAGTTTAAGAACAAGAAGCACTCTCTGCAGGTAAAATGCGTTTGCTCGCAAACGTTCACTGTCGACCTTAATTTCAGGAAAAGGTATCGGAAACATACGGATCTCGAAGGTTTTTTCTGCAAGGTAGTCAACTGGGGAAAAACTTCGGACGCCAGTAAGATGCCGCGCAACTGCAGGATTGTCAATCTTTCCCTCGGCGGATTAGGGTTCCGCTATCAAACCAGAGTGCAGGTTGCAGTCGGGGAAGAACTGATTATTGATTTCATACTTGATGACCGGAAGAAGTCCCATATGGAACGAAGGATTATTGTGCGTCACGTGGGGGAAGATGGGTATATCGGCTGTGAGTTCAGTGACGCAAATCAGCATATTTTTGAAAAAACCCTCGGCTTTTATTTGATGCCTTAGGTTCGGGCGAGCGTCGTTTTTAGAATCGCTCCATGCGCGGATTTTTTTAGGCTGTCCACTTCTCTTTTTGTAAAGAAAATCCCTTTTGTTATGCCCTGGCCTGCAGTCCCGGTTGACCGGAAATTCTGTTGCTGCAAAGCGGGTACCCGAACATATCCCGACAGCTCAAGTTTGAGATTATTGCCGGTCCTGTTTCGCCGGGTGTGCGGGAAGCAAAAAACCAGAGTCGTAAATGGCGCTGGAGGCGGCGGGGAATGTATGTTACTATTTAAATTTTATGCGCCTGCTTGCCGGGGCATTTGCATGTCATAACAATAAAGAGTCTGGATGGAAATTTCCTCCCGGTTCAAGGATTATATGATTATTGTATGGTAAAAATCAGATTCAGCCTTATCATGGCCATTGCAGCATTTTTACTGTTTTGTTTCCATTTAAACCACTCCCAAGCCTCAGTCCGCCAAGATCCTTTCCCCGTTTACAAATCCATGAAGGTCAATGTCGCCTTCTGGAAGAAAGTTTATGCGGAATACCCGACGACCAAGGGCTTGATTCATGACAATCGTGATCTGTCAATCATCTATGAAGTGATTGATCTTGTGTCTGAAGATCAGGCCGGGGCGAGGGAAATCAACAAGGAGCGGGTCAACCGGGCAAAGGAAAAATACCGGCAGATCCTGCTGTCATTAGCCGGCGGCCGGAGCCCGCAGACAAGTGAAGAAAAAAAGGTTCTTGCCCTTTTCGGCGGCTCACCTTCTTCCCAACTCTCGCAGGCGGCGGATGCAATCCGTTTTCAGCTGTGCCTGAAAGATCACTTTCTTGAGGGACTTGTCCGTTCCGGGGCCTATCTGGCCGAGATCAAGAAAATATTCAGAAGCTATGATCTGCCCGAGGATCTGGCCTATCTGCCCCATGTGGAGTCCTCATTCAATTATAAGGCCTATTCCAAGTTCGGCGCGGCAGGCATCTGGCAGTTTACCCATTCAACCGGCAAACGCTTCATGACCATTGACTATACCCTGGACGAGAGGCGTGATCCTATTCGCGCCAGCCATGCCGCCGCCCGCTTTTTAAAGGAAAATCACAACAAGCTCGGCAGCTGGCCACTGGCGCTCACCGCCTATAATCATGGACCAAACGGCATGATGCGTGCAAAAAATCAGCATGGAACCTATGAGAATATCTTGAAAAATTATAAAAGCAAGCTTTTTGGTTTCGCATCAAGGAATTTCTATTCGGAATTTATTGCCGCCCGTGAAGTGGCGAAAAATTACAGAAGATATTTCGGCAATGTTGCACTGGAAGAGCCTGTTTCATTCGTTGAGGTGGTCATGCCCGGTTATGCGCCGATAAAAGATCTGTCCCGCCATTTTCAGGTGGATCTGGCCACCTTGAGCGAGCTCAATCCAGCTCTGCGTTCTCCGGTGTTCGAGGGCCGCAAGTATGTGCCCAAGGGCTACAAACTCCGGCTGCCGGGCATAAACGGCCAGATGACAAAACTCGCTTCGTTCATGCCGGATGATGCTTTTGTCGACAAACAAAAGCGCAGCCGTTTTTATCAGGTAAAGAAAGGGGATTCAGCCGGGGTCATTGCCAGAAAGCATGGGATTAAGCTGGAGGACTTGCGCGTCGCCAATGGCCTCAATGCCCGGGCGACTGTCTATGTGGGGCAGAATCTGCGCATTCCCACCCAGGAGGAAAAGGTGGTGCTACTGGCCAAGGTCGAGATACCTGCTAAAAATATTGCCCCGGTCAAAGACGTGGATGTTAAAAAAGAGACGCGGGAGATTGTTACCTTAAAGGCTGAAATGGAAAAAAAGGCGGTCACGCCCCGGAAAAAGGAAGAGCCTGTCCAGCAGGCCAAAGCCCCTGCAACCCCGCCTGAGCAGGTTGCCGCTGTTGTTGCGGAAAAGCTTCCCCAAGCGGGAAAACAGGTTGAGGAGGAGGCTGCGGTTCCGGTTGTGTCTGCCGCTGAGGAACCGGTAATGAAGGAGGTGGTTGCCGAAGAGGAACAGGCAAAGTTTGACCAGGGCGATGTCGTTGATGAACTGCCCAAGGCACCCCTTGCAGAGCCGGCATTTAACCCGGAGGTGGTCACCGGCAATCTGCTGGTTGAAGACAGCCGTACCGAAAAGGGGCGCACCGTGGGCTCCATCCGGGTTGAGGTCGGTGAGACTCTCGGCCACTATGCCGACTGGCTGAAGGCGCCCACCAGCAGTATTCGCCGTCTGAACGGCTTGAGTTTCGGTCATCCCATTAAACTCGGTCAGCGTCTGAAAATCGAATTCGCCAAGGTAAACAAAGAGGATTTTGAAGAAAAACGCTATGAATACCATAAGGAAATTGAAGAAGATTTCTTTGCCGCTTATAAGATTGAAGGGGCAAGGCTATATCGGATCAAGCCCGGTGATAACATCTGGAGTCTCTGCCAGGTTGATTTTGATCTGCCTTTCTGGCTGATCAGGAAATTTAATATTGCTCATGATTTCAACAATCTGAAGCTTGATGAGCAATTGATTATTCCGGTCGTGAGGGAAATTGAACGGCAATGAGCACTGATACGCCGCAAATAATTTATCGTCATGATTACCGTGCCCCTGATTATCTGATTGATACGGTGCATCTTCATTTTTCCCTGGGGGAAAGACAGGCGGTGGTTACCTCCCGTCTTCATTGCCGCCGCAATGGTGAAGGAGGGGCAAATCCTCCTCTGGTGCTTGACGGTGAGGAGCTGGAGCTGCTGTCGGTTTTTCTCGATTCCCGCAAGCTGACTGAAAAGGAGTATGTGCAGAGCAAAGAGTCGCTTACCATAAATCAGGCGCCGGACAATTTCGAACTGACAATCACCACCCTGATCCGGCCCGAGGAGAACACTTCCCTGGAGGGTCTCTATAAGTCCAGCGGCAATTTCTGCACCCAGTGCGAGGCCCAGGGCTTCAGAAAAATCACCTACTTCCTTGACCGGCCTGATGTGATGAGCCGTTTCGCCACCACCATTGAGGCGGACAGCTCCGTGCCGGTGCTGCTTTCCAACGGCAATCTCGTTGAAACGGGCAAAGCGCCGAACGGCCGTCATTACGCCACATGGCAGGATCCTTTTCCCAAACCCTGCTATCTCTTTGCCCTTGTGGCGGGAGATCTTGTCCGTGTTGCCGCTACCCATGTGACCGAATCCGGTCGCACCTTTGATCTGCATATCTATGTGCAGAAGCATAACAGCGACCGGTGCGATCATGCCCTACGTTCCCTGAAAAAGGCCATGGCATGGGATGAGAAGGTTTTCGGGCTGGAGTATGATCTTGATCTTTTCATGATTGTGGCGGTGGACGATTTCAATATGGGGGCCATGGAAAACAAGGGCCTGAATGTTTTTAACTCCAAATATGTGTTGGCCAAACCGCAGACCGCAACGGATGCCGACTATGCAGGCATTGAGGGTGTTGTTGCCCATGAGTATTTCCATAACTGGACCGGCAACCGGGTGACCTGCCGCGACTGGTTTCAGCTCTCCCTCAAAGAGGGACTCACCGTGTTCCGCGATCAGCAGTTTTCAGCGGACATGACATCGGCTGCGGTGAAGCGACTCACTGATGTCATAATGCTCCGTAATCTGCAGTTTGTCGAGGACGGCGGCCCCATGGCCCATCCTGTCCGGCCTGATTCCTATATCGAGATCAACAACTTTTATACGATGACGGTGTATGAAAAGGGTGCGGAGCTGATCCGCATGATTCATACCCTGCTGGGAGTGGATGGTTTCCGCCGGGGCATGGATCTCTATTTTCAGCGGCATGACGGCCAGGCCGTTACCTGCGATGATTTTGTCCGGGCCATGGAGGATGGCGGCGGAGTGGATCTGACCCAGTTCCGCCGCTGGTACAGCCAGGCCGGCACCCCTGAGTTACATGTGACAAGCATTTATGATCCGGAGAGAAGGTTCTTAACCCTGCAGGTTGTGCAGAGTTGTCCTTCTACGCCGGGACAGGAGGAGAAAGAGCCGTTTCACATTCCCCTTGCCGTCGGTCTTCTCAACAGCAGGGGAACCGATATGGAGTTGTCCGTTAACGGCAAAAAGATGGGAACGACGGTAGTGCTCGATGTCAAGGAGGGAGAACAGGCTTTTGTTTTCGAAGACATCATGGAAAAACCGATCCCCTCCCTGCTGCGCGGCTTCAGCGCCCCGGTCAAACTCCATTATGATTATACGGAAGACGAGCTGCGCTTTCTGCTGGCCCATGATACCGACCCTTTCAACCGCTGGGAAGCCGGGCAGAGATTGTCCTGCCGCCTTCTTCTGCGCTTGATTGCCGACCGGCGGCAGGGGATAGAGCTGCAGCTCGATGACGCTTTTATCGCTGTTTTTCAGGGTTTGCTTGCCCAGGAAAGTGAGATTGATCAGGCCTTTCTTGCCGAACTGCTTGTCCTGCCCTCGGAAAAATATCTGGGTGAGCAGCTTGCGGTCATCGATGTTGAGGCGATTCATCAGATCCGGCAGTTTGTCCGCCGCACCCTGGCCGCAAGGCTTCGCGATTATTTTCTCAAACTCTATCATGCCAACACCAGCATGGAGCCTTACAGCTATGACCAGCAAAGCGCCGGGAAAAGGAGTCTGAAAAATATTGCCCTTGCCTATCTGATGCAAAACGATGATAAGGCAGTGATGGATATGTGTCTGGGCCAGTTTGAACAGTCGGGCAACATGACCGATGTGCTGGCAGCCCTGCAGGCCATTGTCCATAACCCTGACTGCCCGGAACGAAAGAGTGTGCTGGTTTCTTTCTACAGTGAGTGGCAACGTGACAGTCTGGTGCTGGACAAGTGGTTTTCCCTGCAGGCCACGGCGCCTCTGCCGCAGACCCTGGACGAGGTGAAATCTCTGATGGACCATCCCGCCTTTTCATTGAAAAATCCCAATAAGGTAAGGTCGTTAATCGGCGCCTTCTGCGGGGGGAATCAGATATGTTTCCATGATAAAAGCGGGGCGGGTTATCGTTTTCTTGCCGATCAGGTGCTGGCAATCGATCGGTTCAACCGCCAGATAGCTGCCCGGATGCTGACGCCGCTCAGCCGCTGGCAGCGTTTTGACACCCCCCGGCAGAATTTGATGTGCCGGCAGCTGGAGAGAATTCTGGCCGTCAGTGAACTTTCAAAAGACGTCTACGAAGTGGCCTCAAAGAGCTTGCAGGTAGCTTCCCCCGGGCCGGCCCGGAATTAAAAGGGAATCATCAATTTTTATGGTTTCACCAAAAAAAATAAAGTACTGAAAAAAAATAAAGTACTGATATGGATATTTCAAAAACAATAGCCAAGATGAAGGAAAATCCGGCCTTTGCCGACAATGTGGGCATGGTGCTTGTGCACAACGGCGTGGTCAGGGCCTGGTCCCGCAAGGGCAAGGAAAATGTCTCATTTCTGGAGGTTGCTCCTGATCTTGGCAAGATTGAGACAATCAGGCAGGAATTTCTGACGAAAGAGGGGATTTTTGATATCATCATTGAGGCAAAATCAGGGCGGTTCAAGCCGGGTGATGATCTTCTCTTCATTGTGGTGGCCGGCGATCTGCGGGAAAACGTCAAGCCGGTGCTGGCAGACCTTCTTGATCGGATAAAAGCTGAGGCAATTGCAAAAAAAGAGGTTGTCTCTGCTTGAAAAAGTGTTTGTATTAGGGTAGATAGTTCCCTTTCTCAATTGTTGATGGCTTTGAAAAAAATGATTGTCCCCCAGTGCACAGGACAGCCTGTCGGCTTATCGTTACCAATTTTCGCAAACTGACTTTTTTCAAAGCCGTTCATTACTTGCTCAACACGGAGTTGACTTATGTATACCGCATCAGATTTACGCAAAGGGCTCAAGGTTGAAATTGACGGTGACCCCTATATTGTCACCGACTTTCAGTTTTCCAAACCGGGCAAGGGGCAGGCTCTCTACCGGACACGACTGAAGAACATGGTTACCGGCAATGCCTTTGAAAGAACATTCCGCTCCAATGACAAATTCCAGAGGGCGCCCCTTGAAGAACGCACCATGCAGTTTCTCTATTCCCAGGGAGATGAATTCCACTTCATGGATAACAAGACCTATGAGCAGATCGCCATCACCAAGGAACAACTGGGGGACACCATCAATTTCCTGGTTGACAATATGGAGGTTGATGTACTGCTGTTCAAGGAGCGGCCCATCGGTGTGACCCTGCCGAATTTCGTCAATCTCGTGGTGACCAAGGCCGATCCCTGGGCCAAGGGCGATACCAGCGGCACTGATACCAAGCCGGTCACGGTCCAGACAGGCTATACCCTGCAGGTGCCGCCCTTTATTGAAGAGGGAGACAAGCTGCAGATTGACACCCGCACCGGCCAGTATCTGACCAGGGTCAAGGAGTAGGCTGTTTGGCGTATTCCTTTCTCTGCCGCAGAGCTGAAATCATTCAGGCCATCCGCACTTTTTTCATCAGCAGGGAGTATCTGGAAGTGGATACTCCCATCCGCCTTCCCTGTCTCATTCCCGAAGCCCATATCGAACCGGAAGAATCATCCGGCTGGTTTCTGCAGACCTCTCCCGAGATGTGCATGAAGCGGCTTCTGGCCGCCGGGCACAACAAGATTTTTCAGATATGCCGGTGTTTCCGGAGAAAGGAGCGCGGTTCGCGCCATCTGCCCGAATTTACCATGCTTGAGTGGTACCGGGCTGGCATTGATTACGCTGATCTCATGGCCGAATGCGCGGATCTGCTCCGTTTTGTCGCCGACAAAGTCGATTCTCCGGCTCAGTCTGTTGCGGCTCTGCTGCTGCAGGCTGAGCCGGAGTATCTCACCGTCCTCCGGGCCTTTGCGCTTTATGCCCCTGTCTCCGCCGACCGGGCTCTGGCAGAAGACTCGTTTGATGAAATTCTGGTCAGATACGTTGAGCCCAATCTGGGCAAAGGCCGGCCGACATTTCTGTATGACTATCCGGCCGGTCTCGGTTCACTGGCCCGTTTGAAAAATGAGGATAACAGTGTCGCCGAACGCTTTGAGCTGTATGTCGACGGCCTGGAACTGGCCAACGGTTTTTCCGAGTTGACCGATGTGGGCGAGCAGCGGCAGCGGTTCGTCAAGGAAAGGGCAATCATAGAGGGGCAGGGGCGGAAACCGGGCCCCATGCCGGACAGATTTCTTGCTGATCTCGGGGAACTGCAGTCAGCCGCAGGAATCGCCCTGGGAGTGGACCGGCTGGTGATGCTGTTGTGCGGCGCCCGGTGCATTGATGAGGTGGTTGCTTTTACTCCGGAAACCCTTTAAGGCAAACCGGCATTTTTTTACTGTATTTTTTTATTCAGGTGTTCCCAGTCATCCTGGAAAAATGATTTTCCCTTTCTCCGGCAATACGTTCCCTGTGATTTTCCGGCAACTGACAAACAGTAAAAAAAAAAATGATAGAATACCTGCAACAGTTCAATCCCATTGTCCAGGCCCTGCTGGCCACACTTTTCACCTGGCTGGTGACCGCCGTCGGCGCAGCCCTTGTTTTTGCGACAAAAAAAGTGAATGCCAAAGTCATGGACTCCATGCTGGGTTTTGCCGCAGGGGTTATGATTGCCGCAAGCTTCTGGTCGCTTCTGGCGCCCGGTATAGAAATGGCGGAGCAGCTCGGCAGCATTCCCTGGCTGACGGCGGCAGTGGGGTTTCTCGGCGGAGGGATCTTCATGCGGCTGATCGATATGTTTCTCCCCCACCTGCATCCCGGTCTGGCCCTGTCGCAGAGTGAGGGTATCAAGACTTCCTGGCAGCGCAGCACCCTGCTGGTTCTGGCCATAACCCTGCATAATATTCCCGAGGGAATGGCGGTGGGGGTTGCTTTCGGGGCGGCGGGGGCAGGCTTGCCGTCTGCCACCATCGGATCGGCCATTGCCTTGGCTGTGGGCATCGGTCTGCAGAATTTCCCGGAAGGTGCTGCTGTCTCTCTACCGCTGCGGCGGGAGGGAATGGGCCGCTGGAAAAGCTTTCTGTATGGACAGAGTTCCGGTCTAGTGGAGCCGGTGGCGGGTGTGCTGGGGGCCTATTTTGTCATGCAGATGCAGAGCATTCTGCCCTATGCCCTCTGTTTTGCCGCGGGCGCCATGATATTTGTCGTGGTTGAGGAGCTGATTCCCGAATCCCAGCAGAATGAGAAAAATATCGACGTGGTCACCATGGCCACCATGGGAGGTTTTACCCTGATGATGATACTCGATGTGGCCCTTGGCTGAGGCCTTTATGTCCTCTGTTCCACCCGCATGATCTGAATTGAAACAGCGGCAAGCTATCTTGAGTATTATAGGCAGGCCTTTCAGGAGCTGTTTGTCAAATACGAGCAGGACCTTATCTCAACCGGCAACATCGATCTGCTGTTGACCGACATCATCATGCCCTCCACATTGATGAAAAAGCTGCGTGAAATTTCCGGGTAGGCCGTAAGGCCTTGAATTTTCCCCTGCCGCTAATGAGAGGGCGGGGGACTTGGTGAGCTGTAATATCTCTGGCCAAAGATGATTTTTTTTGAGTTAGTTGAGATTTTGCTGGTGAGTACCCGCTAAGATGATGCACAATGAATTAAGCGCTTATTTGCGGATAGGCTCTACTGCAATGATGCGTCGGCTGACGGGAAAAACATGAAAGTGTTTCATATGATCATGAGAATGACAAAACTCATCGGCTCTCTGCTGCTGCCATTCTGCTTCATTGCCGCTGGCGTCCAGCCTGCGCAGGCTGTGGAGAAACAGGATCAACAGGCTACCGAACAGCCAGCGGCACAGATGGGTAGGGCAGGGAGCACCTCATCCGATGCTGCACAGAGCAAGCGCTATCTGATCAAGTTATCATCAGCGCCTGCCGCTGAACTTGCCAGAAGGCCTGCATCCCTGCCGCGTATTCTGCCTGAGGCCTCACAGGGGCTTATTCGGCAGATTCCCCGTTTTGGCCTGGTAGCGGCAAATCTTGATACAAAGAGTTTGCAGGCGCTCAGCAGCAATCCCCAGGTTGAATTCATAGAGCCGGATCAGCTCCGCTACCTGTTCAGCCAGTATACGCCCTACGGCATCAACATGGCACAGGCGGACCGTTTGCCGGACCTGCATGCCGGCGAAGTGACGGTCTGTATAGTTGACAGCGGTTATGATCTACTGCATGAGGACCTCAGCCGGAACAACGTCGACGGCATTGATCTCATCGGCAGCGGCAACTGGTATGAAGATACCAATAACCACGGCACCCATGTGGCCGGCACCATAGCCGCCATGAATAATCAGGTTGGAGTAATGGGCGTTCTGCCCAACGGCAGCATCAACCTCTATATTGTCAGGGTGTTTGACTCTTCGGGCTCGGCCTATCTTTCCGATATTCTGGCCGGCATGGCTGAGTGCGTCAGTACTGACGTGGGCGCCGATGTCATCAACATGAGTTTCGGCAGTGACGAATCAAGCCTGGCTGAAGAAAAGACGTTTCGCGACATCGCCAACCAGGGGGTGGTGCTGGTGGCTGTGGCCGGTAACAGCGGCACAACGGCAAAGTCCTATCCGGCCTCTTATGATTCGGTCATCTCCGTGGCAGCCATTGACGAGAACAAGAACAGGGCCTCCTTTTCCCAGCAGAATGACCAGGTCGAACTGGCGGCTCCCGGGGTCGATGTTCTGTCAACCGTGCCGACCGGCACTGTCTCCACCCCGGTCGTTTTGTCCCAGCTCATTGTCAGCAATTCCCTGTATGACGCGCGGAACATGCAGGGTTCTCCCTATGCTGAGGTGGAGGGGACTCTGGCGGTTTGCGGCATCGCCGCAGAACCTTGCCCTGATACGGTCGGGAAAATCTGCCTGATCGAACGGGGCAGTTATTATTTCTGGCAAAAGGTGCAGGCCTGTGAGGATGGCGGCGGCATCGGCGCCGTCATTTACAACAATGTGGATGGAACATTTACCGGAACACTGTCGGGTGTGAGCACCTTTATTCCCTCTGTGTCGATTTCCCGGGAGGGCGGGTTGGCTCTGCTTTCCGCCATTGGCGAAGAGGCGCATCTGAGCGTCGGTTCCTATCAGGATTATCATGAGATGAGCGGCACCTCCATGGCCACACCCCATGTAGCCGGGGTTGCCGCCCTGGTCTGGAGCTATCACCATGAGACCTGCAGCGCCAGTCAGGTGCGGGAGGCGTTGAAGATGAGTTCCGAAGATCTCGGCGCCCCGGGTTATGACACATCCTTTGGTTATGGGCTGGTGCAGGCGGAAAATGCAAAGCTCTATCTTGACGGACTTTGCGGAGGCAGCAGTTTGACCCGGGCTGACCAGGATGGTGACGATGATGTGGATGGCCACGATCTGGCTCTTTTGGCGAGCGCCTTTTTGGCCGCAAAACCCTCGGCCGATCTCAACAGAGATGGTGCGATCAGTAATGGGGATCTGCAGGAATTTGCCGCTGCATTCGGCACTGTGCCGGGTGAATGAAAAAAATGTGGTGAATGTGAAAGAGAAACTGTCGGCAATGCCTTTTCAATAAGCCGACACTTTACATCAGGAGGAAGAATAAAGCGCAATCCTTGAATAAGGTATCAAGACTTCGACCGCAAGCTACACCAGCCTGCGCATTACAAATATTTTCAGAGGTGAATAAAATGACTCAAGTTGACCAGCGAAAACATCAACGGCACATCCCTTCTGCAAAAACATTTGTGTATACCTCCGAAAGTTTCGGGCGAATACTGGACATCAGTGCAGGGGGCTTTTCTCTTCAATACATTGATGTGGACTCACCTATCAAAAAACAGGAGAATGTCGATATTCTGTTGGGCAACCTCTCCCTGTTGAAAGTTCCCATCACCGTTGTCTGGGACAACAGCGCTTCAGCTGCAGGCAAGGATTCCATCATCATGAACAAGGTGGGGGTAAAGTTTGCCGATCTGTCAAATCAGCAAAGAGACTTGATTGATTTTTTCATATCACAGCATATCTCCGGCAATGCATAAATGATGCTCTCGTAAAAAGTGGAAATTCCTCGTTTTTTGTCATTCCGGCGAAAGCCGGAATCCAGTATTTTCAATGAGTTAAGTATTATCTGGACCCCGGTTTTCACCGGGGTGACGACTTTTTACGAATGCATCATAAATAGCAGCTAATTCTTTATCCATCGGTTTGCAAAGGCACATGCCGGCTCTTGCAAGCGGGGCCTCCTTTTTTTCCCCCACGCTGAAAAGATGCTGTCAGCACATCAAGGGCGTTTGTTCTGCACAATACCATGTAAAGAGCCGGGTGAGACGGCTGCGGTCTGATTGACGCCGTCCGCATTTGCCGATAAATGAAGAGTTCTCCCGGGCCAATGAGTGCAGAGGAATTGCCGACCTGAAAAACAGCATGCAGGCAGGGCTTGCCTTCACGCTGTTTTATCGGCGGTTTGTCTCTTTATTCGCTCTTAAAAAAGGCATTGGCGTTGGCGCCGCAAACCGGGCACTTCTCCGGGGCCTCTTTCTCGTGGGTATGCCCGCATACCGAACAGACGTAATAATCATATTCCGCCGGCGCTGCTTCAAGACTGTCCAATACCTTCTGATAAAGGGCGGCGTGCTTTTTTTCCACGGCATTGGCATATTGAAAAGAGCGGATTGCCGCTTTATGTCCTTCCGCTTCCGCATCTTTAATCATCTGCGGGTACATGTTTTTAAATTCATGGGTCTCGCCGGTGATGGCCTCTTTCAGGTTTTCTGCTGTCGTACCAACGGCTTTTAGTGCCCGCAGATGGGCATGGGCATGGATGGTTTCCGCAGCCGCAGCCGCCCGGAATAATTTTGCCGCCTGGCCAAAGCCTTCTTTGTCCGCCTTATTGGCAAAGGCAAGATATTTCCTGTTCGCCTGCGATTCGCCGGCAAAGGCCTCTTGTAAATTCTCTTCTGTTTTTCCCATGACGTATCCTTTTTGGTTTTTTTGATTTTAAGTTGGGAGGGTTCAATTTGGTGGTCAGATTATAGTGAATTTTCCTCCAGTATTCCAGCGTTTTAGTGTTGATATAAAGGCAATGTTTTTTCAGAGAAGATGCCTGCGGGAAAAATCTCTATAATTGTTAGACAATTATCTCTGTGTGCGTCATGTTCACGGCGCACAATTTTTTTTTAGAATGCATGTGGCGGCTTCAGTGAACGATTTTGCATAGTTTTTTGACATATGGCCAAACGTAAAGTATACAATTAAATTGTATCATTAACATGTTACATGTTTTTTCGTTGGACCCTTTCCGCTCACATTAAAAGATCATTTGCCATCATTATGAACCGTCAGTCACAGATGCAGGAAATAGATTTCCTCCTGGTCGGCCAGCATCAGGAGATATTGAATCAGGATGCCCGTGTTCTGCGGGAAGGGGGACATGAAAATATCCGGATTGTTCTTACCGGCATCGAGGCGCGCCATGTGCTGAAAAACTCGCGGGTACGCTTTGTTATTACTGATCTGCAGATGCCCTGCATGAACGGCATCGAGCTGCTTAAGCTCATCAGGAGAACCCCCGGGCTGTCAGATATTCCGGTGCTGATCATCTCCGATAACCGTCAGAAGGAAATGATTCTTTACGCCATAGATGAAATGGTCGACGGCTACCTGGCGACACCGTACAATGGGGAGGATCTGCTCCAGGCCATCAACAGTATTCATAAAAGAAAAAAACTGACGGCCCTGCAGAATGAAATCCGTCTGGCACGGCATCTCATCCTCGCCAAAAATTATGAAAAGGGCATTGACAAGGCCAAGGCGGTTCTCTCCTATGACAAAAACAACAGCGAAGCCCTGTTTATTCTCAGTGAAGGCTACTATTGGCTTCGGGAGCTCGATAAGGCAAAACAGTTTCTGAAAATGTATCTGAAGGAGAACCCCGCAAGCAGCAAGGGAACGCATCTGCTGAGCAAGGTGTGCAGACTTGACGGGGCATGCGGGGATGCCTTCGGTCTGCTTTTGAAGGCGCACAAGGAGAATCCGCAAAACCTCGATCTGACGATTGACCTGGGCAAATTTTATCTGGATATGGATATGGAGGAGAAGGCCCAGGAAGTTTTTCGTGCAGTGATGTCTTCCGGGCCTACTGACCTGAACCTCATAAAAATAGGCAAGGCCTTTCTGAAAAAGGGCAGGCTGGAGGATGCGGCAGGCTATCTTGATAAAACGGCACAGCCGCTGCCGGAGACGGCCTTCATCTTCGCCCAGCTGGCGCAGAAGCTGGAAGATGCCTGCAACCTTGAGGCAAGTGTGCGCCAGTTCAAGAAATGCCTGGAGCTGGTCCCTGACCACCCGGAATATCTGGTGAAGCTTGCGGAGATTTACTTCAAGCAGGGTGATGTTGCCAAGGCCAGAGAGGTGCTCGAACAATGTCTGAAGAGCCACCCCGGCAATGAACAGGCGAAAAAATTACTGGCGCCTGTCGTCAGGGGGGCGCCATGATCAAGCGTACTGTGCGGGACAGCTTTCTTTATCAGTACAGCCCTCTTTCCGACATTTCAAACGAATTCTGCAGGTCAGGCGGTTCGGGACCGAAGCAACAGGTGAGGGAAGGGGAATGGCGCTGATTTTTCAGGTCAAGGTTTTCAGTTTCTTCTGGATCATCTGTAGATCATTCCAGGAGCCTTTTTTCAGTTCCTGAACCTTGAGCAGCCGTGCCGGATGAAAGGTCGGCATAAGAGGGATGCCCTGGAAGTCATGGAAACGTCCACGCAGGCTGACAAGAGACTGGGAGGTTTTGAGCATGGTCTGGCTGGCAATCTGGCCCATGGTGAAGATGATTTTCGGTTTTATCAGCGCTATCTGCCGCATGAGAAAGGGGAGGCAGGCGGATGTTTCCTCAGTTGTCGGGATGCGCTCTGCCGGCGGCGCGCATTTGACGATGTTGGTCAGAAAGATATCGTCCAGGGAAAGGTTGATTGCGCTGAGCATTTTTACCAGCAGTTCTCGGGGCGCACCGCTGATGGGTCTGTTTTCCGCCTCATCCTCGGGACCGGGAGGATCACAGATGATAAAGAGAGCAAGACCCTGCTTTACCGATCCTTCGCCGAAGATCATCTGCTGCCGTGATTTCCCCAGCGGACAATGATCGCAGTTCTCAAGTGTGTGCCTGAGATCACCCATGGTCTGCCCCTCTGCTCTGTCCTGTCCGGTAGTTTCTCCGGCCTCTGGCTTTGCCGCGGCTGAAGTGGGGGAAAAGGGTCGAGTTTTTACCTTAGCCGATGATGGTTGCAGAAAACTTGTTAATTCTGCGGACAAAGGGTAGTCGAGTTCACAATGCTGGTGAAAGGAGACAAGATTTCTTGTCTCCTGCAGCAGTCTGTTTAAAGAAAAGAGATCATCCTTCATGAATCGCTGCCTTCCATTCGCTTAAAGCCTCGCGGGCCTTTTCAGCTCTCAACTGGCCGCGGAATTTTTTCGGCACCTTTTTGCCATCATGACCGGTAAGATTGGGAAAGAGGCTGAAGTTGATGTTGGACGGCTGAAAGCGGGCGGCATCGGTCTGGGTGAGATGGCGGATGAGTGCTCCGAGCGCCGTCTCCGCAGGCGGGGAAACAGCTTCGCAGCCCTGCAGAAGGCGCGAGGCGTTGATGCCCGCCAGCAGACCCATGGCCGTTGATTCGACGTAACCCTCCACCCCGGTGATCTGACCGGCCAGCATGATGTCCTTTCTTGTTTTAAGCTGCAGGGACGGTTCCAATACCTTTGGTCCGCAGACAAAGGTATTGCGGTGGATGCTGCCCAGACGTTCAAACTCCGCATGCTCCATGCCCGGAATCAGACGGAAGACCCGCTTCTGCTCAGGGTAGGTCAGTTTGGTCTGAAACCCCACCATGTTGTAATGGGTTGCCTCCACATTCTCCTTTCTGAGCTGGATCACTGCGTACGGGTCGCGGCCGGTGCGGGGATCCGGCAGACCAACCGGTTTCATGGGGCCGAAACGCAGGGTGTCCTCGCCCCGGTCAAGCATGACCTCGATGGGCAGACAGCCCTCGAAATATTTTTTTTTCTCAAAGGATTTCAGCTCCACCTTCTCCGCCGCCGCCAGGGCAGTGATAAAGGCCATATACTGGCCCTTGTCCATGGGACAGTTGAGATAGTCTCCCGGACCCTTATCATAGCGGGAGGCCTGATAGATGATCTCCAAGTTCAATGAATCTGCGGTGACAATCGGGGCAATGGCATCGTAAAAGGCGAGATGTTCCCCGGTGATTTCCTGCAGGGAGCTGGCAAGCCCGTCGGCAGTGAGTGGACCGGTGGCCACGATTGTCAGGGAATGGCCTTCGTCAGCCCGGGGAATTGTGCTGATTTCTTCGCGGCGTATTTCTATTGCCGGATGAGAGTCGATTTTTTCCGAGATAAAGCGGGCAAAAAGAGTGCGGTCAACCGCCAGAGCCTTGCCGGCCGGGACCTTGGTCGCGGCAGCGGCAGCCATGATGAGGGAGTCGAACTGCCGCATCTCCTCTTTCAGCAGGCCGACTGCCGAGAAGGGGTCATCGGAGCGGAAGGAGTTGCTGCAGACCAGTTCCGCCAGGTCGGGGGAGGAGTGGGCAGGACTGAAACGCCGGGGTTTCATGTCATAGAGGATCACCCCGCAGCCGCGTTTTGCCGCCTGCCAGGCCGACTCGCAGCCGGCCAGCCCTCCGCCGATGATGGTCAGGAACCGGTCAGCCATTACATACCCAACTCTTTCTTGATGCCGTTCACCACCAGGTCACTGGAGGTGCCGGTGATGGTTTTCAGTAAACACTCTTTTTCGTAGAAACCGGCCAGCGGTGCTGTTCTCATGTTGTAAGTGTCGAGGTGGTGGGCAATGGCCTCTTCCGTCTCATCAGCACGCTGGACAACTGCGGCACCGCATTTGTCGCAGATTCCCTCAGTGCCTTTTCCAGCACCTGGAGCGCCGAGAAGAATGAGTTTCGTTTTATTACTCCTGCGTAGTCTATTGAAATATGGTGAATGTTAAAAGGAAGCAGAAAAACAATTAAATATACATAATTTTGTCTTATTTGACAGCAAAATAACAAGAAGGCAGGAGGGGCCGTCCCGGTATTGCTGAAAATCTGCCGATAACTGTATGCTTGGGGCATTAAAAAAGCCGGTGCTGTGAGGGGGGCACCGGCTTTTTTAATGGAGTAAGGAGAAAAAAATGAAGAAAAGTGAGAAAAAAGGAACTGGTAAGAAGCTTCATTTCTTACAGTCTTACACTATTAGATTCTCCGTTTCATGAAAGGTTCCAAAAAAAAAAAATTATCAGGCATAAAAAAACCGGTGATAGGAGGTCACCGGTTTTTCACAACAAATGAGAGGAGAAAATGAAAAAAAAGAACAGGTAAGGAGTGTCATTTCTTATCAGTCTTAATTTATTAGATCCTCAGTTTCTGAAAAGGTTCCGAAAAAATAAATCGACCGAAAAAAAAGCCGGTGATGGGGGTCACCGGCTTTCTGTTTCCATTGCTGGAAACATTGAGAAAAATGAAAAGTGAAAAAGTAAGGTAACTGAGGATGTCAACCTTACATTTTACAATTAATATAACGCTCATTTTCCCAAAAAGGTTCCAGAAAAAATATTTTTTTTTGCATTTCCCAGATTGGTGGTCTGATGGCAGTTCCGTAAGTTACTTGTTTTTATTTTGATTGACAAGAATGGGCGGGTAGAGTAATTTGTGAAATTATTAATCTTAATTTAAGTCTAAGCATTTTCTTTTCCCGTCAATATCCTCGTCCTGCGCTGCCCTCTTGGCCCCGTTTGATGCCGTTGAAGTTTTTGCTGATCACTTAAAGGAGTACAGTATGAAACTTTTTATCGGCAACTTGCCATACACCATGAACGATGCTGAACTTAACAATCTCTTGTCTCCCTTCGGAACTGTAGTCAGTGCTAAAGTCATTACTGACCATTTCTCGGGCCAGACGAAAGGCTTTGGCTTTGTCGAGATGTCCAGTCGGCCAGAAGGCCATAAGGCGATGGAAGGCCTCAACGGTACAGAGATCAGCCATCGTAAATTGATCTGCAACGAAGCCAAGCCGCAAAAGAAGAAAGGTGCGCGACGCCGTTAAGTCCTGCCATTATCCCGGCACTCTTTATTCCTGTTTATGCCCCGGCAGTTTTCTGGTTTTTCACGATCTGCATGACATGTGAGAGGATCTCTTTGCTTTCAATCCACCGCTGGCAAGGGGACAGCAATTTTTCCCGCGCCGTTTTTCCCTGCCCATAAAAAAATAAACCAAATTAACAAATTATTGCAGCCTATACCGTGGTTCACTGTACAAAAGATTGAGCCTACGGCGGCAGCGCTGTCGAATTATTACCAGATACAAAGGAGTTTCAATGAGTTTTACATCATTTCATTTTCATGAAAAAATAGCCGCAGCCATTAAGGACAGCGGCTATGCATCACCAACCCCCATTCAACAAAAGGCGATTCCGCCTGTTCTTGCAGGTCGCGATCTTCTTGGGCTCGCCCAGACAGGGACCGGCAAAACAGCGGTTTTTGTGCTGCCCATTCTGCAACGCCTCATGGCGGGCCCCCGCAAAAAGGTTCGGGCTCTGATTGTTGCCCCGACCCGGGAGCTTGCCGAGCAGATTCATGCATATATCGGCAAGATGGCCGGGCAGACCGGCCTTGCCAGTGCCGTTGTTTATGGCGGGGTCGGCAAACAGGGTCAGATTTATAAAATCCGCAACGGGGCGGAAATTATTGTCGCCTGTCCCGGCCGCCTGCTTGATCATCTGGATGCTGGAGCGTTTAACCTCAGCAAGCTTGAGATGCTGGTCCTGGATGAGGCGGATCACATGTTTGACAAGGGCTTTCTGCCTGACATCCGCAGGATATTGAAGTATGTCCCGAAACAGCGGCAGACGCTCATTTTTTCCGCCACCATGCCGGATGAAATTCGTCATCTGGCGGAAAATATCCTGCAATCACCGGTAACCGTGCAGATCAATCATGACCTGCCGTTGCCAACCATATCCCATGTGCTTTTTCCGGTCGAACAGCAGGGCAAGACCGCACTGCTGAAACAGATCATCGAGCAGACCGAGATGGTCTCCACCCTGATTTTCACCCGCACAAAACACAAGGCAAAGAACCTTGCCCTGCAATTGGAGAAGTTCGGCTGCAGCGTCACATCGCTGCAGGGCAACCTTTCCCAGCAGAAAAGGCAGCAGGCGCTGGACGGCTTTAAAAGCGGAAAATTCAAAATAATGGTGGCCACCGACATCGCTGCCCGCGGCATTGATGTGTCAAGGATTTCCCATGTGGTCAACTATGACATGCCCGATACCGCAGAGACCTATACCCATCGCACCGGGCGTACCGGCCGAGCCACCCGCTCTGGCGAGGCATTCACCTTTGCCGGTCGCGAAGATATGAAGATGATTTATATTATTGAGCGGAATTTAGGTAAAAAAATGGCCCGGACCACATCATCCGCCATTCATGGAGAGACAATCTCAGACAATACCGAAATGACGGAAAAACGCCCAGCGCAGGTCAGAAGAAAGAGCAATCATGCCCCGGCGGCAGACACAGGAAACCGAAATCGGCGTAGAGCTGTGCCGTTTGACTTCGACGTCCGCAGTCTTTCCCTGGGAGCAGGGCGCAAAGAAAGACGGACAAACGCGGGTTGATTCGTTCACGCTTTTTCTGTTGATTGCGGCAGGAGAAAAGATGGTCATTTGCGCCGCTGAAGGTCGCGTAAGTGACCTTCTTTCGTTTGGAGTCTGCCCGTGCCTTCTCAGCTTTGCCTTTGGGTGGTGAAAAACGGTTCAAAGATGTGCTCCATGACCTCCGGCGTCATACTTCCGCAGGTATCGTTTATCGTCAGCAGGAGATGCGGACCGGTCCGGAGATTGGGATTGTTTCTGGCAAACTCCTCATCAACGTCGATGATGCGCTGACTGACCTCCAGCACACCTCCTTTTTTCATCATTGCATGCCCTGCATTGGTGCACAGTTTCATTAACAGCTGGTGGATTTCGGTTGGGTCGGCAATGATTGAAGCCTCAGGGTTCAGCAGGTCTTGACGGATTTCGATGGTGGTCGGCAGGGTAGAGCGCAACAGTTTGAGAACCTCCTTGATAATGGAGATGGGGCGCAGCGGCTCTTTTCCTGTTACGCCTTGCGCGCAAAGGAGAGGATCTGTTTGACCAGATCCCTAGCCCGTTTTTTCCTCCCCGTAATGCCGCGGCTGACGCCGATGAGCCCCAGCACTGTTCCGTCAGGAGTACGGTAAGGGGTTCTCAAGGTAGCCAGCAGCACGTGTCTGCCGTCCGGGTAGTCGTCGACCCATTCCTCATGGCGTCTCGTTTCTCCGCTGGCCGGCATCTGTCGGTCTTTTTCCGTGAAGAATCCGGCGAGCTCAGGAGTAAAGAAGTCATAAATAGTTAAAACAGCAGGTTATAATAGGCTTTTTCAGTGGAAAGGAACGGCGGATCAGGTAAGTCTCAGCCAGGAGGGCAGGGCGTGATCTTGCCGGCCCTTCGTTTTGCTACTGTTGCAGCTCTTTTATCAACGGAGGCACTCCAGGGAGTATTCAAAGGTATCGATGACCCCGGAAGCAATGACCTTCTCCAGGCTATCAAGCGCCTGTTGCCGTTCAGCTGCTGCAGTAAGGCGTCGTAAAAATAGCAGCACTCCATGTAGCAGAAAGAGAGGACGATTTTTGCCGGCGGCGAGTTATTGAATGGCGGCATGAATTTTCAGACAGTCAATTACCCGTCTAAAAGTACTGATAACCGGAGGACGGTCTTGCTTCTGTTTTGCCCGGGCATGAACCTTGACGGGAAATTACAACCCTGCATCCATATGCAGATAGGGCTCAACAGGTGAAATGATTGATGGCGCGACTTTCATATCCTTTTGCCAAGTTGCCATACAGTCCAGAAATACGTCCACCAGCTGCGGGTCGAACTGATGCCCTTTTTCTGCAGCTATTTGTCGCAGGGCTTCGGACGGTGTCATTTTCGGTCTGAACTGCCGGCTGGTGGTCATGGCGTCAAAGGCATCGGTAATGGCCACTATCTTCGCACCCAGAGGGATTTCGTTTTTTTTCAGGCCATGGGGGTAACCAAGGCCGTCATAGCGTTCATGATGGTGGAGAATGAGAGGAATCTCCTTGGCCAGTAAGCTGATGTTTTTGATAATATTCACCGCAATGACAGGGTGTTGTTTCAGCGTTTCATACTCAGCACTTGACAGGGATTCCTTTTTGACAAGCAACTGCTCATCAATCCCTATTTTCCCCAGATCATGCAGTAATGCGGCGTTCTTGATGGTTTCAATTTCCTGTTTTGTGAGACCAAGGGCCTTGGCCAGGAGAATGGCGTAGCGGGCAACATTATGGGAATGGCGTAATGTGTAATGATCCTTGGCATCAATTGCCTTCAGAAGGGCATTGGCTGATTCCACGTAGCTCGACTTCACCTGCTGGTAAATATCGGTAAACTGTTTTTTCAGATTGTTGACACTGCAGTTGTCAATGATTGCCGCCGGTTCATTGTTTCTCTCAGCCCATATGCGGACAAGGTTTCTGCCTGAGTTCTTGGCCAGATAGAGGACTTGATCGGCCCGGGCAATCATTTCGTTCCAGGATTGCATATCACAACGGTAATCGGCAAGCCCGATACTCACCGTGATCTTTGCGCTGTTTTCGGCATCGGAAAAGACATGTTCAGCGATTGTACTGTGCAGGCGGAGAACGAATTCCATTGCCTCTTCGAGCGGACGGGGAATGAGGATCATGAATTCCTCCCCGCCATATCTGCCGCAGATATCCGACGATCTGGCCGTTTCCTTTAACAGAGCGCCCAGTTTTTTGAGAACGAAGTCACCAAACTGATGGCCATAAGTGTCATTGAACAGCTTGAAATTATCTATATCGATCAGGACGCAGGAAAGCCTCGTATTGTAACGCTTTGCCCTCTTGAACTCGAAATTGCAGCGCTCCATCATGAACCGGTGATTATAGAGCGCTGTCAAGCCGTCCGTGTACGACAGCTGGGCGAGTTCATCAATCTGCTGTTGTCTGCTTTGCAGCAGGGCCGTTAATTGATCGATTATCTCATCCTGGGCAATTTCTTTTGCACTGTGTGATTTTTTTTGCGTTTTCAGATGAGCAATCTCGGCAAGCAGCACATCATAGTCAGATTGATTGTCCATGGAGCCCCTCCCAGGCAAAAAAAGATCCATTTTAGCCTGAAGATGGACGTAGACCCTTACCGCTTCACCGGAAAGGTTCCTGTTCCACCTACGGCAGCCCGGCTGTTTCATGGTGAAATCCGTAGATTTACGTCCCCGTTTTACGACGGGTTTGGCCTTTTCATAGGTGTGGAAAATGTTATTTGTCATAATTTTTTAATACATGAATTATGACATATTTTTCTTTTGATTTGGTGAAAAAAATTTTTGAGAATGATGAAAGAGATAAGGGTGATTTGCGAAAAATTATGATTAATGAACGGTTTGCATGATTTGTTATTTCACCCTTTTTTCCCCCCGTGACTTGCTAAGCGATCAGGAGCCACTTTAACTCTAACCCCTGCGGCAATTTTTTGGGATTACGATGAAAATTTAGATGGTTCTGCCTGTCAGTTTTTTAATCATTGCCAGATGACATCTTCATGAAGTAAGAAAAATCAAAGAATTTCTTCAGGGAATCTTGCCTTCAGATTTTAACTTTCTCTTTCAAATAAGTACCAGTTTCATGAAACAATTATGAAAAACACAGACCTCGGCAAACTCACCAAAACCAGCAGGCCGAAAACTAGGCAGGGTCAGGCTTGACCCTGTTTGTTAAACAAGCGAAGATTCCTCGCGCTTTGCCGCGAGGAGCTTCGATCACCTCCGACTGACAAGAGAACATGACCGACAACAATATCATAGAATTAACCCCGTTCCGCGCAGATCTGACCCGTGCTCTGGCCCGCCGGGGCGAGCGACTTCTGGCCGCAAACGACCTGGCCCACGAGGTCGCAGCCCTCGAACCCTTAGAAGCATACTATATCGTCAGGGAGATCGGCTTGGATCAGGCCCTGCCTATCCTCCTCCAGCTCAGTCACGAACAATTGGAGGCCTGTATCGATCTGGACTGCTGGAACCGTTACGACTTTGCCGCCGACAGTCTTGATGAATGGCTGACTGCCTTTGCGCTCGCCGGCCCTGAAACCTTGGCCAGCGCTTTTTTCTCTCTGAACTATGTGGTACAGCTCCTCTTCCTGACCCAGACCGTCACGGTGTATGATCCTGATACTGATCAGGTTCCTCAAGAGGACGAGGAGAATGATACGCCCCGCGCCATGACTCCGGACGGCTTCTATCTCCTGGAGTTGAAGACCGAAATATCGCTGAAGATCCATCCGTTTACTTTGTTGGATGCCCTGTACCAATACGATTCTACCGCTACACACCAACTCCTTAGCCAGGTCCGCGTGGATCTGCCGACTCAGATCGAAGAAGAAGCCTTGCGCTTCCGCAACTGCCGCATGGAGGATATCGGCTTTGTAACACCAGACGAGGCCGCCGTTCTTTTCTCCCGGCCAGCCAATCGTCAGCCGTTGCCCCGGCCTCAGGAACCGATAGACAGTGCACTCACCCGGGTACCCTCCGTCTATGCCGTCCCTTTGATCGAAACTACCCTGTTACAGCAGGCCCTGTCCCTGATTACTGACAAGGATTTCCTGATCCGCCTGGAGCAGGAAATCGTCTGGGCCATAAACAGCGCGGTCATCGCCTATGGAGAAAGAACCAAGGATATCAAACAGATCACGGACATTGCCGAGCGGGTGCGGGACACCATTTCCCTGGGCCTGGAGTCACTGTTAGCAAAACAAGAACCCAACTGCCCGCTGGACGGCGCAGCAGCAGCCAAGGCATCCGCCCTGCTGGATGTCTGGTGCATAACCGATCTGTTCCGGCACGGCTTTGCCGCGACACTTGCCCTCCAGCAGGAGGTGCGGCAGGCCATGCGTGAGCCCCGCTTTCGTGCATGGTATGATCTGCCTGATATGGAGCAGTCGGATGAGCCGGGCGATCGTCTGGAGCGCGCCTTTGTGACCGCGCTGCTCGGCAGGCACCCCTTGCGCAGTGGTTTTGATCTGGCCAAAGCGGAGGACGTCAAGGCCTTTGCCTGCCTTGCCGATATCGATGCAGCCCGCGTCCGTCTGAAACGGCTTGTCGCCCAGATCTGCCGTCAATCATGATCTTCTGCAACGTATGCAATTGACCATTGAATAGTAGAGCAATGAAAATACGCAAACTCACCCCTGAAAATTATGACAAGGCTTCCGCCTTGTTGCGGCAGGCATTCCCTTGCAGCACTTTTGAAGTGCAAGTAGTTGAAAATTTTCACAAGAATGGCAAGGCTGTGCATGAGTGGGTGTGTATTCATATCAATACGGTCATCGCCTATATTGCTTTTTCGAATGCCTATAACGGCTCTGCTGTTTGCGGCTTTCATTTGGCGCCGTTGGCTGTGAAGCCGGAGTTTCAAAAGCAGGGGATAGGCTCTGAGTTGCTCCGTTTTGCCTTGAGGCAGGATGTCATCAAGGAAAACACAATCTTTGTTTTAGGTGATCCCGGCTTTTATCAGAAGTTTGGCTTTGAGCCTTGCGCCATACCGATTTGCCCATTTGACAAAAATAATGCCCACTTCTTAAGCATCCGCAATAACACATCCAGCCAGTTCACGGTGGGCTATGAATCGGAGTTTAACATTGGGGCACAGGGTGGACATGGTGGGGGCGGACCACGCGTATCGCGTAACAAGAAGCTACAGGGAGAAAAATGGCACAGATCGGCAAGATAAATAAGCTTACGATAAAAAGAACACGGGACTACGGCGCCCACCTTGATGGTGGTGAGTCGGGGGATATTCTCCTGCCGATAAGGCATGTTCCTGAGAAGTGCCAGGCAGGCGATGAAATTGAGGTCTTTGTTTATGCAGACCGGGAAGATCATCTGCGGGCAACCACCCAAAAACCCTATGCAACAGTCGGTCAGTTTGCCAAATTGCGGGTGGTGGCCAACTCATCATCGGGCGCCTTCCTGGACTGGGGGCTGGAAAAAGATCTGTTTGTGCCAAAGGGTGAACAGCAGGCCAAAATGAAGGAAGGCAAATCATATGTTGTCTTTGTCTTCCTGGATGAAAAAACCAACCGCATCACAGCCTCTTCAAAACTGGATAAATTTCTCAGTCTGCAGCCCCCGAACTATGAAGAGGGCGAAGAGGTGGATCTTATTATATATGAGCAAACAGATCTGGGATACAGGGCGGTTGTTAACCATTCTCATGGGGGCATGGTCTATAAAAACGAAGTGTTTCAGAAGTTTCTCATAGGCCAGCAGCTGAAAGGCTACATAAAAAAAATACGCGAAGACCTCAAAATTGACTTGAGCCTGCAAAAACCAGGCTTTCAAGGAGTTGATGATATTTCCCAGACCATTCTTAAGACAATAAAAGACAATGGCGGCAGGATTGCAGTTACTGATCAAAGCCGGCCGGAAGATATCTACTCCCTGTTCGGGGTAAGTAAAAAAACCTTCAAAAAGGCAATAGGCGCCCTCTACAAAAAAAGGCTTATCACCATCGACACCAATGGTATCAGCCTTGCCAGGGGATCATTTTTGTTATCCGTTGCAAAGTGTCCATGCAATAAATAAATGCCACCAATGTCATAAGGAGAGAAGACGAGTGCCGGTTGTCGTCAAAATTGTTGTTTTTCTCTTATGGGTCAATTTTCTGCCGCCTCTTGCAAATTTAATTTGGAGAGAGCGTTTAGCAAACCCTGTAGACGGTGGATTGTTGTGGTTTGACAAACGACCAATCTTCGGTCCAAATAAAACCATCCGCGGTATTATTGTCAGTATACTAGGCGGGTCAGCTGTTTTCCCCCTGCTGGGGCTGGCTTGGTGGCTAGCCAGCAGTGCAGCCCTGTTGGCAATGGCGGGGGACCTCTTATCCAGTTTTATTAAGCGACGTTTTAATCTGTCCAGTGGCACGACAGTTATAGCCCTTGATCAAATATTCGAATCACTTTTCCCTTTACTTTCCCTCAGCTTTTTTATGTCCCTGACAGTGGCACAACTCATCAGTATTCTTTTGTGTTTTATACCTGTGTCATATTTAGGTTCTTATTTCTGGAATTATATTACCTATCGTCCACCACAGGGAAACTACCCCCGTTTGATCCGCTCGCCTGTCCGTTTCCGTGAGTGGCGCTCCTGCCACACTCCTCTGGCCAGATGGCAAGAGGGGCATGTGCGGCATTGAATGCGGATACTACTGAGTTCGGAGCCACCGCGATCAGTTATAGATATCAAGAAAGTTGTATGAGTTATAAGCAGGTGGAGGTAATCGTAGGCACGGCTTGTGCGGATTACATTCACGTATGCCTATCAAAAAAAGCGGCCTGAGAAAATTGTCCATTTTTGCTCGACCACCTCAACCTGCACCTCTTATTTGTTTGACTTCCCCAAGATGACCCTCTTTAATTAAAGATATGATCTGAATTCCGGTTAATAATCGATTCAAATTGAATCCTTTGGGGCAACATCCAGCGAAATGAGCGGCAACATCAACATACACCCCGAAAAAGTCAGAGGAAAATCCCTGAGTGAAGAAATCAGAAACCTCTGCGGCGTCGACATCAACACCTGCCTTCAATGCCGCACCTGTGCCTCTGTCTGCCCATTTTACGAGGCCATGGAGAATGCTCCGCACACTCTGTTTCGCAAAATTCAGTATGGACTGCGAGAAGAGGTCTTGACAAGCTCAGCCATCTGGATTTGCGTGGGTTGTAATACCTGCGCAAGCCAGTGCCCTGCCATGATAGACATTGTGGCGGCGATGGATGCCTTACGGCATCTGGCGTTGGAAGAAGATATCCGCATACCCGAAGAAGATATACTTAATTTCCATAGAGAAGTACTGAACTCCATAGAACGATATGGCCGAACCCATAAACTGGAGATCATGCTTCGCTACAAGATCAAATCCAGGCATCTCTTTTCTGATCTCGACACAGGCGTGGTTATGCTGGCCAGGCGAAAACTTGATCTACGCCCGTCCAGGGTTCATTCCGCTAAAGAAATTAAACGTCTTTTCAAAAAGGCATGGCAGAAGACATGACCGGCAAGCCTTCATCCGATATGATTGATTTCTCCTATTATCCTGGCTGCTCCATGGCCACTACGGCGAAAGAATGTTCTCTTTCCTTAATTCAGGCCTGCAAATATCTTGGCCTTAATCTCATCGAACTTGATGACTGGAATTGTTGCGGTTCCTCCTCGGCACATTGCATTGATATGCAGTTAAGCTTTGAACTTGCGGTCCGCAATCTGACTCTGGCTCCGCCTCATCGACCTCTTGTCGTCATGTGTCCAAGCTGTTTCCGTAATCTGCGGCAAACAAAGCATCATCTCGCCCACAGCAAAAAATTACAGGAATTGGTGGCACGTCGGCACCTTAATCCTGTCGCCGATAATCTGGAAATCATCCATTTCCTCTCCGTTGTGGGGAAAATGGATCTGAAAAAGCTCAAGGCAAAGGCAACAAGGAGTTTAAAGGGTATCAAGATCGCTCCCTATTATGGCTGCATGCTGGCAGGTCCTCCCCCTTTTAAGCCGGAACCAGGCGATAGCGTGTGTATTGAGAGAATGCTTGAGGCTTTTGGTGCACAGGTTGTGCTCTGGTCAAATATCAGATGGTGCTGTGGGACCTTCCTCACTGCCTCAAAACCGGAAGTTGCCCGGGATGCCGTGAATACAATCATGGAAAGTGCCGTGGCATCAGGCGCCGATTGCATTGTCACCGCCTGTGCCATGTGCCAGATTAATCTTGAAATGCGCTGTACCCAGGAAAAGAAGATTCCGATTCTCCATTTTTCCGAGATCCTTGCTATTGCCATGGGCGCAGATGAGAATGAGTGGAACACATGGTTTCGCTATCACCTTGTGGATCCACGTCCGATATTCTCAAAACTGGGGGGGTGATAACAAATCGTTTGGCATGGCGTTGAAAAAAATCCCAAAGCCAATGGTAAAGGGGATTAAATCGTTATTTCTGATATTTGATTGATGTTTGACATGAAAGAAAACATGGCAAGAATACTGCGGATCTGAACCTGCGCGCAAAAAAAAGGTATTTCTTCCCTGTACCCTCCCTCGACCATTGTTAACGTTGTTTCTTTTCCAAATTATAGGGCCGACACCCCTTATTTGAGATGGCGGCCCTTTGTTTTTATCAATATTCTCCGGTATTTTTGCTGGCGATACGGGAGGCAAATCGGGAATGGCTGTAGACTTCAATCATCCTTGGTGGTGTGACAAACAAAGCAGCCACAGCTGCTGTTTGCGGTCCCGGCACTGCAAACGTTGTTATAATCCCACCGGAGCATATCCGGATAATCAGTGGCGTGAGCTGCGTGACAGGAGAGACAGGTCACTACATCACTGCCGGGGGTAACAACAGCGCTCGGATTATCGGGTACCGTTGTCCTGCCCACAGGGGCAAGGTTACTATAAGTAGTATATGCCGCATATTCACCAGCATTTTTTATGACAATATCGGTTGGATGCCTGACGAAGGGTGATGTAATATCGCCTCCGATCCCCCCTTCCGTTCCCCCTATTTTGTGAAAGTCTCCATGGCATGAAGCACAGAACCCGCTGATAGTACTGCTGATTGGTTTCACACCAGTGCCGACTGAGCCGGCGGGAAAGTGGCATTGGTTACAACTCGCCCATGCGGCTTCGCTCTGATCATAGGGGGATATTGCCCCAAAGTACTCATTATGACTAGCCGAACTTGCATTCTGCCATTTGTCAGTTGGATTTTCGAGGCCCTTTATTCCCAGGAGAAATCTATAGCTATTGGCAACGGTATCCGCAGTGTCACATTTACCGTCTACATTTCCATGGTGGGCGCCTTTGAGAAATTGTACTCCCCTTTCATAATTAGGAGCACTCCCAACTCGCACGCGATTACCATGGCAGCCAACATATCCGGCACATGTCAAATGGGTATCGGTTTGTACTTCAAAATGCCAGGCCGGGCTGGCAAACCACCCTGAACTGTTCCCCGGTGCCATGTCCAAGGCTTCATCTGAATTTTGACCGAACAAATCAATGACATTATGCCCCTTGCTATCAGATGCACCGCTACCCTTTGTACCAGCAATGTAGGCGAAATTGCCAGCGGCCAAATCAGAACCGGTGTGATAGACTTGGGGAATCGAATCCACGATATTAGTAGCTGCCCCGACCTGGGCATGGCAACCGAGACAGGTTCCACTGGTCAAGAAGGGATTTGGCCCCGTTGGTGTGGCTATGGGTGAATTGTTCTGACTGTTATGCATGGTATGGCAGTTCGAGCAAGGACCTGAAATTGCAGCGTTGACTGTTACGGTAACCAACGGGAAACAGAGAAGAAAAGCGAGGAACTGGAGGATTTTTGAAGGAAATCTGTTATTGTTTCTGGATGAACTTCTTCGATAAAAGAAAAAAGACTTTGTGAGGAGAAGCATGTCAGAACCTAAAATGATTTTTTAAGAAAAAGTGCTTATTAATTTTAAAAGTCCCATAAAGTCCATTTCCAAAAATCATCATTTTTGATCATGTAGGTATTTATACACAAATGTAAAATTTTTAATGCATTTTCAACAACAAGTCAAACAATATTTAACAAGTGCAGCGAACGAAGAAAATGTCCGGATTGTAGCGCATGAATTGTCCGGTTTCACAGATACAATGGATGCAGTATATGCGAGGAACAGGATTGCTGGGGAGATCCGGATAACAAGATTTGCAGAAGTTTAGGCCGGCACAGAGATTTTTTTTAACACTATTTTTTTAACACTATTTAAAGAAGCGGGGCGGTTCTTGGTGGCCGAGGCATATCCAGCCAATACATTATTTGTTAGGCACAATGAAGATCAGGCGGTTATTGCATTATGGTGAAAAAGTTCTGTGCCGGAAATAATACTCTACCACCTCATCCCGCCACTGACCAAGCGGCAAGAAGAGGAATATGAAGAGGACGTTGCCATTCTCAGTTGATTTTGATTGCAACCGCCTGCCGTTCTCCCGCGCGAAGGCGGTCAAAAAGGAGGGACGACTCTCCGTTTTTCCTGGCTTGCTCGATCATGGCGGCTACTTCCTCCGCACTGCTTACAGGTTGATTGTTTACTGCGAGGATGAGATCTCCCGCCCTTAAACCGGACTCCCATTCTCCGAGATTTGAGTCGAGAATCAATACTGCGGGAGCGTCAGTATTAACCTCGAAGCCGGTCCGGAGTTCGTCGGTGAGGGTGGCAATCCTCATGGATTTCTCTCCGACGTCGATTGTATGAGACCGATAGAGCATCTGATCCATCAGCAGGGACAGCGGCGTTGTCTCCCTTCTTATATGCCGAAGTTCGGATAAAAAGACTGACGAAGCCTTTGCTTCACCAAGAGTGAGCTGCAGCAGTTTCCGCTCCCCTTTACGGAAGATTGTCAGAGCAAGAGTGTCGCCGGCAACCTTAGGCCCTATTATCTGTTCTATCGATTGATACTCCTGATACTCCGGAGCCCTGCCCTCGACTTCAAGGATCACATCGCCGGTTAAAAGTCCGCCAACCTCCGCCGGACCTGCCGGGATGACCTCCGAGATGAAAAGGCCCTGTTCATCTGCCATGCCGAGGGACCGGGCGAGTTCTTCATTGATTCTCTCATATTTGATTCCCAGCCAGCCGGGCCGGATTTCGAGCAGATTTGCCAGTGACCAATCGACTCTTTCACGGATTGATGAAATAACATAGTTGCCAGTACTGGTAAGTTCTTCCCGCCGCGACTTCACCCGAGCGGCTCTGTATCTTTCAAGGGCAAGGGGGCGGTTCCCGGTCAGTTCGGTCAGATGAGCCATTAATGCCATTATCCTGAGCTCCTCCCAGTCATCTTTCCACTTCTGCCCCTCACTTGCCCACTCGAGCATGTCCAGAACCTCTGCCGGTTGGAAACGTTGGACAAGGTTCTGCAGCTTTTGGGTGGATTGCTCGTCAGGATCGTAGAAACCGGAGACGTCCGTGAGAATCATACTCTGCTGTTTTTCATCAAGGGGGACTTTGTTGCGCCAGGATGTAATCATATCGCCGATAAGTAAAATATCCGCTCCATCGACAGAGGTAGCTCGCAGGCTATCAAAGCGTTTCCGGCGGACATAGTCCTGATGACGGCCATCCTTCATGCCCATGGCGAAATGTTCCTCTGCGGCCTCGAGATTATTTCCGCATTCCATGCGCCACGAATTGTCCAGACAGCTCACTGCCCAAAAAACATGGGCAAATACATTATCGGCATCCAGGGCAACAGCCCGTTGAAAATAGTCCTCAATGGGAAATTCTTTATTTTGTGCAAATCGACGCATTTTGTTGGCCCGGCCGATATGAGCCAGGGCGTCGGCAGCTCTTGCCGGGTCGGCATCCATTGCGCCTCGATACAGAACTGGCATCAATGAGTCGATTTTTTCCGCATAACCTTTTGGGGTAAAATCAAAGCCGCGGCGGAACAGCATCATGGCCACGGTGACCTGTCTTTCGCCTGCGGCCCGTGATCCGGGTTGCAGCTCAATCGCTTGCTCGACAAGCTGCAAGGCGCTTTCGAGATCGCCGTACTCGATCTGCATATCCGCCGCCTTGACCAGCTTCTGCACAGCCTCGGAGCGCTCCCGCGATGCTTGCAGCAGTCCATTGAGCTGAAATGATCCGGCAATCAGCGAGATCAGGGCCGTCACGGCGCCGATCCACTTCAGGGTCGTTCCGAGAAATTTCCATCGCGTCCCTGACTGAGGCGATCCGCACTGCGGGCAGATCCTTGCGTCCGGCTGGATCGGTTCACGGCAGGCAATACAAGGTTTCCGCTGCCTCGGTCTGCTGGTCTCGTTTTCACTGGAGTCGGTCATAACGTATCGCCGGAAATGGTGAGGCAATCATGGGCTGCCCGTCACTTGCACCTGGGCGACAACTGTATCCGTCAGTTCCGCCGGCGGAGGATTAATTCTACTTTGTCACATTAAAATTCTATTTAACATCTTGAAATAATTGTCATTTTATGCTATAAGAGTTGTATGTTTTTCATCAATTCTTAGGAGGTAAAATGAGCCACATGCCAACCC
>Ga0180007_10001083_pt1 | contig 39038 bp, 36 predicted proteins | sample MM_PC_MetaG_FD_121122 | JGI IMG/M metagenome (GOLD analysis project Ga0180007, IMG submission 121122) | Groundwater microbial communities from the Aspo Hard Rock Laboratory (HRL) deep subsurface site, Sweden - MM_PC_MetaG | ecosystem: Environmental > Aquatic > Deep subsurface > Groundwater... | reverse complement strand
ATTCCGGCACTGATTGTCTTTGTTCTGAACCCTGGGTTTTTCCTTTTCCTAAAAATTGTATATTTTGCGCGATAACTTCGAGAGTATTCCGCTTGGCCCCATCAGGAGCCTGCCATGAACGGCTCTGCAATCTTCCCTCAACAAATACCGGACGGCCTTTAAATAAATATTCACTGCAGATCTGAGCCAGCTTTGCCCAGCAAACAACCCGAACATAACTAACTTCTTCTTTTTTTTCTCCAGTAGTAGAATTAAACGCTCTGCTCATCGCGATAGTAAAAGTGGTAACTGCTGTACCGCTTGGCGCATAACGCAACTCAGGATCACGAGTAAGATTTCCCATGAGCAAAACTTTATTTAAATTTGCCATTTCTCCTCCTTATGATTCCTTGTTAATGATCATAACCCGCAGAATTTGATCGTTAAGCTTAAAAATACTTTCGATTTTTTTAACCGCGGCAGGGTCCAAAGTAAAATCAATACAATAATAAAATCCTTCACTCTGTTTTTTAATATCAAAAGTGAATTTTTTCTTTCCCCAGCTTTGCACTTCTCCAGGAACACCGATATTCTTTGTAATAACTCCCTTGATTTCTTCAACCTGCTTTTCCTGCGCGTCATTGTCCAGGGAAGCTTTTAAAATAAAAACTCCTTCATAATTATTCATCGTCTGAATTCTCCCTTCCTTTTGTATTGAATTTATTCATTGCAAAATCTATATCTTTTTCCAACCAGCTCAAAGCCGCGTTTTTTGCTAGTTCTATTGTTTTTTGAGCAGTTAGTTCATCATCTTTATTAACAAAACCGCTCAAAACATATTTAGCTAAATCCACGCCAGGCATTGCCGCGTTTACACCAAAACGTAATCTGGCAATATCCAAAGTCCCCAGATCTTTTATAATAGAACGCAAACCATTATGCCCGCCAGCGCTGCCGAATTTACGAATTCTAATACTTCCCAATTTTAAATGCACATCATCAAAAATAATTAATATATCCGCCAAGGGTATCTTAAAATAATCAACAAAACTTCTAACCGCATTACCACTCAAATTCATATATGTCAGCGGCTTTACCAGAAGAAAACCAACATCATTAATTTTTCCCTGGATAAAACTGGCATTAAACTTACGTTGATTTAAAGAAACATTCAGCTCTTTGGCTATTGATTCTACAACCCAAAAACCCGCGTTATGCTTTGTGTTTTTATAATTTATACCGGGATTCCCAAGTCCAACTATAAGTTTTATAGCCATATAAATAATCAACCTTTAGTTTAGCCTTGAGCTTAATCGAGTTTGCTGTTTCTAATTTAATTTCAATCTAGCACTAAAAACTATTTCTTTACTTCTTCTTCATCTGCTTTGCCTTTTTTAATTACTTCAGGCTCACCAGAAGATTGTTCAGCTTCAAGTTCTTCATCAGATTTTGCTTCTGTTTCATATTTTACTAAAACAGCTACCTGCTCAAGATTACTAACGGCATGAACCCCTTCCGGCATAATCAACTCTTTGACATGAATTGAATCGCCAATTTTTAAACCAGAAACATCAACAATTATCTGTTTCGGTAAGCTCATTGGCAAACTTTCTACTTCAATTTCATGCAATACATGTTCCAGAATTCCACCTTCTTTTACTCCCGGAGCATCACTATCACCTTTAGTAATAAGCGGTACATATACGCGAATTTTTTCAGTCATATTAATCAATTGAAAATCCACATGTAAAACATTATTTTTAATATGATCAATCTGCAGCTCTTTAATAATCACCGGATGCTCAGCAGTCTTGCCATTAATATCTAGTTTTAAAGTAATAATTGAGGTTTCTCCATACTTATGCACAAGCTTAACTAATTCTTTATGATTAACTTCAATTTGAACCGGACTTTCTTTTTTAGCATACATGATTGCCGGCACAGCGCCCAGAGCTCTTATTTTTCGTACCGCGGAAGTCCCGCTGCCTATTCTAATTTTTCCATTTAATAATACATTTTCCACTTGTAATTCCTCCTTTATAAGCATCATTTTAAATAAATCATATAAATAAAGAGCTTACAGACTCTTCATTGTGAATTCTTTTGATTGCCTCCGCAAGTAATTTCGCGATACTGACAACCTTAACCTTTGGGTGCTTTTTATCAGCAGAGATCGGAATAGAATCAGTAACAACGATTTCTTTTAAACCGCTTTTTTCTATTCTTTCCAAAGCCGGTCCGGAAAATACTCCGTGGGTAACTCCGGCATATACTTCTTTTGCCCCTTTTTTCTTAAGCGCGTTTGCTGCTTCAGTCAAAGAACCGGCAGTGGCACACATATCATCAATTAAAATCGCGATCTTACCTTCAACATCCCCTAAAACATTCATTGCTTCCGTACTTAAGCCATCAATCCGGCGCTTGTCAACAATCCCTAAAGGCGCGTCCAGTCTTTTAGCAAAAGCTCTGGCCATTTTCACACCGCCCACATCAGGAGAAACAATAACAACATTCTCACCCGCAAATTTTCTAAAATGTTCAATCAAGACTGGAGCGGCAAAAAGATGATCAACTGGAATATCAAAAAAACCTTGAATTTGACCAGCATGTAAATCCATGGTTAAAACTCTATCCGCGCCAGCATTCGCGATTAAATTAGCCACTAATTTTGCCGTAATCGGTACACGCGGCTGATCTTTTCTATCTTGTCGGGCATAACCATAATAAGGAATAACCGCGGTTATTCTTCCGGCAGAAGCCCGCGCTAAAGCATCGATAAGAATTAATAACTCCATCAGGTTATCATTAGTCGGAGGACAGGTCGGCTGAATCACAAAAACATCTTTTCCTCTGACATTTTGATCAACTCGAACTTGTATTTCGCCTTCGCTAAATTGACCGACAAACGCATCACCTAAAGCAACCCCCAAGTGTTTACAGATATCTTTTGCCAGCTGAGGATTCGCGTTACCGGTAAATACTGTCAATCTTTCTTGCATTAGCCTGACCTTTCAATTTTTTATAATCATTTTTAGCTTTTAACTTTTAGCTATCAACTAGCCATTAGCTATTAACTTATTTGTCTTTTTTAATTCACGCGCGGGAATACCAATTACTACAGTATTATCCGGCACATCTTTATTTCTAGTAACAACCGTGCCAGCACCCGTCATCGCGTATTTGCCAATTTTTACTGGAGCAACTAAAATAGTCCCTGTACCGATAAACGCTCCTGATTTTATTATTGTCTTATTTTTATTTTTACCGTCATAGTTAGCGACAATAGTCCCGGCGCCGATATTAACATTATCTTCAATATCAGTATCGCCAATATAGCTTTGATGCTTTACTTTTGAAAACTCACCAATGCTTGAGCGATTAAATTCAACAAAATTGCCTAAGTTTACATTATTGGCAATATTTGAACCAGAGCGTACCCGGCAAAAAGGCCCCAAACTGCAGTTTTCACCAACTACAACATTACTTTCAATAATCGTAAACGGATAAATAACCGTATCTTTTCCAATCTGAACAGCTTCATCAATAAATGTAGTTTTCAGATCAAGAACCGTTACCCCTGAGGCTACGGTTTTTTTCAGAATTCTATTTCTGAATATTTCATAAGCCTGAGCTAAACTTTCTCGAGAATTAACACCCAATATTTCATCCTGATCCAATGTCTCTACCGCATTTATCATAAGCTTTGCATTGTTCATCACAGCGACAACATCTGTCAAATAATATTCTTTTTTCTTATTATCCGGCTTTACTTTTTTTAAAGCATCAAACAATTCATTAGCTTTAAACACATAAACCCCAACATTTATTTCCTCAATAGCCCGTTCATAAACAGTAGCATCATTCTCCTCTACAATTTTAGCAAGATTTCCAACAGCATTCCTGACGATTCTCCCATAGCCAACAGGATTATTGGTCCGGACTGTAAGCAATGTTCCCGCTGCATTATTTTCGCAATGTTTTTCCAATAGATTTTTTATGGTTGTACAAGTAATCAGCGGCGTATCGCCATAAATAATCAGCAGGCGTTGGTCCTTATTTTTAAAAATTTCCTCATCATTTATTTGCCAAACCGCGTCGCCCGTGCCCAGCAGATTTTTTTGCTGTACACATTTAGCTTTTTGGCCAACATATTTTTCCACCAGTTCTGATTTATAACCAGTTATAATAAAGATGTTTTCAATCCCTGCATCCTGAACATTATCAATTACATGCCCAAGCATTGGCTTGCTTCCCATTTTATGTAGAATTTTCGGAAGATTTGAATTCATTCTGGTGCCTTCACCAGCAGCTAATATCACCGCACTAATATTTTTCATATTTGCCTGATTTGTTAATTCCTATTTCTAAATAATTATTGTTGGTTTTAAAGCAAAAAAACTATTACTCGCTTAGCTACCCTAAGTAAGCAGATTAAATATATAAAAATGGCTGCCCGGCATGGACTCGAACCATGAACAAAAGATCCAAATTCTTTCGTGTTGCCAATTACACCACCGGGCAATTTTTATTCAATCAAATTCTAAAACTATTAATCTATAAAATCATGACTGTGTGCTGATTCATACTCTTCAGATCCAGGGGCCTTTGCCGCTTCAAAATCATAAGACTCTAAAACTTTTTTTTGTATGTATTCCCTGCACTCTGGAGTAATCGGATGTGCAATATCTTTATGCTCAGTCTGACGAGCTTCTTCTGGAGTTTGAACTGGCTTTACTTGCTGGTTCTCTATATTTGCGCTGCACTGATTACAATACTTACTGCGTACTACATTGCGATGTCCACACGCAGGACAAGTTATTTTCATTTTTGCTGATGGCATGGCAACAAATAATCCCTTGCTGCCCTCGATTACTTTCACATCTCTGACAACAAAACAATTATCAAAGGTTACGGTAACATAAGCTTTTAATTTCTTATTACTGTCCTTATTACGCAAAAATACTCTTACTTCAGTAACTTCCATCTTCGAACCACTCCTTTCCAAGATGCACGCAGTTATAGACTTCTCACCACCATTACATCATAAGCGCCCTGAAACTCCTGCTTAAGCTTTATTGCCTCCTTTCGGGAATTCATCAAACCAAAAATTACTGAACCGCTCCCAGACATTAAAACCGCCCTCACGCCATGGGCGGATATCATTTGTTTTATCTTGTTAAGCTGCTTATATTGTTTAAAAGCCGCTGATTCCAGACGGTTAAACAATGTTTTTTCAATCAGTTCCATTCTTTTACTTCTTAGTGCATGAACCAGCAGTTTAACATCATTTTTTGTCCTTGTCAAGCTTGAGGATAGCCTGCCATAAACCTCTTTTGTGGAAACAGAAATATCGGGTTTTACCAGCAATATCCAGAACTTATTTTCCAGATCTAAAGGAGTTAATTTATCTCCCCTAGCTCTACCGATTGCCGCAGTATAATTTGTTACAAAAACCGGCACATCAGCCCCGATTTTTCGAGCCAAACCCAATAATTCCTTTTGCTCCAGGCCTAATTTCCAGAGTTTATTCAAACCCAACAAGGCCGCGGCAGCATCACTAGACCCACCGCCCAAACCGGCAAATACCGGTATCTTTTTCTGAATTATTATATGCGCGCCTTTATCAGAACCCGTTTTCTGCTGTAATAGTTTTGCGGCCTTATAAACAAGATTTGTCGCGTCCTCTGGAACATCAGGATGCATACAGCTGATTTTAATCCCTTTTTTGATTAACTTAAAATTTAATTTGTCAAAAAGCCCTATTTTCAAAAACAAAGTTTCAATATTATGATAACCGTCTTTGCGTTTATTTAAAACTTCCAGAAATAAATTTATTTTCGCCGGAGCCTTAATAATCATAGTTATTTCTTCAACATTTTCATAACTGAACAAACAATATCTTCTGACTGCAAACCATATTCTTTAAGCAAGTCCGTTTCATCACCGGATTGGCCAAATCTATTCCTAACCCCAATCCGGGCAAGCGGAATAGCGCAAGCGCATTCCGCAACCACTTCCTCGATCGCGCAGCCAAGACCGCCAGTAATCGAATGTTCTTCGCAAACTACCATCGCCTTTGTTTTTTTAATCATTTCTCTGACAATGACTACATCAATCGGTTTAATTGTGTGCATATTAATTACCGTAGCTTTAATATTGTTTTTTTCAAGTTCCAGCGCGGCATCCATCGCGAATTTCGTCATGATTCCGCAAGCAAAAATCGACACATCTTCGCCCTGTCTTAGCACTTCCCCTTTTCCTAATTTAAACGGTTCCTTATGCTCAACAGTCGGAACCTTTGATCTGCCCAAACGGATATATACTGGTCCATTTATATCCAATGACGCTTTTATCGCGTCTTTTGTCTGAGGACCGTCACAAGGCACGATCACTGTCATATTCGGAATTACCCGCATTATCGCGATATCTTCTAAAGCCTGATGCGTTGCTCCGTCCGGGCCAACAGTTATTCCGGCATGAGTTGCCACTATTTTCACATTCAGATTGCTGTAACATATTGAATTGCGCACCTGATCCCAAGCCCTTCCAGTGGCAAACATGGCAAAAGTTGATGCAAACACAGTTTTTCCGCAACTAGCCAACCCTGCGGCTGCTCCCATCATATTCTGCTCAGCAACTCCAAAATTAAAAAATCTATCTGGAAATTCACAGGCAAAAAAAGCGGTTCTGGTTGAACCGGATAAATCAGCGTCCAAAACAACAATATCTTTATTTTCTTTTCCCAATTCAATTAATGTTTTTCCATAAACATCACGCTGGTACATCATTTCATTACTCATCAGATAACTCCTTTAACGCGATTGCTTCTTCTTCTTTTGTTGGGGCAATTCCATGAAAATTAACTACATTCTCCATAAAAGAAACATCTTTTCCCTTTACCGTATGGGCAATTATAATACTTGGTTTACCCTTGATTTTTTTTGCCTGCTCAAAAGCATTAAGAATCTGTTTAATATCATGGCCGTCAATCTCAATAACATTCCAGCCAAAAGCCTTCCATTTATCGCCAATCGGCTCAATATTCATCACCTCTTTAATGCATCCATCAATCTGAAATCCATTTTGATCAAGAATCGCGCAAATATTGTCAGCTTTAAAATGCGCCGCGGCCATTGCCGCTTCCCAAATATTCCCTTCCTGAATCTCTCCATCTCCCATCAGACAATATACGCGATAGTCTTTTTTATCAACTTTAGCCGCTAAGGACATTCCCAAGGAAATAGATAACCCCTGACCCAATGAACCGCTGGCAACATCAATGCCCGGAACTTTAACATCCGGATGGCCCTGCAATAAAGCGCCAAAATTACGTAAACTATCTAGATGCACTCGATCAAAATATCCGCATTCAGCTAAAGCAACATACCATATCGGACAACAATGCCCTTTAGACATATGAAATCTATCCCGATCCGGCCATTTGGGATCATCTGGATTATGCCGCAAAACTTTAAAAAACAAACAAGTTAAAATGTCAGCAGCGGATAATGATCCCCCGGGATGGCCTGATCGCGCTTTGGTTAGCATCTTAATTACTTCCCGCCTCATATGTTTTGCTTTTTTCTCTAATTGCTTGATTTCCACTTATAAACTCCTTGTTGATATCCTGTCCGAATAATTAGCTGAACATTTTATTTTCTAATCATAATACGGCAATGTCAATAATTCGTCAACATCAACATTCCGATATTCTTTAAGTTCCGATTCCTCAAAAACAACAAAATTTCTCAGTAATTCATTTTTTACAATCAGCTGCTTAAATCCGCTAAATTTATATTGTGCCAGAACCTGTTCAGCCATATTCAAAATTATCGGAACGTAAATTTTATTAAACCGCTGATTATTCCTTAAAGACAAAGAAAAGAAAAACACATCTTTATCTTCCATAAAAGTACAGGAAACTTTAGCCTTGTTAACTACTGAAGAATTCAGACTGAGATTTATCCTTTGGGTAATCTGCTCTGCCAAAAATTTTGGCAATGTCATTTCTTCGATATCAAAATCAAACGGCGCTTCTTTAATCAATTCCGCGTTAAAATTTACCTGCCACAATATTCTTTTTCGATACTCTTCCCTGCCTATCCAGCCATTCATAAATTTATAGACATCATCCATACAGCGGACCAAAATCACTTCCGCGGCAGTAGCCTTAACATCGGCAGCAATAATTGTATAAAAATCTACTTTTGCGTCAGTACTAAACAGCATGCGTGATGTACTGAGGATAACATTTTCAATTTTGCTTACAGCTTCTGGTAAAATATCCAGATTAGAATTAAATATTTTATCCAGCGGTATAAACACAACTATGCTGCGGCCTATCAGCTTTACCTGAACATCAATATTGTATGTTTCTTTGCAAAGATTAATCAATGACTCCTCTAGTTTTTCTTTAGGATAACTAGGAGCGCAGCCACTAATATTAAAAATTAGCAAAGAAATTAGGCTTAAAAGACTAAGTCTTTTGCTTACCCGGATCAACCTTGCCAAATTCCTTAAAAATAGCTTCAATCTGATCATATTCTAATTCTTCTTTTTCGAGTAATTCATTAGCAAATCTATCTAAAATATCCTTTTCTTTTTTTAAAAGATTCTGTACTTCTTTTAGGCAATTCTGTAAAATCTGGTTTGTTTCTTCATTTAAGCTTTGCTTCAGAGATTCGGATAATTGATCTGGCGGAATCGCGTCATAATCGCCAATATGCCCGGAAAGCCCCATTCCATATTTCCAAACCATTTGATGCGCGCAAGACATTGCTGATTTAAAATCACTAGATACCCCAAGGGTTGTAATCCCAAACTGAATTTTTTCCGCGGCATACCCGGCCAAAGAAACTTTTATCTGCGCCATAACGTGATTTAGATTGAGTCCGACATATTCTTCTCTAGGCTGATGATGCACAACACCCAAAGAACTTTTCCTCGGAATAATTGAAGCTTTAAACACATCATTATAAGGATGCAGGAAAAAAGTAGCAATAAGATGCCCTGCCTCATGATAGGCTGTCATCATGCGCTCTTTATCCGTCATTTTCATTCTATGCTTAAGCCCCAGATCAATTCTTTCCATTGCTTCACTTAGTTCTTTATGTGAAATCATATCAATTTTATTTCTGGCCGCAACTAATGCAGATTCTCTTACCACATTTTCTATATCAGCCGGAGTCTTCCCAACCGCTTGCCTAGCCAGTTTTTTAATATCAAGATCCGGCACGCATTTCACCTTATTAAGATAATATTTAAAAATAGCTTCTCTTTGGTCTGAATCCGGCAGACTAAAATAAATTTTTCGATCAAATCTTCCAGGACGCATTAAAGCCGGATCCAAATGCCCTTCCGCGGCATTAGTCGCTCCGATGATAACAATATTCGCTCCTCCAGTAACACCATCAAGTTCTACTAAAAGCTGATTTAAAGTATTATTAGTTTCCTGTCCACCGCCCATGCTAAAAGAACGCACACGGCCGACGGCATCAATTTCATCAATAAAAATTATACAGCCGCCATTAGCATACGCCAGCCTTCGCGCCTTATGAAACATCTTCCGGATTCGGCTGGCGCCAACCCCGACAAACATTTCCACAAATTCACTACCGGACATGCTCAAAAAAGGCACTCCAGTTTCTGTGGCAATTGCTTTAGCTAAATAGGTTTTTCCGCAGCCAGGAGGCCCAACCATCAAAATACCTTTGATAAACTGCGCGCCCATGTTTTTAAGCGAAGTACGGTCAAGTAATAATTGGGTTACTTCCCGCGCTTCCTGAACAGCTTGATCAATACCGATAACATCAGAAAATTTAATATTTACTTTTGTCGGGTCAACTTTATTGGTTTTCATTTTCCCCATATAACCGAACATAACTGAAACATATATAAACGCGCCAATTGCCGCGCTTATCAGCATAATTAACATCTGCAAAGGCATGCTCGCTAAGATTGATGTCCTGGCATATGATTCAAGACGCGATATCCCCACAGCAGATAAACCAATCAATACCAGTGCGACAAAAATAATAAGTATCGCTACCCAATAATCTTCAACGAAGATTTTGATTTTTCTGAAAATTGTAATTTTATTCATGATGCCCCCTTTATCATTTAGCCTGAACTGAATCATTTTTCAGCGTCTCAAGCTTTTCCTGAACATCTTTTTGCTTAGAATCAATTTCAAGCGACTTTTCCCATTGCGCCTTAGCTTTATCTTTTAAGTTTTTCTGAAAATAGACATCACCCAAATGATCATGAATCACCGCGTCAGAACTTAAAATCCTAACAGCTTGCTCGAGCAATTCCTGAGCTTTTTTAAAATCCCCTTTTTTATAATAAGCCCATCCCAGAGAATCAATATACGCCCCATTTTCCGGATCAAGCTTTAAAGCATTATTTATCAACTCAATCGCTTTATCGAGATTTTCACCTTCTTCGACATACATATACCCCAAATAATTACAGGCATCCGCATTATTGGGATTTAGTTCTAAAGTCTTCGCGAACTGTTTTTTTGCCGATTCACGTTTACCCTGTTTCTCATATAAAGCTCCGAGATAAAAGTAAACAAGTTCATCATTAGGGTTGATTTCAATTGTTTTGGCATAAAATTGTTCGGATTGGATATAATCTTCCTTTAAACTGTACGCCAATCCTAAAAGCAGATACAGCCGGGATTTATCTTTCAGCAATGGTTCAGCATCCGATAATATCTCAATCGCCTGATCTGTTTTGTCTTGCTTTAGATAAATATGCGCTATTTCAAAATAAGTATCAATCACTCTGGGATTAAGCACTAAAACTTGCTTAAAGTTTTCCAAAGCATCTCCCAGCATATTACGATTCACATACAGCTGTCCCAATCTGAAATATGCCAAAGCATTGGTGGGATCAAGTTCAATTGATTGCTCATAAGCTTGCTGTGATTTTGCGATTTCATTTTGTAATTCATAGACAAGACCTAATCCTAAATAAGCTTCAATATACTTAGGCGATATGCTGATTGTTTTTTCTAAATAAGTTATCGCCAAATCATACTTTTCAATTTGGCTGTTCAGCATACCCAGATTAAAATATACATAGGGCAGATTAATCTCCTTCTGAGCTAAAGATTCATACACCGAGATTGCTTTATCAAATTTATGACCTAAAACATACAAATCAGCTAAACTAAGACTAGCCTGATTGTTTTCCGGATCAAGAGTAATCGCTTGCTCATAAAACTTTTCCGCCAGACTAAGATCACCCAATGATGTGTAAATCAAACCCAGAAGTAATCTGACTCTGATATCCTCAGGTGAAAAATTTAAGACGTTTTCAAATTGAGCGATCGCATTATTAAAATCACCTTTTTTAAAATAGGCGATTCCCAATTTAACAAAAATAGCGGAAGATTTCTTGTCGAAATTAACCGCGGTCTCATATTCTTTTATCGCTAATTCCAGCTGATTTTCTTTTTCATATAAAAGCCCACGCAAATAGTGTGCGTAGGCTTTTGAGAACAAGGGCTTTTTACCTGCTGAGTTTTTCGATCTAATAACCGCGTGGTTATAATCTATTTTATTAAAACTCCTTCCCAAAGATGCCTTATGGGAAGAACAGCCATTTAAAATAAAAGAAAATATTAACAGCAACAGTATCACACCGCAAGCATATCGCTTATCAGCTCTCATTACAATATTAGCCTTTATGAGTTCTTTTTCTTATGTCTATCTCTTCTTAATCTCTTTTTTCTTTTGTGAGTAGATATTTTCTTTCTTTTTCTTTTTCTTCCGCAAGGCATTATATTTCCTCCTTCAAGGTGTATTCCGCTTAAGGTATTACTTTTGTTAAATTATACTCGATTATGTCTTCAGCACCCGCTTTTTTTAATTTCTGGATTAATTCTCTTACATTTTTCTCATCAGCAATAATTTCAATCGCGTACCAATCTTTTCGGGAAAGATTTGATATCGTAGGATTTCGCATTGCTGGCAGCAAAGCAAGTATATTTTCCAGGTTTTTTTCACTCGCGTTTAACTTTAATCCGACTTTATCTTCTGCTAAAATAGCACCCTTTAACAACATGGCGATATTTTCAATTTTTTCCCTTTTCCAATCATCCTTCCAAGCAGTTTTATTGGCAATAAGCTGAGTAACACTTTCACATAAAGTATCGATAATCTTAAGATTATGCGCCCGCAAACTTGATCCGGTTTCTGTAAGCTCAACAATAGCATCAACCAGCTCCGGCACTTTAGCCTCAGTCGCCCCCCAGCTAAATTCCACATCAGCCTTAACTTTATTTTTCTTAAGATATTGTTTTGTAACATTTACTAATTCAGTAGCCAGCCTTTTGCCTTGCAAATCGTTAACACTTTTAATTTTTGAATCATTCGGCACAGCAAGTACCCAGCGCACAGGTGTTTTTCCTTGTTTCGCGTACATTAAATCAGCCGCGACTACAACTTTCGCGTTATTCTCTAAAGTCCAGTCAGCACCAGTAATCCCGCAATCCAAAACCCCATTTTCAATATAGCGCGGTAACTCCTGAGCTCTTAATAGCACCGCCTCAATTTCCGGATCATCAATCCGCGGAAAATAAGAGCGGCTGGAAACACTAACAGAAAATCCGGCTTTTTTCAGCATCCGAAGTGTTGATTCCTGTAAACTCCCTTTAGGCAATCCAATTCTTATCTTTTTCTTCATTATCCCACCATTATTTGAATAGTTAAATTTTAATTTCTTTATATTCTATATGTTTATCTTTGAAATGTCAATACAAACCCAGATATAAAAAGCGATATAAAAAGCCACTGATAACTTAAACAAGATTATTATTTAAGCAAAACAGTGACTAAAGCCTCAAACTTCCCATTGCTTATGAATCCAATTAACCCATTGTCCCGGGTATTGGCGAATATATTTCTCGATAATGTCAATCGTATTCTGAAGATTAACTTTAACATCTCGTTCCATGTCCCCGGAAATATCCAGTTCTACCTGAGGTTCAATTTTTAGAATATGATTATTATCCTTTTTCCGGACAATAAACATTGGAACCAGCGCGGCTTTCGTACTTAAAGCCAGTTTAATCGGCCCGCTGGCTACCTTGGCCGCTCTGCCAAAAAAATTAATTTGCAGCCCTTCTGTACCAAAATTCTGATCCATCTCAATAATTAAAACATGATTACGACTAAGGGTTTGAATACAGCGACGCATACAAGTAACAATCGGACGATTAAATATAACTTTTTGTCCTGCCTGGCGACAAAAACCCATCATAATTTTTTCAACCCGCTTATTGCGCGCATGCCTGGCTACAAAAGTAGATTTATACCCCAAAGAGGTTAACATTCCGCCCATTAGAGTAAAACTGCCTAAATGCGCGCTCGCGCCAATAACTCCTTTACCTTTACTCAATGCTCTTTCTAAATGCTCAATGCCTTGAATTTCAATTGAAGCTGCCAGCTGCTGTTTAGAAAAGTCCTTGTATCTGACAGTATCTAATACTATATGCCCCATAGTATTAAAACTCTGCTTTGCGATTAACTTTAATTCGGCTGAAGAAAAAGAGTCACCCATAGCACGGTTCAGGTTCATCAGCGCGATTTTTCTGTTTTTATTAGCACAAAAATAATAAACCCGGCTCAAAATACTACCCACAAAATAAGCTATCCCTCTTGGGGAAAACCGGATTGTTCCGATCAGCACCTGTAGGCCGAGAACACTAAGCAAAGAAACTACTTTTTTCTTAATTATTTTCTTCATCGCCATAGAATACTATAAATATATAACAAGGTCAATATTAAAAGGTTACAGAGGCTAATGGCTAATGGCTGATAGCTTATGGTTAAAAGTCAATAACTCATAACTGTTGACAAAATATTCTCAAGTGTGCTACAGTTTATTAGTTATGAAGAAAATAAAAGTTGCCGTTATCGGCGCAGGACATTTAGGAAAAATTCATGCTCGCATTTATTCTCAATTTAAAAACTGCGCGCTAGTCGGCATTTGTGATACTGACTTGGAAAAAGCACAAACCCATGCTCAAAGTTTCTCCACAAAAGCATATACAGACTACACCCAGCTTTTAAACAAAGTTGATGCCGTAAGCATTGCTACCCCGACTAGTTCACATTTTAAAATAGCCGCTGAATTCCTCAAACATAAAGTTCATGTAATGGTGGAAAAACCAATAACAAAAAAAATTACCGAAGCAGAAAAACTCATAGATTTAGCTGAAAAAAACAAAGTCCTGCTTCAAGTAGGACATGTAGAGCGTTTTAACCCGGCAATTAAAGCATTGTCTCGATTTTGTAAAAACCCGCAATTTATTGAATGCCATCGATTAAGCCCCTTCCCTTTACGGGGTACTGATGTCAGCGTAATTCTTGATTTAATGATTCATGATATTGATATCATTCTTTCTTTGGTTAAATCCCCTCTAAAAAGCATTCACGCGATTGGGGTTAACGCGATTTCTCAATTTGAGGACATTGCCAATGTCCGGCTTACTTTTACCAATGGCACTGTCTGCAATCTGACTTCCAGCCGAATTAGTGATGATATTATGCGCAAAATCAGGATATTTCAAAAAAATTCCTATATAAGTTTAGATTATGCTTTGCAGAAAATAATTATGTATAAAAAAACCGGAATAAAAATAACCAGAAAAGAAATTTCTATTGAGAAAAAAGAGCCTTTGGTCGAAGAGCTTTATTCTTTTATCCAGTGCATAAAAACAAAAAAAACACCTTTAGTTCAAGGCCAGGATGCCAAAGAAGCTTTGAAAATTGCCTTAAGAATTACAAAGATCATCCAAAAAAACCAAAACAATATCCTCCAAAACAATATTTAATTAAAAAATTTAACTCTAAACCAAATATCCGGTATTCCTATGAACGATTCAATAATTGTTATAGCTGGTGAGCCTTCCGCGGATATGCATGGCGCTGCCTTAGTAAAAGAACTAAAAAAACATAAGCCTGAATTAATGATTTACGGCATTGGCAGCAGCCTTATGCGAAAAGCCGGGATGGAAATATTTACTGATCTTGCGCAATACGCGGTTATTGGCTTTATTGAAGTTTTAAAACATTATTTGATTTTTAAAAAAGCATTTGATTTAACTATAGAAAAAATTCAGCAAATACAGCCTAGGGCTTTGATTCTAATTGATTATCCCGGATTTAACCTTCGTTTGGCAAAAAAAGTTAAACAATTATATCCTGATGTGAAAATAATTTATTATATCAGTCCGCAAGTCTGGGCCTGGGGTAAAAAAAGAATAAAACTAATTAAAAAAATCGTTGATAAGATGCTGGTGGTTTTTGATTTTGAAGCTGAATTGTATAAGCATAATGGGATTGAAGCTGAATTTGTCGGACACCCTCTGATGGAAAGCATTAAAATATCTAAAAATAAAGCTGATTTGTTAAAAGCCGCAGGTTTAAAAACAACAGATACAATTATTGCCCTGCTTCCAGGATCAAGACAAATCGAAGTAAAAAGACTATTACCAGTTATGCTCTCCAGTGCTGATAAACTGCGCCAGCAAATGCCTGATATTAAGTTTTTGCTGATCAAAGCAGCTAATATCAAAACCCGGACAATTGAAACTTATCTTAAAAAACATCAGCATTTGCCTCTTACGATAATTACTGAGCACAGCTATGATTTTATGAGTATTTGCGCGTTTGCCTGGGTTTGCTCCGGAACAGCTACTTTGGAAACAGCGATTATCGGAATTCCCATGCTGATTACCTACAAAACCAGCTGGCTTACTTGGTTTATGTCTAAAATACTGATCAAGTTGCCCTATATTGGCTTAGTCAATATTGTTGCCCAAAAAAAAATTGTCCCTGAGTTTATCCAGGGACAATCTAACACGAATAATCTTGTTGCTTGTACTGTTAATTTTTTAAAACAAGATGCTGAATTTAAACAACGCCAAAAACAAAAACTTTTAATTGTTAAAAACAAGCTTGGCTCAGGTAATGTCAATCAAAATGCTGCTCAAGCTATCCTAAAAACCTTTTCTTAAAGCGGCCATGTTGATCCCCCATCCGCTCCATCCTGATCAAGAATAATAGTTTTACCACTATACGGACCATTAATCCGGGACGCGGTTGCGTTAAAAGTATTGCCGGCCGCAGGTACATCATTTAAAATATATATCCAGGAATTATTGGCATTAAGATTCGGATCTTCCAAGCCAATTGCTTCCCAAGTCCCAGCAATAGCAGTCCCAGCCCCATCAGTCAGATTAATGAACGAGCGTCGTTCCGCCGCATAGCTCTGTTCAGCCGCGCGCATAGATTCTAATGTGGACACTGCTTCTCGCGCTCTGGCTCTTTCAACTGTATTAATATAATTAGGAATAGCAATGCTGACTAAAATCGCAATAACCATAACCGTAAGCATTAATTCAATCAATGTAAACGCTTTTTTCTTCATTATATCCTCCAATTAATTACCCAGTTACGGCACTTGCTAATTTAAATATCGGCATAAACATCGCGATAACTAAAAACCCCACTAGTCCGCCCATAAATACTAACATAAACGGTTCAATAAGCGCGGATAATCGTTCCACAACCATTGATATTCTCTCCTCGTAAAACACAGCTACGTGCTTAAGCATGTCCGCAAGTTCACCGGTTTCTTCCCCAACATTAACCATCAACACAACCATCGGCGGAAAAATCCCGCATTGTTCAAGCGGTTCAGCAATTGATTTTCCATCACGCACACTATCTTTAACCATTTCTAAAGCATCTTCAATAACTCGATTGCCTACAGTTTTAGTAACAATTTCTAATGCATAAAGAATTGGAACACCGCTAGAAATCATGGTTCCCAAACCCCTGGCAAAATTAGCAATCGCGATATTTCTAAACAATGAACCAAAAATAGGCATTTTAAGCCTAAAGTGGTCAAAATACAACCTGCCTTTGCTTGTTTTTAAAACTTTTTTCGCAAAGTATATGAAAGCGGGAATTGAGATAATCAGCGGTATAAAAAACTTACGCAAAAAGTTACTAAGATCTACGACAAATTGAGTTGCCGGAGGAAGCGCAGTTCCAAAACCCGAGAACATATTAGCAAAAACCGGAACAATTTTTACTACAAAGACTAAGATAGAAAAAAAACAAACAACCATAAGAATCGCTGGATAAGTTAAAGCTGAAACAACCTTTCGCTGCAATTCTCCTGAACTTTCAAAATACTGAGCTATTTGTTCAAGCACTGAAGGTAATTGTCCCGAAGCTTCACCTGTTCCCACTAAATTAACCCAAAAGGAAGAAAAAACTTTAGGATGTTTGTCTAAAGCATCACGTAAAGTACTGCCACTTTGAATATCTTCTTTGATCTTCTCAACAGCATCCCGTAAAGGGGCACTGCTTATCTGTTTAGCTAACACCGATAAACTTCTTAACAACGGCACTCCAGCATTAAGCAGCGTTCCCAGCTGCCTGGCAAAAATACACAAATCATCTACTTTAACTTTTCTGGAAAGCGCGATACTTTTCCCAAATTTAAAATTTAAAGATTTTGATTTTGGTTTTATAATAATTTCCTGAACTGAAGTGATCAACAATGCTCGGCGTTGAAGTATTTCTATAACTTCAGACTGACTCTCAGCAATCATAGTGCCCTGCACTAAATTCCCATCAGAGTCTCTTGCTTTATATAAAAAATCCGACATTTCAGTAAATATCTCCTAAAACTTTATTTAGTCAGAATTACAATTATTTAACTATCTGAAATTTCAATTATATATATTAGTATACCATATAATTGGCATTTAGGCTGGCGTTCCGCAGCATTTAATCAGAAACAGTAACCGCGATTACTTCCTCTAAGGTTGTAATCCCTTGTTTCATTTTCTCTATGCCGCATTGATACAAGCTTCTCATTCCAGTAGCTTCTGCTCTTTTTCTGATTTCATCACTTGATTTGCGGTAATAAATCATATTTCTAACTTCCTCATTAATTGGAAGTAGTTCATATATACCTATTCTGCCTTTAAACCCGGTAAATCGGCATTCTTCACAGCCCTGAGATTCAAAAATAGTATCGCCTGCTTCTAAATTCAAATCTTTATACTTAACACCAGGATTTTCCAGCGGCTGTTTACATTTATCACATAACCTGCGGATTAATCTTTGGGCAACAACCAGTCTTAGGGCCGAAACCAGTAAAAACGGCTCAATTCCAATATCCATAATTCTTGTTACCGCGGTAGGCGCGTCATTAGTATGCAAAGTACTTAAAACCAAGTGACCAGTTAAGGCAGCCCGAATACACATTTGCGCTGTCTCCAAATCCCTAACTTCTCCAACCATTATAACATCAGGATCTTGTCTTAAAAAAGCCCGCAGCGTATTAGCAAAATTAAGCCCAATCAGCGGCTTAACCTGAACCTGATTAATCCCATCAAGTTTATATTCAACCGGATCTTCGCAAGTAATAATATTCTTGCGCGGGCTTTTAATCGCGTTGAGCATTGTATATAGAGATGTGGATTTTCCTGAACCAGTCGGACCTGTGACAAAAATCATCCCATATGGTTTAAAAATTTCTCTGCGCAGCAATTTCAGATCACGCGCGTCAAACCCTAAATATTTAAATTCAAGAGGTAATTTCGCTTGATCAAGCAAGCGCATAACTATTTTTTCTCCAAATATCGCCGGAATACTATTTACCCGGACATCAATAATTTTTTCGCCAAAAGCAATAGAAAACCCTCCGTCTTGAGGAAGTCTGCGTTCAGCGATATCCATTTTAGCTAAAATTTTAATACGAGAGATAATCGCGAAATACATTTTTGAATCAGGGGCATTCGCATCGTAAAGAACTCCGTCTATCCGATAGCGCAAACTTACTCTTTCCTCAAAATGTTCAATATGGACATCCGAAGCTCCCTGTTCTATAGCATCACTTAATATAAGATCTACAAACTTGACAACTGGCGCCGCATCTGCTTCTGAAACAACATCACGCACATCGGTTTCTCTTTGGTCTTTAACATCATCGCCATCCATTAATATAAACTTTTCCTGGATGTTCTTCTTCTCCATATCTTTACTTTTATAGAAATCATTAATTGCTTTGTCCATATCGCTGTTTGTAGTCACGACCACATTCACATCACAACCAGCCATTTTCATAACATCATCAATAGTCATGATATCCAATGGATCAACCATGGCAATGGTTATGGTATTACTGTGTTTGGACAAAGGAATCGTTCGATGATATCTAGCGTAATCCTCAGGAATTAATTTTTCAAGCTCTTGGTGCAAATTAGGACGCAATAAACCCTTTTCTATTGAAGCAAATAAAATACCCAGCTGCTTTGAAAGTGCTCCGGCTATATCCTTTTCCGAGACAAACTTCTTTTGAATTAAAATTTCTCCCAGCTTAACTCCGGATTCTTTCTGTTCATCTAAAACAGCAAGTAATTGCTCCTCAGAAAGCAATCCTTGTTTAATTAAAATATCACCTAATTTTAAATTTGATTTAATCATAATTTTACCTATAAAAAATAAACTATTTTACCATATCCACAGTACTCAAACTTGAACTCTGAACAGTTAAATCTAAGCTTTCATCTAGAACATCTTCCTGTTCTCTAAACGGCATTTCTTTCAGCATATCATCCATCATTGCAGCGGTGTTTTTTTGTTTACCCGACTTATCATCAGTTTTTTCTTCTCTCACAGCCTTATTATCTGCTAGGGGTTCGGCTTTAGCCTCATTTTTTGCCTGACCATTTGCCGATACTCCTTTATTAAAACTATCACTCATCCACATTTCTACTTTTTCAGATGGATTTACGATTCGCGGCGTAACAAAAATCAATAATTCCTTGTCAACCCGATCATTAGCAGTATGCCGAAATAAAGCGCCAAAAAGCGGTAAATCTCCCAACCACGGCACCTTTGTCTTTGTCTCCTGATCCTCGGTAGTAATAAATCCTCCGATTGCTATAGTCTCGCCGTCACGCGACATAACAACTGTACGCATACTCCTGGCATGGGGATCAACAAATTGACCGTCAGCATTCCCGAATACAGAATCAACCGGACGGGAAATACTTGGTTCTAAAAGAATTGAGACAAAGCCCTCTTCGACATTAATAATCGGCACTAACCGGAGAATTGTGCCCACTTCCATTCTTTCTACTTTTGTTGTTGTATCGCCTGACTCAGCGTCAATAGTAGTTTCCAATGAAACAATTTGATTAGCAGTTACTTTAATTTCCGCCCATTCTCGATCCTGAACCAGGATTCTCGGCTTAGCCAGAAATTTTGTATTTGAATCTGTCTGCAGCATTTCCATAACCCATTGCATCGCTCTTGAAGATAAAAGTCCGTAATTAAAAAAAGCTCCGTCATCTGCCAAAGGAGTCAGCAAAGTAGTAAAGCCTGTAGCCTTACGGGTACGCTCACTAGTAAAAGGAAAAGAGGTTATTGTTTCTGCTCCGACAAAAGACATCATTTCTTTGCCCCATTTCATCCCTATAGACTTTAAATAATTAGATGTTGTTTCAATCAATTCAACTTCAAGCATTACCTCAGGAATCGGCCGATCAATTTCACCAATAACCTGGTCAATAAGTTTAAACCTGTCCGGAACATCAGTAATAATTAATATATTAGTATAATCAATCACCACGCCAAATTCGCTAAGCAAAGGCTTAATAATTCCTGACCACCCCCCAGCGGATTTTGTTTCATTTTTTTTACCTTCAGTTAAAAGATATGACCCTGGAGAAACATTGCCATGGTAATATCTTATTTTATATACTCTGGTGATAGTTTGAATTGGCAGGGTTGGCTTAGCATTAACAATTAAAATATTGCTGCCTGGATTCTGTTGAAGCCCCAGATTATTCGCGTCTAAAAGAGTTTTTAGCGCGTCTTCAACTAAAACATCATTCATATACAAGGTAATTGCTCTATCTTCTATATTTTTTGCAGCCACGAAGTTTAAGCCCGATTGCTGCGAAAAAACTTTTAATACATCCTTTAGATCCGCGTCTTTAAAATCCAGAGAAACCAATCCCTCATCATCAGTCTCTGCAATATCTAAATCATCCTCTATCGCATACTCTGTCTGCGCCTGGGCAAAAACAAAACTAGGTTGATGGATACTCATCAAAAAAGCTAAATTCAGCCCCAACATAATTAGTATCGCAAAAATCCTTTTCATTTAGAACTCCTTATCTTTTTTTCTTTTGCTTATTTGGCCTTACATATCCAAGCATTTTAATAAAATAATCATTTCCCTTATAAAATAAGACTATTCCTGTTCGCTGAATTTCCTTTATTTCAAACGCCTCAATAAAATCTCCGACATTCATTACCCCACCGTTTATAATAACCTGAGGGACTCTTTTTGACCAAATAATTCCCTGCAAATCAATTTTTGGCAATACGACATCTTTTGCCAAAGGTTCAAAACCTAGAAGTTTCTCAGGTTTTTCCAGTAATTTACCAACCGCTGCTGGAGGGCAAAAAGGATCTCTTTTAGCATCAAAGCCCGTATATTTAATTTCACTTCTCGATTTATATTTAATTTTTTTAACCTCCGGCACTTGATTAATATCAGCAACAACCGCTTTATCCCCGCCTTTTTTCGCGACTGGGCTTTTAGCAACAGGTTTCTTAGCCAAAGCGCAATAGCAAAACTCACTGCTAAAAAAGACTGTACTTATTGCTATTACTAATAATATTTTCTTGAGCATTATTTCTCCAAAACAGTATCTGTTAAAACAAAAGTTGAAAGACTAATTTTGGCATTTATTCTCGGCGCCTGAGGATTTTCTTTTCCGAAAACCGGCACCATTTCAAGCTTTTCAACTGTCACGAAGATTTCAGAAGCCTCAAGTTTACTCATAAAAACACCCACTTCATGATATGTCGTATCCAGTTCAAGATTTACCCCTAATTTGATAAATTCATCTCGTTTCTCAATGGGAATCGCGGATATAGAAGTAATCTTTAAATTAATCTGTCCAGACATTTTCGCGATTTCCGCCAAAAAACGTGAACTTTCATTGACAACTGTTATTTCTTCCTTAATTTTTTTTAACTTACTTAACTGATTAGCAACTCTATTTTCCAGTTCTACTCTTTTACGCTGTTTTTTAATCTTCAGAATTTGCGCGTCATGATATTTAAGAATTAAACGTCCTCCAAAAAACAGCAACACAAAGAAAATAACCGCTCCGATAATAAAAACTTGTTGAATTTCGCGTGGGATAATTTTTTTAATAGCCATTAAGTTACTTTTCTCCAGCTTTCGAAAAACATGTAAGTTCAAAAGTCATAACCGGTATACCAAAAAAATTCTCTCGGGAAACCGAACCGGTTTTTATCACCTTAAAATCGCCAAAAAATAAATCGCTGGTTTTTAAAGATTCAGTGAAATCATTTACCATTTCTATTTCCATACCTTTTTGTTCCGAATAAATAAAACCTCTCATCGATAATTCCAGATCACGATCCAAATAATTTTTATCTGGTGCCATCACCATAAAAGTAAGCTTATCTATCCAGATTCCTGAAGATATTATTTTAGGCAGAGCGCTTAATTTATCTGTCACAATAAATCTATTAATAACAATTTTATCATACGCGCTAATTCTCTGTTTTATCTCTTGCTCGCCTTTTTTTAGCTGATCTTCACTAAAATTACTCAAGTCCATAAATTTGGGAGCTAATCTTTTTTCCAGCTCCAGCAGGTTATTTTCTCTGGAGATAAATATAGAAGAAACTACAAACATAATAATAAAACAAGCTAAAAGCAGCGCTAATCCAATACCCGTCATTTTAATTGTAAGAACTTTAGCCTTTAAGCTAGTCTTTTTTCTTGCCCGAAATAAATCAATTTCCACAGTAGATTTGGTTAAGTTTCTCAAAGCAGCGCCGATAGTAACTGCAAGCATCGGAAAAGTATAGGGTAGCGGCTTGGACTTAGGACTAACAATATTTTTCAATGGATCAACTGTTCTAACCGGGATATCAAATTGCTTTTCTAAAAAAACACTTAACGGACAAGGATTATCCGGCTGATCCTGCGCGGCCTTACTCACATTTTCTAAATCATCAAAATCATCAACTTCGCCGCACAAAATTATTTTACTGACGCTCTCCTTGCCTAATTCTTTTTTATAATATTCAAATGAAATCCGTAATTCACTGATCAAATTTTCCAGAGTTGTAATTCGACTATCAGCAGAACTAATCTTTCCGCCCATCAAAAATTCAGCGGTTTCATCATCAATCCACTCTTCTTTTTTAGCCAAAGAAATATCCCTGACAAAATAAGGAATGCTATTTCTCAGGATTATAATATTTATTCTTTGGGCATAAAGATACAAAACCGCGTTTGATTTATCTTTTTCTATATCTCCGGAATGCTCCAATAAACGCAACAACGCGAAAGAAGCGGTTTCAACAGCCGTAGGCTGAATATCAACTTTATGCAGAATAGTTAGATGGTTTTTGATTGATTCTTCTTTTGTAACTAATGAGAGGATTCCCAGTTTTTTCTTTTCCTGGTCTTCTTTTAATATATAGAAGCCGGTCACCGCTTCTTCTAATCGAAAAGGAATATATTTTCTTGCTTCAAATCTGACTGCCTCTTCCAGTTCTTCCGCGCTGATTCTCGGCATTTGAAAGTAGCGCAATAATACCATACCCGGCATAAGTACAGTATTAACTCTTTTCAGATCAATTTTGGATTTATTAACTGCTTTTTTAAGCGCGGCAAGAATAAGCGCTTCTTTATCAGCAGATTCTGATTGTTCGCCATCGAATATATCGATATGAACAAAATTGGTAAGCTGTATCTTGCCCGCGATTGCTTGCATTTGGGCAATCTGTACAGTTTTAGGACCTATATATAGACCTACAGTGGTTCTAAAAAAAGCCATAATTTAAATCCGTTTATGTTTGTGAAAATCCATTTCACCTCTTAAACCATATTCCCTAATAAAATAATTTTAATATAAACGAAATTATATGTCAAGTTATTTTTAGCAGTTATATTTTTTTATGTTCAATTAATAAGATTATTTTTAAATCAATTCAATAATCTTATTAATTGCATCATCAATCGCTACTTCTTCTCTCTGACTGCTTCTGCGAACTTTTAGCTCAATAATATTTTTAATAATATTCTTTTGGCCAATAATAACCTGCAATGGGATCCCGATAAGATCCGCGTCTTTAAATTTTATTCCGGCCCTTACATCCCGGTCATCTAAAATAACCTCAATATTTTGTTCCATCAATTGATTGTAAATAGATTCAGCAATTTCCATGCTCTGTTCATCCGCTGTATTAAGCGGCATTATAATTACCTGAAAAGGCGCTAATTCTTTAGACCAAACAATTCCATTTTCATCAAAATTCTGTTCTATAAAAGCCGCGATTATTCTGGTTACTCCGATTCCATAACAGCCCATTATAATTGAATTGGCTTTACCTTGTTCATCAAGAAAAGTAGCACCCAAACTTTCCGTATATTTTGTTCCTAATTTAAAAACATGCCCCACTTCAATTGTTTGCTCAATTTTAATCCCTGCCCCACAGCGCGGACATTTATCAATTTCAGTAATGCAGCGTAAATCAGCGAATTTTTTAATTTTAACATCTCGGACAATATCAACATATTGCGTATGCGTATTCAATTTATTTGCTCCGACAACTACATTGGTCGCTGCCTCAACCGCGTAATCCGCGTAAATATCAATATCGTTTAACCCGATTGGACCGCTAAACCCCATCGGCCCTTTTGTTGCTTTTTCAATTACCGCGGAATTTGCCATTTCTAATTTAGTAACTTTTAAAACTTTAGATAATTTCGCTTCATTTATTTCATGATCTCCCCGGACTAAAACAGCCACCGGCTTTCCATCTGCTAAATAAATCATTGTCTTTACTAAATGATCAACAGAGATTTTTAAAAACTCTGCCACCTGTTCAACTGAACTAACCCCCGGAGTACTGACCTCCTCCGGTACTTCTTTTCTTGTGTCTTGTGTCTTGTCTCTTGTCTCTTGTCCCGGCAGACACTCAGCTTTATCTAAACTAGCAGCATATAAACATTGTTCACATTGGGCGATTTTATCTTCTCCGCTTTCAGCCAAAACCATAAACTCATGAGATACGTCACCGCCCATTATTCCCGTATCTGCTTCCACCGGAAGAAACTTTAAACCGCAGCGTGTAAAAATCCGGCAATAGGCATCATACATTTTGTCATAGCTCTTACCCAGGCCTTCAATGTCCCGGTCAAAACTATAAGCGTCTTTCATAATAAATTCCCGTGAACGGATTATTCCAAAACGCGGACGAGCTTCATCTCGAAATTTTGTCTGAATCTGATAGAGAATTAACGGCATCTGGCGATAAGAATTAACCTCATTTTTTACTAATGAAGTAATTACTTCCTCATGAGTTGGGCCTAAAACATTAAGTTTTTTATGTCTGTCTATGAAGGTTATCATGTCTTGCCCCAAAGCATCAAACCGTCCGCTTTTTTGCCATAATTCAGCTGGCTGGATTGCCGGCAGGAGTAATTGCTGGGCGCCTTTTTTATTCATTTCCTGCCGGATTATATTTTCTACCTTAAACAATACTCTTAAACCAACAGGCAAATATGAATATACTCCTGAGGTAAGCTTCCTGATAAGCCCGGCTCTGATCATCAGAATATGGCTTATTGCCTCTGCTTCTGAGGGAACTTCTTTAAGTGTAGGGAGCAAAAGCTCAGACCACTTCATTTTTAACCTCCGCGACCAATGTTTTTATTAATGAATTTTTACTGATATTCTTTATTTTTTTTCCTTTTTTAAATAATATCCCGGAACTGCCGCCCCAAGCAATACCAATATCCGCTTCCTTTGCTTCTCCCGGCCCATTGACTACACAGCCCATTAATGCTACTTTTAGTTTTTTGGCAGTGTATTTTTTTTGCAAAGGCCTAAAAGCTTCTACCGCCTGTTCCACAACACTAATTAAATCGATTTTGCAGCGTCCGCAAGTCGGACAAGAAATAATTTCAATTCCTTCAGAACGCAAGCCTAAAGCTGATAAGATATTTTTTCCAGCCTCAACTTCCCGCACAGGCTCAGCAGTTAAAGAAACTCTTAGAGTATCGCCTATGCCTTCAAGCAGTAATGCCCCGATTCCAATACTTGATTTAACCAAGCCAGTGGCTTCCAGGCCCGCGGCCGTAACCCCTAAATGCAGTGGCGCGTCTGTTAATTTCGCGAATTTACGATAAGCCTCAATGGTTGATAAAACATCATGCGTCTTAAACGAGAAAATCATGTCTTTAAAATTATACTTTTTAAATATCTTTTCATACCCAAGCGCTGCCGCGATCATATCATCAACAAGGTTTTTTCTGGTTCTTTTTACTGAACCGGAATTTAAACCGATGCGGATCGGTACTTTATTTTTAATCGCGGCTTTTAAAACCGCCTCGATTTGCCAAGCCTTTTCAATGTTTCCCGGATTCAATCTTATCTTATCCGCTCCATTTTCAATCGCCAATAGCGCCAAGCGATAATCAAAATGAATATCCGCCACAATCGGAATTTTTATCTTTTGCTTAATTCTACGAATTTCCATTGCCGCCTGATTATCCAGCACAGCCACTCTGATAATCTGCGCGCCGGCAAGTTCCAGTTCTCTTATCTGCCGGACTGTAGCATCTACATCTTTAGTATCAGTTGTTGTCATTGATTGTATTGTAATATTGCTGCTGCCGCCGATTGAAATATTACCGACAAATATTTTTCTGCTTTTTCTGCGTTTTATTTTCATTGCCAGCCCTAAATTTTAATTATTTAGCAAAAAGACTAAATATCTTTTCAAATAAACCAATCCGGTTTAAATCATTAAACAAAACCAAAACCATTAAAAGCATTAACATTGAAAATCCAATCCGGGTAGCAATTTCCTGCACTTTAAGACTAGCGGCTTTGCCCCGGATTTTTTCCCATGCCAGAAACAAAAGATGCCCGCCGTCTAAAACCGGAATTGGAAATAAATTAATAATTGCCAAGTTAATGCTCAATAGAGCCATAAGATCTAATAAATAAATAAATCCCAGCTGTGCCGCGCGTCCGGTAATCTGAAAAATTCCCACTGGCCCGGCCATTTCCCGCGGAGATATTTTTCCGCAGATCATTTGATAAAGCGCGAAAAATATCATTTTTGTTCTAAAAACTACCTGCTTAGCTGCTTCGGATATCGCGCCAATAAAACCATATTTTATCACCTCTACATCTTCTGATGGGCCAATCCCAATCAGCGCGATTTTTTTATCTTCACCCAAGAGAGTTTTAACTGTTTCAACTTGTGGAATAAGCGATACAGCGAAAACTTCTCCTTGTCTTTGCACTTGCAGTTCAACCGGATTTTGTTCTATTTTCTGATGAATCGCGGCGGAAAGTTCATCCCAATACTTAACCTGCTTACCGTCAACAGCAATGATTTTATCATTTTCTTTTAAACCAGCAGTCGCGGCCGGATAGTTTTCTTTTACCATTCCAATTGTTGAAGTAAGATTAGGTACGCCGCTAAAATAAACCAGGATTAACAAGATAAACGCGCAAATATAATTAAATATCGGTCCGGCAGCAATTATCGCCGCGCGTTGGCCAACTGATTTTGAGAGAAATTCCCAGGGTTCGCCTTTTCTTTCCTCTTCAGGATTTTCCCCTGCAGGCTTAACATACCCCCCCAAAGGAATCAGGGAAATTCTATATTCAGTATCGCCTTTTTTAAAAGACCAAAGTACCTTGCCAAAGCCTAAAGAAAAAACCTCTACTCGGACTTTAACCATTTTAGCTACAATAAAATGCCCAAGCTCATGAACAAAAACAAGTGCCCCTAATACAAATAAAAATGCTAATGTTGATAACAAAGTAATTCTGCCTCCCTTCGCGCCCAAATATCTAATTGAAATATTTCATCCAGTACCGGCCGCTTAATAAAACTGTGTTTTTTTAATATTGCTGAAACTATTTTCGGTATTTCGATAAATTTGATTTTTTTTAGCAAAAAAGCCTCTACGGCTATTTCATTGGCGGCATTCATAACCGCCCCGCTGCTTCCGCCTTTTAAAGCAGCCTGCCGAGCAATCGCCAAACAAGGAAAACTATCGCTGTTTGGCTTAAAAAAAGTTAAAGCTTTGGTTTTAATAAAATCAATTGACTGTAACTTATTTGCCAGCCTCCGCGGATAGTCAAAAGCATATTGTATGGGCAAGCGCATATCCGTGATACCCAGCTGCGCGATTACCGATCGATCTAGAAATTCAACCATTGAATGAATTACCGCTTCAGGATGAATGATTACCTCAATTTTTTCCGGCGCTATGTCAAACAGCCAGCGCGCTTCGATTAATTCAAGCCCTTTATTCATTAATGTTGCTGAATCAATTGTAATCTTTTTACCCATTTTCCACTTAGGATGTTTCAGCGCCATCTCCAGCGTCACTTTTGCTAATTGGCTTTTTTTAAAATCCTTAAACGGCCCGCCGCTGCCAGTAAGATAAATCCGCCGAAGTTGTTTTATATCTTCCTGTTTTAAGCACTGAAAAATGGCACTATGCTCTGAATCAACTGGGATTAAAGTCCCTTTGTTTTTTTTAATTCTTTCCATTACAATCTGACCAGCCATAACTAACGGCTCTTTATTGGCCAAAGCAATTATTTTGCCTCTTTCAATTGCTTCTAAAGTCGGATTAAGACTAACTGTTCCGGAAGTAGCTACCAGAACAATACTTACTTTTTTATTAGTAACTATTTTATCTAAACCTATATTCTGGGCATAAATTTTTATCCCTTTAAGGCTGACCTTTTTTTCAAGTTGACTAATAACAGCATCATCTTTAACACTGACAATTTCCGGATTAAATTCTTTGATTTGCTGGGCAAGTAAAGGTATATTACTATATCCACTAATCCCAATGATTTTAAAATCCCTGGGTCTGCTTCTCACAATTTTTAAAGCATTCGTGCCGATAGAACCAGTAGAACCGAGAATCGCGATATTTTTCATAATTAAGGGATTAATTCAAAATAAATTAAATAACAATAAAATATCGGCGCGGCAAAAATAATACTGTCAATAATATCAAGAATTCCGCCCAAACCCGGCAAACGATCACCGCTGTCCTTTACCTGACAATCGCGTTTAATCAAAGACTCGCAAAGATCACCTAATTGCGCCAGGAAACCCAGCAAAACCCCCATAGCCAATAAATGCCCTATGGAAATGAACGGCAAATACATTTTACTCATCCCCGCGGCAATCAGACTAAAAATAAGCCCACCCAGAGAACCTTCCAATGTTTTCTTGGGACTAATCCGGGGAATCAAAGTATGTTTACCAATACTTTTGCCAACCAAATAAGCTCCTACATCTCCCATTTTAGTAACTAATAAAAGAAACGCGGCAAACAAAGTTCCTTGAGGCAAAAATCTTATTTTAATTAAAAAAGAAAGGAACCAGCTAACATAAAATATGCCAAAAAGTGTTGTGGAAATACCAACAATTGCTTGCGAACTGTCTTTGCGGATAAACTGCAGAACAAAGAAAATTAAGGTTGAGGTAACAATAAACAACAGCTCCCAGCCTTTAGTTAATTCAAACCCAAAATAAATACTTAAAGGAATGATTATCCCAATAAAAATCCCAAAGTATTTATAGATAAAAATCCCTTTTTTCTCAATTAAATTATAAAATTCATTTAAACCGCCGGCAATTAAGAGAATAACCACCATCGCGTAAACCCATTGCGGCAGGAAAAACAATCCTAAACCAACAAATAAAATAATCGAAATCGCGGTGATCACTCTTTTCTGTAAGGCATTCACAATTAAAATTTATCCTTTTTTATGTTCAATCCCACCGAATCGCCGTTTTCTTTTTTGAAAACAATTGATCGCGAGTTTTAGTTCAGTTTCATCAAAATCCGGCCAGAATTTCTCCGTAATATAAAATTCGCTATAAGATAACTGCCAGAGCAAGAAATTACTAATCCGCATTTCTCCGCTTGTCCGAATCAACAAATCAGGATCCGGGATCCCCGCTGTATATAAATATTTAGCAAATATTTTTTCATTGATCTTATCTAAAGCAACTTTGCCAGTTTCGATATCAGCGTATAATTTTATAGCTGCATTAAGAATTTCTGATCTTCCGCCATAATTCAAAGCCAAAATTAAAGTTATTCCCGTATTGTTTTTAGTTTTATCCTTTGCTTTAGCAATGACTTCCTGCGCTTTTTTCGGCAGCTGCTCAATCCTGCCGATAGTAGAAAATTGAATGTTTTTATCTACCAAATGTTGAATTTCCTTTGCCAGAAATCCGCTGAGAAGCTGCATCAAAAAATTTACTTCCTGCTCCGGTCTTTTCCAGTTTTCCGTTGAAAAAGTATAAAGAGTTAAATATTTAACTCCGATTTGATCACAAGATTGAACAATTGATTTTATTACCTTAGCACCGCGGCTATGTCCGGCAATCCGGGGTAATCTTCTTTTATTTGCCCATCGGCCATTGCCATCCATTATAATCGCGATATGCTCTGGTATGATTTTTTGTGCAGACATTCCAATTTCCCTGATTTCTATGATCTATTTTTCCTAACCGCTATTCTCTTCTGTCTTGCGTCGTGCGTATCGCGTATCGCGAAAAAACACTAACTAATTCGATTTGTTTTTTCTTTATTTTTCTTTATTTTTCTTTCTTTTTCTTTCTTTTTTTATCTATCGACCATTAGCCATCAACTATTAGCCAAGCGCTTTTTGCTTTTTCTGTATTCATGAATGGAACTTATAACTAATATCAGGAAATATATTATCTTTCGACTCAATTTCACCCAACCATTGTTCTTTGATATTATTCGCCTTTATCTGATTGTATAACTTGGTAAAATTAAGCACGTGTTTTTTAGTTCTGTCAACAGCATAAGAAACATGCGTACCAGTTTTCATAATAAAAGCCCAATCAGAACTTTGCGCGAGTAAGACTTCGCGTAAAGCCTGGTTTAGCGCTCTCAGAGTCAATCCTCCGGCTTCAGGATATAGCTTAACCAATTCACTCATCCGCTCTGAAGCTTTGTGCAAATGCCTATATACCCAGGCATTGGAACCTTCCAACCAAAACTCGGCATAGCCCTTATATCCCCAGCTGGAAAGAGACGGCGTAATTACCTGGTTCTTGGGATATTCATCTAAATAGTCTGAGGGAGAAATAAGTTTAATGTTCTTCTGGTCATAAGCAATTTTTCTGATTAAAAAATTAAGCCAATTCGGACCTTCATACCACCAATGGCCAAATAACTCCGCGTCATATGGCGCGACAATAATCGGCTTTCTTTTTATAATTTCTTTAACATAATCAGCCTGCTTTTCCCGGTTAAACATAAAATTAGCAGCATGCGACGCGGCTGTCTGCATCGCCACTTCTTCATTATAAGGCTGCTTATTATCTGTTTCACCAGTAATCCGATAGTATTTTATTCCCGTATTAGTTCTGATCCCATCTGGATGTATATAAGGTTTTATGTAATCAAACTCTAAATCAAAACCAATATCCCGATAAAATTCCCGGTAATTATAATCTCCGGGATATCCTTGTTTCGCGCTCCAAACCTGTTTTGAGGACTCAAGATCTCTGCCAAAGCAAGCTACTCCGGATTTACAATAAACCGGAGCGAAAACTCCGTATTTCGGTCTGGGCGTACCATGCAGAACGCCATGTGTATCAGTAAAAAAGTATCTTATCCCGTTTTCTTTTAGAATCTCATCATCGCCAGGATGATATCCGCACTCCGGCAGCCAAATACCTTTGGGCTGGCGTTGAAAAACCTTTTTATATTGTTCAACCGCTGCTCTTACCTGGGCACGAATAGAATCTTTACAAGTCTCCATCAAGGGAAAAAAACCATGCGTTGCCCCACAAGTCATAATATCCAACCTACCCGCGTCCTGGACACGCTTAAATGCTTCTAAAAGATTACCTCTGTGTTTTTCCGCGAAATAGTATCTGGCCAGATTAAATTTGCTTAAATACATTAAAGCAAGCTTATTAAATTCTGGCTGCCATCGGGTTCTTTCCACTTCCCGGCTGGCCAGCTCAATTAACTTCTCAATATGCATAATATACCGATGCTGTAATAAAGGATCAAGCAGCATCGAGATTAATGGCGGAGAAACGCCCATGGTTATCCGGAAATTCACACCATCTTCTATCAGCTTATCAAATATATTAAGCAAGGGAATATAAGTCTCGGTTATAGCTTCATAAAGCCACTCTTCCTCTAGAAAATTCTCATGCTCTGGATGGCGAACAAAAGGTAAATGCCCATGTAACACAATGCAAAGATATCCTTTTTCCATATTTTCCCCTATTATTCTAAGTAACCAATTGACAGAAAACCTTTGAACCTGCAGGCTTATAAATAAATTAAACAACGTTCTTATATTAACATACAGCTTTAAATAATTCAAGCGATTTTGACTGTTAAAAATAAAACGCCGGAATGTTAAAACTCATTCCGGCGCGTTTAAAACATGTTAAAGCATTATAGTACTTACACCGTGTTTTTTGTAACAACAGGAGTAATTACCCGTTCTTCAACCTTATCCGGAGAAACCGCTCGAACCGGAATAATCTGCTCTCCATCCGGCAAAGCAAAACGAAGACTAAAAGTTCCATCTTCATTTAATACAATCGGCTTACCCTGAACTGTCAGTTCAGAACCTGGCTGAGTTGCTCCATAAACTATCAATTCGGTATTAACTACCATCCAAAAATTGCGGCTTGGCTTTACAGTCGTAATCCCAGGTGAACTCAATATCCCGGATGATAAATTCCTTAATCTTGTCTTTATTTGTTTCCTTAACTCTCCCGAGCTTAAGCCAATTCCCAATCCCGCGGATAATCCGTAAAGTTTATTAAAATCTTCCTCAACAATCATCCACTCTTCATCCGTAACCATACTCGGAGCATCAATCGGAGTTGTCACAAAATTAGAACGCGCTAAGACAACAAAACTTCCATTTTCTAAAATCAGACCAATATCAATGCAGTAACTTCTTCCCGGATTTCCAACATTCACATACCAGTTTTTGGCAATATCATTAACATCTATATCGAAAAAACTGTTCGCGTTATTACCGTTAAAAGAAACAGCAGTAATATCATAAACCCTGAGAACTCTTCGGGCTCTGTTCAGATAATTGCCGTACTTTCCCACAACTGAATTTAATTTCCTCTGCGAAATTTCCCAGTAAGCAAATAGCCAATAAGGATCCCTAACCTGAATCACAATCCGGTTATCTCCATACCCCTCAGGCAGTTCAAAAAACTCATCTTCAGTTATCCTGCTTACCGTCTCTTTGCTGACGAAGAACTTACTATCTTCAATAACTTGTTCAGCTTGAATCGACAGAGAATCAGCTGTTTGCTCAGCCTTAGTTTTTTTCTTTAATAGCGTTTTTAATTCACTTATTGGCCCGAGGTTCTGCGTTTTCTTACTAACGGCATTTATTTTATTATTCTTTTTCGCTGTTGTTTTGACCTGGGTTGGCTTTGTATCCTCTTTTGAAGATTTTTTTAACGTTCCCATCCTTACCACCTCTGTTTTTTTCATATTCGGTTTGGAAGTTGCTTTTTTTGCTTTTAGCTTTTCTTCTGCAATATTTTCAATCTTTTTTTCCATTGCACCTTTTTCAGGATTTTTATCATTTAAAACTGTAGTTTTAGGAGAATTAATATCCTTATGAAGTTCCAGCTCTAGATCAGCTTTAACAATCACTTTCGCAGGAATGCTTTCCTTCACTACAGTTACTTTTTTAGCAATTTCAGCAACAGTTTTTTTAGGAACATTTTCCTTAACTACAACTGCTTTTTTAACAACTTCAGCCATCGCTTTTTCAGAAACCTGCTTTTTCAACAAAGCGGTTTTTTTAATAGCCTTAGCCATAGTTTTTTTAGCGGCATCTTTATTATCGGTAATTATTTTTTTTACAACCTTCGCGACAGTTTTCTTAGAAATTATTTTCTTTTCTACTATTGTTTTTTCACCCAGATCAGCAACGGTTTTTTTAAAATCTTTTACTCTTGCCGATTCCGTGATTTTAGTAATTGGGGCTTTTATCATCTTTTTAACAACAGTAGTTTTATTTTTTTTCAGCTTTGGCTCTGGTTTTTTCGCGACTAAAGGTTTCTGAGTTTTTTTCTTAGCCGCGGCAGAATCTTTTTTAATATCCGATAAAAATAAAGTAGAAATATCTTCCAAGCCCTTACCCAGTTTTTTCCGCGCTGGCTTAGCAGCTTTTACTTCTTTAATTTTCAAAGCTTTATTTTCTCCTGTTTCAGCATTCGCTTTATCAGTTTTTCTTGCTTTGATTATTTTTTTAACGCTAGTTTTTTTTGCCATGATTTTTCTTTATTTAATTAATTAAAAATCCTTTATCTCTTTAAAGAAATTACTACATATGCAAATAAATGTCAAGCAGATAATTAGCTATAACCAAAAGAAGCCTCCCAACCTAAAAAAAAGTTGAGTATTATTACCCTGCTTTAATCGCCACAATAGTCAGCATTCGTTTAAGATAATCGCCGGATCTATAAGAGAAGAATTTCTCATTACTGCATTTTGTGCAAACAGATACATCCTTTATCGAACCGGGTAAGATGCCGGCATTTAAGCACTTTTTTTTAGCTAGATTTTTAATATCCAGAAATCTTGTCTGATTACGCGAACTAATATCATCTGGAAAAATATCTAAAAATTCCAGACCGACTTCATAACAACAGCTGCCAATGGCTGGCGCAAAAAAGGCTTTGAGATCCTGGGGTTTTACCCCAAATTCATTAACCATTGCCTGAATTGTCTTTTCAATAACCCCTAATCTTATCCCCTTCCATCCGGCATGAACAATCCCGATTGCTTTACCGCTTAATTCATGAAAAATAATTGGCAAACAATCCGCGGTCAGCAAACAAAGCACTACTTCCTTAACATTGGTTATAAGCGCGTCTGTATGGGCAATCCCATGTTCAAAAGAAAATTCTCCGCGGCCTCTATCCCGCTCATCAACTTTTGCCACATCAGCTTTATGAACTTGCATGGGGAAAACAGCTTTGGCTAATTCAACATCTAATTGACTGAAGAAAATTTTTCTGTTTTTCAAAACTTCGCTTGCCGGCTCAGCGCGATAATCATAATTCACTTTGCCCACTGAAAAAGCCGCTATAATATTTTTCGGAAATAAATTTTCTATTTTGCAGATTTGGTTTACGTTTTTTGAATTGTTCATTTTTCCTTAAAAAGTAATCAAAGGTTTTTAAGTTAATTATTGGGGGGAGATTTATTAAAATAATTTAAATCCGACTTATCGCTTTATTCAGATACTTGATTTTGGTCTAAAGCAGCCTCAACATCCATAAATTCCGCGATTTCTTCAGGCGTAAGCGTAATAACATCATACAAAGGAGCTTGTTCTTTTTTAAGCTCTTCGCTCTTTTCGAATCCTAATCCAGGATTTTTAACAATTTGTTCTTTTTGAAAAAAAACAGAACATTCAGCGGCTTTCTTCGCTTGTTCATCCAAAGATTGATTTTTTAAAGATCGCGAATCTGCTGTTTTAATATGAGAAAATATTTCATCAAATATAATCGCGTCATCCGACTGGGAAACAATATATTTAAAACTAAACAGTTTTATATCCTTATCCGACAACTGCCTGACCGCGGACTGCAGTTTACTTGAAAAAACAGGACTAACTAAAACAATCTGTAAAGATTTATCAAAATCCACACTTTCGCTAAAAAACAACCTTTTAATTAAACCCTGATTTTTTTTAAGCCACTGAATTTGCGATAAGACATCAATCAACATCTGATCATTAGGATTAACATCAAAATTCACAATCACCATGCGGCCGTTTGTATCCACTCCCAAGAAATCAATAACTTCTGATTCATCCGTAGACATCTGCAGATCAATAAAACTCAATCCAGGAAGCAATGTTTGCGGATTTTTTAAAATAATTTCTCGGAGTTTATCATTACTGATTTGCGCATTGTGAAATATTGTAGTCATTGTTTCCTCATTCTATGCCAAACTCATTAAACACGTTCTTGAATAATTCGCCGTTTGATTTAACATTTTCTTCAAGATTTAAGCGCAAGATAATAATCTGAGCGATATTGGAAATACATGCCGTAAGATCCGCGTCATAAAAAGAAGCGATATTGGAATTATTATTCACTTCTTGTTTCAGTTTAAACAGAAATCCATATTTATATAATTCTTTAACCAGAAATTTCCTTACTGCGGAAAACATTTTATTAAATACCACATCTATTTCATACATATGTTCAATATCAGTTATAATTGTTCCTATCTTCGCCACTGGATTATTGGAAAAAATTGTTTTTATAACTTTATATGAATTAAGCATCGAGTTTTTATCCGGAGAAACAAAAACCAAAAACTCCTCAATTGATTTACGCAGCAATGGATTCATATAAAACAGGCTGTCCTGGGAAACGCTAATCAGCACAAGATCAACTTCTTGTTCCATTTTTTTCATTTCCAACATGATTTTTGTTCGCAAAGCTTTATCAACCAGCATATTTTCAATCAAAGCAGCATTTAGTCCTGCTAATTTCACTCCAAAAGGGCCTTGACTAACAAATTCCTGACCATTATTTTCCAGGATAATGTCATTAGCTCTGCCTAATAAAAAATTAACACAAGGCAATTTTTCATCCATATCAACTACAGCAATCCGCATCCCCAGCCTTGCCAAAGCCAAGGATAAATTGATCACTAAAAACGCGTCGCGCGAATCATGGCTATTGCCGATTAAACAAATATTTTTTGTCGCCATCTCCACAGTTTTAGTTCGCGTTTTATCTGGCTCTAGCATAATTTCTTGTTCAGCGCTGTCTTCCTGCTCGGGAGAAAGAAATAAATAGGAAATATCATCTAATCCTTTGCCCAACTTCTTTAATTTATTCATAAACCTAATCCTGTTTTTATTTAACTTCGAGAATCGAATTTCTATTGCCAACTTCATCTATTTCCAAATTAGGGTTATTCGGATCAGTTACCCATTGACCATCGACAACAAATTTATATTTATAAGCCCCTGGTTTCAGATGAATCACTTTTGCCCAAACTCCATTATCAATCCGTTCAAGCTTGCTATCAACTGAGCTTATCCAGTTATTAAAATCACCCGCGATTTCCACATTTCGCGCGTTATCAGATTGGAATGTAACCACAGTGCCTTTTTTCACATGCTGCACTTCTTCGATAAAAGACGTAATTTTTTCAGCAGCACTGTTTGTCACTGCTTTAGCCTTTTCCTTGCTTTTGGGCGAATCAATTTCATTGGCTAAAGCAATATAATCAATTGCCCCGCGGCAGCGCTTATCATAGGCAGCAACCGGAACCCCATAGCTTGAAGCTTCCTTTACCCGAACATTATTATGAATAACAGTTTCAAACACATTCCCGGAAAAATATTTATAAATTTCATCCTTTACTTCGTGTGAAAATTTTGTTCTTTGATCAAACATTGTGATCAATGCTTTTACTTTTATCTGGCAATTTAAACGTTTATCAATAAGATTAACTGTTTCCAGCAAACGGCTTATTCCATGCAAAGAAAAAAATCCTGTATCAACTGGAGCAATCAATTCAGTACAGGCGCGCAAACCATTAAAAGTCAAAATACCCAGGCTGGGAGAGCAATCAATAATCACATAATCATATGTTTTTTTACTAACCATTAAGGTTATTGCTTGAAATAATTTTGCTTCTCTTTCCGGCTTTCCTGATAATTCCTGCTCAATTGCCGATAATAAAATATTTGCCGGAGCAAGATCAAGGTTTTCAGATATAGGAACAATAATTTCATCCAAGCGTAATTTTGCTTCAGGATCAGTAGTTAATACATTATAAATAGTTTTTGCCAAATTTTGCGGCTGGACATTTAACCCTAAGCTAGCATGTCCCTGAGGATCTAAGTCAATTAATAAAACATTTTTTTTAAGTCCGGATAAACAAGCAGCTAAATTAATTGATGTCGTTGTTTTGCCGCAACCACCTTTTTGATTCGCAATTGCAATTACCCTCATTTATTCCTCCCTCCTAAACCTGTTTCCGTCAACTAAATTAAAATTAAAACCCAATTATTTATTAATCTCAAAACTTAAAACTTGTCATTATCTTACATTATCCGGTAATTAAACTTATATGATTTTAAAACAATGCCTACTGATTTTATCGCATTTTAACTGCTTAGTTCATATCTTTTAAACAACCAAAATTCTCATACTTTCTTCGTCAAATATTATAACCCAAGTTATTAATTATTACAAGCAATTATAAAAAAGGCTATTGACGTAAACCGCCAATAGCCTTAAGTAAGCATCAAAGCTTAACAAATCAAATTATAAATGAACTGGATTGGATGAAGTCCAAACTCCATCTTGATCCAAGTCTATGGTAGCATTCTGATATACGGTAGGAGCCGTAAGATTTCGCGTTGCGGTAGCAGTGAAAACATCTTCATCAGAACCGGCAACAGTATATGTCCAGCTACCATCATCACCAGCATTAGTTGCCAAAACTTCAGGATAATCAAACGCGGAAATATCACCTGCAGCCCAATCACCAACAGCTACATCAACAAAAGTGTCATGTGCAGCTCTATACTGCAATTCCGCTTTTCTGATAGTATCAAGAACTGCCTTAGCTGAACCGCCTTTTGTTCTTTCAACTGTTTTAAAATAATTTGGTATCGCGATAGATACCAATATACCAATGATGATAACTACCATCAATAATTCAACAAGTGTAAAACCTTTTCTATTCATCTTAATGCCTCCGGTTATATATATTTATCAAAACAATGTTTTCATATTAAGCATATTCTTCCCCAAGAACTACGCCCTAAAGCATCTATTAGTTGTTTTTCCCAGTTTGACTGATTAAAGGAAATATCT
>Ga0180007_10001082_pt1 | contig 39041 bp, 31 predicted proteins | sample MM_PC_MetaG_FD_121122 | JGI IMG/M metagenome (GOLD analysis project Ga0180007, IMG submission 121122) | Groundwater microbial communities from the Aspo Hard Rock Laboratory (HRL) deep subsurface site, Sweden - MM_PC_MetaG | ecosystem: Environmental > Aquatic > Deep subsurface > Groundwater... | reverse complement strand
TATGGCAAAATTAGAACTGAAAAATATAACAAAGAAATACGGGAAAACAACCGCTATTAAAGATTTTTCATTAGAAATTAATGATCATGAATTCTGTGTTCTTACCGGGCCTTCCGGCTGCGGAAAAACCACTATTCTCCGGATAATTGCCGGGTTAACCGGCGCAAGTGAAGGCCAGGTAATCCTTGAGGGAAAAGACGTCAGTAAGATTCAGCCAAAAGACAGGAATATTGCCATGGTTTTCCAGAACTATGCACTTTATCCGCATATGAATGTTTACGAAAATATGGCTTTCGGGTTGATGCTGAGAAAAGTATCAGCAACTGAGATAGACGCCCATATAAAAGAAGCCGCTGAAATTTTAAATATAACAAATCTATTAAAAAAACGCACCCAGGACCTTTCTGGCGGAGAAAGACAAAGAGTAGCCGTAGGCAGAGCCCTGGTAAGAGACCCTAAATTATTTTTATTGGATGAACCCCTTTCAAACCTGGATGAAAAATCAAGGGCCCAGATGCGCGCTGAATTTAAAAAAATACACGACAAACTTAAAACAACCATGCTTTACGTTACCCATGACCAGATAGAAGCCATGACCCTGGGAGATAAAATATGTGTAATGAAAGACGGTGCAGCCCAACAGTCTGCCGCGCCCATGGATTTATATAACCATCCGGCAAACAAATTTGTTGCAGGATTTTTCGGGTTTCCTTCCATGCCTCTGGCAAAAGTTAAAGTAACAAAAGAAAACAACGGTGTTTACATTGACGAAGGAACTTTTAAGCTGTTGATTCCTGAGCCTTTGAAAAATAAAGTCGGACAGTTTGAAGGGCAATCACTGACCTTTGGAATAAGAGCGGAAGATATTCACGTTAAATCCGATTATTCCGGAAAAATTGAAGGAAACACTGCAACCATTAATGTAGATTTTATCGATCCAATGGGCCCGGAAACTCACTTACACTTAAATACAGGCAAAAATTCTTTTGTAGTCCGTACAAAAACATCCTCAACCCTAAAAACAGGCCAATCTGTAGAAGTAGCATTTGACCTGGGAAAAATGCACCTGTTCCATCCGGTAACCGAAAAAACAATAAACGATTGACACACTTGATATAATATAGTATTGTATATCCGCGGGGTGGAGCAGTCCGGTAGCTCGTCAGGCTCATAACCTGAAGGTCGTAGGTTCAAATCCTACCTCCGCATCCAAGAAAATAACAAAAACCACCAACAGGTGGTTTTTTTAAGGTAATAATGCCTCAAATTAAATTTACTTCAATTCTGTTTTCTTTTCCGTTTTTAACCATTTTTCAAGCCAGGCAAAAGCGTCTTCCTGCATCTTTATGTCAAATTTGTGCGGCCCAGGAAAAAACTTTCCCGAGTAATTGCTCTTGTATCCGGTTTTTTTATAAATGGATTGAATTTTCCTATGGGCATTTTGCTGTCCCTTTAAGGTATAAAGCTGATCCTCGGTGTCATACTGAACCATTAATGGAAGAGGCGCTCTTAAAGAAATCAGATCGGGCAGATCCATAAATCTGGTTAAATGCGGCAGGTAGAGCATCCAGGTGTGGAATTTTACATTATTTAACAACAGCTCTTCAAATGTGGTCATAAACCCTATACATACAGCGCATTTTATCCTTGAATCCAGCCCGCCTAAAAATATCGTTCTTAAACCCCCGCAGGACAAACCTGCGCACCCGATTTTATCGGGGTCAACTTCTTTTCTTGTAAGAACATAATCAACGCTTCTTCTGTCTTCGTAGGAAAATATGCCCGGCCAGGTTAATCCGGAAGTAAATATGGTTTTTGCAAGTATATGTTCATGCTCATTGGCAAAATGATTATAAGCGGCTATATATTCCTTAGAATCCTTTTTTTTGCCCTCAAAATCCTTGCGGAAATTCTCTGGAAGAGCTTCAACCGCCACTTTTCTGCTGCCGAACGGGAAAACGTCTATTACGAGAACAGCAAAACCTCTTTTTGCTATCTCGTTGGCCCAGCTTCTACCGCCATAATACTGTTTTTTATGTTCCTTTATGGTTATAGGTTCATCGGGCAGTCCTGTAATTTTTTCTTTTCCGTAATATTTTAACCCGCCATGGGCATGCAGGGCTATTATGCAGGGCAGCTTTCTATTTTTCCCTTCAGGGTATAGAAACAAACCCTTCATTCTCGGGCCGTAGGGCAGGCTATAAGAAATTTTTTCTATCACCAGTCCATCGTATTTTATTAATCCATCAACAGTTGCTTTCAAGGGGGCATTTCCCGGTTCAAAAGCAAGCAATTCAAAAACTTTTCCTTTTGCTTTTTTGCGCCAGGATTCCAGGTTTTCCCAACAATTATTCAGATATGACAGCGGTTGCCCGTGTTTTTCTAATTCCTTTTTAAAAAAACCGTAATAATTCCCCACATCAGAAAAACGTTTTTTAATCATCATTTTTTAATTAAATATTTCGTAGTTTGTTTATACTGATTATACCAAACAATCTTAATAATTTGCACTTTAATTTGAAAATTTGTAGAATAAACACACAAACTTTTTGGGGTGTAGCCAAGCGGTAAGGCACGGGAATTTGGATCCCGCATACGAAGGTTCGATCCCTTCCACCCCAGGTTTCCATCCCTCGTTTCTCAAATTTCCTTAAAATCCCATTCTCAAACACCAGACTAAACTAACGCTTTTTCTAATTCCGGGAACTAATTGACAACAATTGCGTTTATTTAGGTGAGTATAAAAAACTATTTGAAGTAAAGGATATCACCTATGGACCCAAAAAAAGTTACGCTTGTTTTTGCAGAAAGAATTAAGCATAAAATATTGATTATTCGTGGCAGCAAGGTCATTTTGGATAAAGATTTAGCGTTTCTTTACGGGGTTCCAACAAAAAGATTAAATGAACAAGTAAGACGAAACATAAAAAGGTTCCCTGAAGACTTTATGTTTCAATTAACCAGCGAGGAAATAGAAAATTGGAAGTCGCATATTGCGACATCCAATTCTATTAAAATGGGTTTAAGAAAAAGACCTTATGCTTTCACTCAAGAAGGTGTTGCAATGTTGTCAGGAGTTCTGCATAGCGAACGAGCTATTCAGGTTAACATTCAAATTATGCGAGTGTTTGTTAATATACGGAATGTAATCTCAGCAAACAGAGGAATAATCGGTAAATTGAATCAATTGGAGAATAAATTTAAATCACACGATAATAAGATAAAAACAATTTTTGAAATTATTCACAGACCTTCAGAAACGAAATTATTATCTCCGGAAAAGCCTTTTTCAAATAAAATGGTCATTAGGGATATTATTAGTTCCTGCAGCGAGCATATTCACTGGGTTGATAAATATTTTTCTAAGGTAGGGCTGGACTTGTTGGCGAAGTCACTTAATCCTGGAAAAGTAAAAAATGTAAAAATATTGATGTCCTCGGAAAAAATAGACGATACTTTCATCTCTTTGTATCGTGACTTAAGGAAAGAATTTAAAAGCGAAGGCGTGAAAATTGAATTAAGGACTATAACCGATCATAAATTGAATGCCTGCATTCATGATAGATGGATTATTGCAAAAAATGTTTGTTACAACACTCCTTCAACTGATACTGTTGCCAGGGGACAGTACTGCGAAGTAAAAAAACCGCCAATTTTCCGCCATTTATTGAATGGTGGGAAAAAAGCAAAGCTATTGTTTGATACTTTTTAAAATTCCTTGAATTTCCCCTCAAAAAACAGTAACATAGAAGTGAAGGTTATCATCAGCAAAATCCGCCTAAAAGGCCTTGACTAGTTGCAACTCCTGATGTATAATATGGTATATACAACATGAAAATAGATTTTATACTTAACATTCACGAATTTGAGTGGGACGCCTGGAACAAAGACAAAATATTCAAGAAACACGGCGTTGAGATATTCGAGTGCGAAGAAATCTTTTTCAATGAGCCTTTAACTGTCATGCCGGATGAGGCACATTCAGTAGCAGAACAAAGATATTACGCATTGGGCGCCACATTAGCTGAAAGACGTTTATTCGTTGTTTTTACAATAAGAAAAAACAAAATAAGAGTAATTTCTGCAAGAAATATGAGCAAAAAAGAGAGGAAAATGTATGATGAAAAAACTAAAAAACATTCCTAAATTTAGAAATGAATCAGAAGAAACGGAATTTTGGGCAAAACACGACTCAACAGAATATGTTGATTGGTCTAAAGCAAAAAAGGTAATACTTCCCAACCTAAAACCAAGCTCAAAATCCATACCTATTAGATTTCCGGTTCCGTTGCTGGAAAGAATAAAAGTGTTAGCCAATAAAAACAATATACCTTACCAATCTTTGATAAAAACATATTTAGCGGATCGCATAGAAAAAGAATTCCATAAGGTTTGAGCGGTGAACCTGCATGAACAATATTCCTGAAATCAAAAAGATTGTTTTTATCGGCAACTATTTGCCCCGTAAATGCGGTATCGCCACGTTTACAGAAACCCTTTATGAATCCATTGCAAACCAATTCCACAACATTAACTGTTTTGCTATTCCCGTCAATGACACCAAAGAAGGCTACGACTATCCTGATTGCGTAAGATTTGAAATCAGGGAACAGGAAATTGATTCCTATAAACGCGCTGCGGATTTTATCAACATTAATGCCGTCAACATTGTTTCCTTACAGCACGAGTACGGCATTTTCGGCGGCCCTTCCGGAGTTTACATCCTTTCACTTCTTAAAAAATTGCAAATGCCCGTAGTCACTACCTTGCATACCGTCCTTAAAAACCCGAATACCGAACAAATGCATGTAATGGAAGGATTAACGGAATTATCGGATATATTTGTGGTTATGACAAAAAGATCAGCTGATTTTCTCACAGATATTTATAAAGTTCCAGAAAACAAGGTTCGTTTAATCCCTCACGGTATTCCCGACATCCCCTTTATTGACTCTAATTTCTACAAAGATCAGTTCGGGCTGGCAGGAAAATTCGTCCTGCTGACTTTCGGGCTTCTTTCGCCTAACAAAGGAATAGAAAACGTACTTCATGCTTTGCCTTCTATCGTAAAAGAATATCCAAATGTAGTTTATGTGATCCTTGGAGCCACTCATCCCAATCTTTTGCGTGAAGAAGGCGAGGCCTACCGTCTAAAACTTCAGAACCTGGCGGAAGAATTGGGTATTGTTAAAAACGTAATTTTTTATAACAGGTTTGTCACGATGGAAGAATTGAAAGAGTTCATTGTAACGGCTGATATTTATATAACTCCTTATCTTGACGAAAAACAGGCCGTTTCAGGAACTCTCGCTTACTCTTTCGGCGCGGGTAACGCCGTCATTTCCACTCCCTACTGGCATGCCGCAGAATTGCTTGACGAAGGAAGAGGAATACTGGTGCCTTTTAATAACCCAGAAGCAATATCACGGGAAGTATTGGGCCTTATCCGCGATGACAATAAACGCAACACCCTGCGTAAAAATGCTTTTATTTTGGGAAGAGAAATGACCTGGAACAATACAGGAAAGCTCTACATGGAGACTTTCAAAGAAGCCAGGTTAAAACACCCCACGCTAATCCACAAAAAACTTGTCCTGGCTTCACTCGACCAGGAATTGCCCGAATTGCCAGCTTTCAAGCTTGATCATTTATACAGAATGACCGATTCAACAGGAATTATCCAGCACGCGACTTACAATATACCCAATTTGGCCGAAGGTTACTGTACCGACGATAATGCCCGGGCCCTTATTCTTACGATTTTTCTTGATGAACTCAAAGAAGGCGATAAAACAAAACTTGCGGACATGGCAACCATATACCTGGCTTTCCTCAACAGCGCTTTTAATGTAAAAACCAACCGTTATAGAAATTTTATGAATTATAACCGTACCTGGGTAGATGAAGCAAACGGCGTCGGCTCGGAAGATTCTCACGGCAGGGCTATTTGGGCGCTGGGTACTTGTATCGGCAGGACTACAAACGCGGGCTTCAGAAATTTTGCAAATATGCTTTTTGAAAAATCATTACAGCCCGTCTGTGATTTTAGCTCGCCCAGGGCGTGGGCCTTTTGTATCATAGGCCTGCACGAATACCTGAGATGTTTTGACGGAGACCGCCGCGTCCACCAGATACGCCAGTCCTTAGCCAAAAAACTTTTTGAACTTTTTAAAGTGCATAGCTCCGAAGATTGGCCCTGGTTTGAACCCGTTGTTACTTATTGCAACGCGAGGCTTTCTCATGCGCTCATCTTAAGCGGCAGATGGCTTGAAAATCAGGAAATGCTTGACTCGGGGCTCAAATCGCTTGCGTGGCTGATTAAAATCCAGACATCTTCAAAAAACCGTTTCCGTCCGGTCGGATCCAGCGGATTCTACAAACGGGGCGAAGAAATTTCAATAGCTGACCAGCAGCCGGTTGAAGCTTTCACAATGATTTCAGCCTGTATTGAAGCTTTTCATACCACCGGCGGCCTGATGTGGTATACCGAAGCGCGAAAAGCTTTTCAGTGGTTCATGGGACGCAACGACCTGGACATTCCTTTATATGACGCTTTAACCGGAGGCTGCCGCGATGCGCTTCATGTTGACCGCGTTAACCAGAACGAAGGAGCCGAATCAAGCCTTTCTTTTTACGCCTCCTTGGCAGAGTTGACTACAGTACAAAACATACTTAGAAGCCAGAAATTGCCGGCATCCAAATAATATCCCAGGGAGAAGTATGACAACAATCGCGTCTTTCGCTCAAAATTCAAATATTTCGCTCACTCCTGACAAAACCAGAACCATACTAAGGCCTTTCGTACCAAGAAATGAATTACAAATTGTTAATATTATTTCACGTGTAATGTCGCTGTCCGAGAATTCTGTTTTAAATCAGCTCAATAAAATTTTAAAAGATTTTGCGGGACGGCACGAAAACATAGAATCGATATTTCTGGAACATTACAAAATGATTCAGTCACATTTGTTTACCGACTTACAGCCATCCAAAGAAAGAAAATTGTTAATTGGTTCGTACTTTTCAAGCGAATATACTTTTGAATCAGCCGCCCTTTTCAACCCGTCCATAATCCCTCATCCGGACCAGGCCAATCTTCCCGAAGGAGCTTTACGTTTTATAATGAGCCTCAGGGCCACGGGCGAAGGGCATATTTCATCGTTAACCTTCAGAATCGGAACTATCGACAGAAATAATTCCATTATTATAGATAATCCGGGAAAATTTGCCATACCGGCTCTGCATGTGCAGAACCCGTTTTATGATAAAAAAACTTTTCATATGAAACTTTTGGAAATGGATCTGGAAAATGATTTTTCCGTGTGCGTATTGGATTCGCTCAAGGATACGTTTGCGTTTTTAGAGCTGACGGACAGTTTAAAAAAGGTGGCGTTTGACGGCAGCAGAAAAAAAACACAGGCAGACGCCCTGGCATACGAAAAAATACTTTTGCTTGCTTTATCCAATTATGAAACCGAGCTTCCTGCATCCAAAAAACTGTCTGACTTAGTAATATTCCCTGCTTCCCCTGCGGAACAAAACGGTATTGAGGACGCGAGGTTTGTTCTTTTTACAGACGATGACGGCACGAAAACCTACTATGCGACCTATACAGCTTATGACGGCAGGATCATTTTGCCCCAGCTTGTGGAAACAAGAGACTTTTCGCATATCAAGATGATAACACTCAACGGAAAGGCAGTAGAAAATAAAGGAATGGCCTTATTTCCACGTAAAATTAACGGAAAATACGCGATGCTTTCCCGGCAGGACAACGAAAATCTTTTTTTAATGTATTCGGATAATATTCATTTCTGGCAGGAAACCCAGCTTGTAATGAAACCGGCCTACGAGTGGGAGTTTATTCAAGTCGGCAATGGCGGTTCCCCGGTTGAAACCGACGCCGGCTGGCTTGTGCTTACTCACGGAGTCGGCCCCGTAAGAAGATACTGTATCAGCGCAGTTTTGTTAGACAAAAACGATCCCACTATTGTGTTAGGGCGCCTGAAAGAACCTTTAATAATGCCTGACAAAACTGAAATGTCTGGATATGTACCCAATGTTGTTTATACCTGCGGGGTACTGATTCACAACCAAAACCTGATATTGCCCTATGCCAAGTCGGATAATACCACAACCATCGCCGTTATTAACCTAAAAGATCTCCTAACCGAACTGAAAAAGTAACAAATCACGGATTTGCTGTTAGCTATCACATGTACGCACATGTACCGTATCTTGTCTTTGTGTTTGTAATATATTATAATTACAGCGTTGTATAAGCAGTTCTAATTATAAAGAGAGGAGTTTATACCATGAGAAAACCAATAATGGCGGGTAATTGGAAGATGCACAAAACAGTCGGAGAATCTGTTGATTTTGTAAAGAATTTAAAAGGCAATATTTCTGACGTAAAAGATTGTGAAATTGTAATTTGCCCCGTTTTCACAGCCTTGAATTCAGTAAAAGAAGCGGCACAGGGCACTAATATTTCTATCGGAGCCCAGAATATGCACTGGGAAGAAAAGGGCGCATTCACCGGAGAAATATCTCCGAAAATGCTTATTGACGCCGGCTGCAAATATGTCATCATCGGGCATTCAGAAAGAAGGCAGTATTTCGGCGAAACAAACCAGACAGTAAACAAAAAAATGGTTTCTGCTTTCAAATTCAGGCTTATTCCGATAGTTTGTGTCGGTGAAACTCTGGAAGAAAGGGAAAAAAATATCACGTTTGATGTGCTGGGAAAACAAATAAAAGAAGGGCTTGCAGGTTTAACAGGCAGTCAAAGTTCTGAAGTTGTCATTGCCTATGAGCCGGTTTGGGCTATCGGAACCGGAAAAACCGCAACACCCGCCCAAGCGCAGGAAGTACACCAGTTCGTAAGAAAATTATTTTCTGAAATGTACGGAAAAGATGCCGGAGCCAATGTAAGAATTCTTTACGGCGGTTCAGTAAAGCCGGACAATGTGTCGGAACTCATGAAACAAACTGATATTGACGGCGGGCTTGTAGGAGGAGCGGCATTGGAAGTGGATTCATATACAAAACTTATAAAATACCAAGGGTAAAAGGAATATTAAAGGGGTAAAAAATATCATGGACAGATCAAAAAAACCGATAATGGCAAACATATCAAACAGGCATCTTCATGTTTCTGAACAGGACCTGCAGGTTTTATTCGGAACAGGCGCAAAGCTTACAAATATCCGCGACTTGGTCCAGCCGGGCCAGTTTGCCTGCAAAGAAACAGTCACTATAGCCACCCCAAGAAATAAAATTGATAACGTAAGAATAATCGGGCCGGTAAGAAAACAAACCCAGGTAGAAATTTCGAGAACAGACAGCTTTCCGTTGGGAATCAATCCTCCGGTAAGGGAATCAGGAAAACTTGAAGCTTCTGCTCCGATTACTCTAATAGGGCCTAAAGGCAAAGTTGAATTAAAAGAAGGCTGTGTCATAGCAAAAAGACATGTTCACATGACGCCTGTGGATGCAGAAGTTCTTGGAATCAAGGATTCAGAAATAGTGCAGGTCAAGGCGGGCATAGGCACTGGGAGAGAAACAATATTTTGCGACGTAGTCTGTCGTGTAAATAAGGATTATGCAGCTGAATGCCACCTGGATACTGATGAAGCAAATGCCTGCGGATTAAAAAATGGAGACAAGATAATTATTTTGTAGGGTATTAAGGAGGAATAAATGGATTGGGGATTAAAAAATCGTATTTCAAGAATAATCAAGCCAAAAACAAACAAAACCGTGATGCTGGCGGTTGATCATGGATATTTTCTTGGGCCTACAAGCGGCCTTGAAGTTCCTTCAAAAACTATCAAACCTCTTTTACCTTATGCCGATACTTTGATGCTTACAAGGGGAGTATTGCGTTCCTGCGTAGATGCAGGCAATGATATTCCGATTGTCTTGAGAGTTTCCGGTGGAACAAGTATTTTAAGCGAATTGTCGAACGAAAGCCTCACGGTAGCCATGGAAGATGCTATACGCCTAAATGTTTGCGGTGCGGCTCTTCAAATTTTTGTCGGAGCGCCCAACGAAAAAGAAACATTAATCAATTTAGGAAAACTTGTCGATGCAGGCCAAAGATACGGCATACCGGTTTTAGCTGTAACGGCCGTAGGTAAAGATATGGTACGTGATGCCAGGTATTTAAGTTTAGCCTGCAGGATATGCGCAGAGCTTGGCGCGCACATTGTCAAAACCTACTATTGCGATAATTTTGAAAAGGTTGTGAAAACTTGCCCGGTACCGGTAGTTATTGCAGGCGGTAAAAAACTGGAAGAAAAGGATGCGCTAAAGCTTGCCTACAATGCTATTTCAAGCGGAGCTTCCGGTGTTGATATGGGAAGGAATATATTTCAATCCGCCCATCCGGTGGCAATGATTCAGGCGGTAAGGGCAGTTGTTCATGAAAAAGCAAGCGTAGAAAAAGCGTTTGGTCTGTTTAAATCTTTAAGCAGGAAAAAATAAAAATATGCGTGTTGCAATGTATTATAACAACCGGGACGTGCGTTTACAGGAAATGCCCAAGCCTGAAATTGGCCCGGGCGAGGTTCTTGTAAAAGTTGCCGCCAGCGGTATTTGCGGCAGTGATGTGCTTGAATGGTATCGTATAAAGAAAGCTCCTCTGGTCCTCGGGCATGAGATAACCGGTGAAATTGTTTCCACAGGCAGCGAAGTAAAGCAATATAAAATTGGTGACAGGGTTTTTGTATCGCACCATGTTCCCTGCAACACCTGCCGCTATTGTTTAGAAGGGCAGCACACGGCCTGTGAAACCCTGCAAAAAACAAATTTTTATCCCGGCGGTTTTTCAGAATATATACAGGTGCCGCAATTAAACGTTGACCGCGGGATTTATATTATCCCTGAAGAAATGTCTTTTGAGGATGGCACTTTCATTGAACCCCTGGCATGTATAATCCGCGGCCAAAGAACAGCGGGTTTTCAGAGCGCGAAAACTTTGCTTGTTTTAGGCAGCGGCATGGCCGGTTTACTGCACATCGCGTATGCGCGCGCAACAGGCCTCAGTAGAATTATTGCAACGGATGTCAGTGATTACCGCATGAACGCAGCAAAACAAGCCGGAGCGGATTTCGTGATAAATTCCAAAGAAAACGTTCTTGAACAGTTACTAAAAGTTAACGACAACAGAAAAGCTGATTATATAGTTGTTTCCACCGGCGCCCCTGCCGCTTTTGCGCAGGCATTGCAATGCATAGATAAAGGCGGAACGGTATTATTTTTTGCGCCAACCTCAACAGGCGAACCGGTTTCATTGCCGATAAATGATTACTGGCGTGACGGAATAAAATTTGTATTTTCCTACGGCGGAGCCCCTTATGACCTTTTATTGGCCGTAGAGATGATCCGCTCAAAAAGAATTCCTGTAAATAAAATGATTACACATAGGCTTGGCCTTGCGCAAGCCGGACTTGGATTTAAATTAGTAAGCGAAGCAAAAGAATCAATAAAGGTTATTATAGAACCAAACAGATAATTGAGAGGCGCTTACGATTATAGCTTTCGGATGTGACCATGCGGCTTTTCCTGCAAAAGAGAAGATAATAGATTATTTAAAGTCCGAAGGCCATAAGGTCATCGATTGCGGTTGTTTCAGCGCTGAGAGCGATGATTATCCTGATTATGCGCAAACAGTCTGCAGGTACGTAGAAAAGGGTGAATGCGAAAAAGGAATCCTTGCCTGCGGTTCGGGTGTGGGAATGAGCATAGCGGCGAACAAATTTTATGGCATCCGCGCCGCGCTGTGTTATTCGGATGAAATTGCTTCCCTTGCGTCAAAACATAATGACGCCAATGTTTTGTGCGTAGGAACCAGGTTTTTCTCGTCAGAGCAAATAAACAAATGGATAAAAATATGGATAGCTACGCCTTTTGAAGGCAATAGGCACACAAAGAGAATTGACAAAATTAAAGCAATAGACAACAAGTGCGCCAGGAGAAGCAAGTGAACAGATTAAATAATAAATTGTTGTTTTCAGCCGCCTTCTTTTTTTTGAATTGCGCGATGCTTTCTCCTAAACTGATACTTGCTGATGAGAATGTTGATAAATCCCGGGATCTTATCAATCAAGGGAAATACGAAGAAGCAATTCAGTTTCTTCAGACGCTGCCTGATTCGAATGAAAAAAAACTATCTCTTGCTTTTGCTTACCTGCAGACAGAAAAATATGACCTGGCAGAAGATTGTCTTTTGCAGGTGGTTAAAGAAAGCCCTGACTCTCTGCCTGCCCGCTACAGCCTTGCAATGCTTTATGAAAAGAAAAAGAATAACCCTGAAGCACTAAGCCAATGGGAAAAGGTTTTGTTGCTGGCTCATAAAAAGGAATTGAAAAATCTGGCAACAAAACATATAACCCAGCTGAAAAAACAATGAAAAACAATATTTTTGCGTCCGCCCTAGCCTCTATGTTTTTATTGATGTTATTAAGCGGCTGCGCAACTGTTAACCGCAGCGCCATAAAACCGGGTTATGATTTTTCAAAAGTTCAAACAGTAGGTATCGGCAATTTCAGCGGGGATTCAAGCGCTTCTGTCAGCGGTGAGTTTGTAAGGCAATTGTTGCGCAGCGGATACAATGTAAAAATGTCGGCAACGGACAGAGACGTAGATTTAATACTTGAAGGCAATGTTGACCAGTATGTCCCGAAGAAGCAGTATCTGTTTTATAATAACGGCAATAATGCAAACACTGTAGTTGTCACGCCGCCAATAGCTGAAATAAGCGGCACAAATACTTATTCCCTTGGAAAAGCTTCCGGTTTGAACGATAAAGCGGAAGTAATAGTCAGTAATGCTTCTATCGGTATTACCGCGCGATTGGTAGACGCGAAGACTCATGATATTGTTTGGGCCAACTCCTATTCCTATGAAAGTTTTGAACTCAAGGGAGCTATCGAAAGCACTGTGAATTACCTGGTAAATTCATTTTCAGGAAGAAAAAAAGAAAAGTAAGCCGGAGGGCTGCTATGGCAATGAATATTAATGAACTACTGAAGCTGATGGTAAAAGCGGGAATTTCCGATATCCATTTTAAATCAGAGTCTCCGCCGCTTATCCGCATTTACGGTAAATTAATGTCTTCGGAATTTGATGTCTTTACCGGTAAGCAGATTGAAGAATTGGCGTATTCATTGTTGAATAAGGAACAAAAAGAAAAATTTGAAACTGAAAGCGAACTGGATGTGTCCTATTCGGTTGAAGGAGTTTCAAGATTCAGGGTGAATGTTTACCGCCAGAGAAATACAGTGGCCCTTACTTTAAGGGTGGTTCCTGTAAAAATAAAAACCTTTGAAGAATTGAATCTTCCGCCTGAAACCTTGAAAAAACTTGCTGCGCAGTCCCGGGGCCTTATTCTTGTTACGGGAGTAACCGGCGCCGGGAAAACCACTACCATGAATTCAATTCTTGATCATATCAACGCTACTTTCAGTTACAATATAATTACTGTCGAGGACCCTATTGAGTTTTACCATAAAGACAAAAAATCCTCGCTTTCGCAGAGGGAAATAGGTTTAGATACGAAATCATTCAAGAATGCCTTGAAATATGTTTTGAGGCAGGATCCGGACATTGTTGTCATAGGCGAAATGAGAGAATACGAAGCAATAACTTCAGGCATCACTGCCGCAGAAACCGGCCATCTGGTTTTGTCAACAATCCATACTATCGACGCAGTTCAAACAATAGACCGTATTATAGATACTTACCCGGAACACCAGCAGCATCAGGCCAGAATCCAATTGTCAAATGTCTTAAAAGGTATTGTCGCCCAGCGGCTTTGCGTTTCAGCTGATGGCAAAGGCAGGGTCCCGGCAACTGAAATTCTTATCGGCACATCTTTAGTAAGAAAAATGATTTTGGAAAATAAAACCCCGGAAATTTATAAAGCCATGGAACAGGGTGAATATTATGGGATGCACACTTTTGACCAGGATTTAAACAGATTGTATATAGAGAAAAAAATTAAACTTGAAGAAGCCCTTGATAAGGCCACAAACCCGGAAGACCTGCAATTGAAGTTGAAAGGTATGTTCCAGGAAATGATGTGATTCTGCCGGATAAAACGGGGATAGATTATGGACGACAAAGAAAATTTGCAGAATGTTTTATCTGAACTAAAAAAAGTTTTAGGCGGCCTGACCAAGGAAGAAAAGGAACAGGTAGTTGAAAAAATAGAAAAAAAACTCGGAGAGGTTGGTTCTTTATTTTACCCTAATACAAAAGTTCCTGTTTCCGCCCCGGACCCTGCACTAAAACAAGAAACTCAAAAAACAATTTCCATACAAAGAATTACGCCTGCAAAGCCGGCAGCCCCAACAGCTGGTGGGAGTTCTTTTAAACCGATTTTCAGGGAACCTGCGCCGTCTGTTGATGATGTTGCTATCGCCCAGGCTCCGCAAATTATCAAATCTAAAGCTGAGGGTGTTGTTGTAGAGTTGCCAAAACAAACCCCTCTTCCCAAAATACAGGAAGGCATGCTTAAATTTGCATGTTTCTACCCGATAGGTAAGGAAGATTTGAAAGAAGCGTTTATTAGTAACCTAGTTGATGTCTTTAAAAAAACCAGTAAAAAACCGATTACTCCTGAAAGTGTGCTTGAACTTGGCGTAGATGTTTTTTCTACCGAATGGAAAGATTTAATAAGCAAGTGCAGGGAAAAAGATGTTAAAGTTATTTTCATGGTTCATCCCGAAGGCTATGACCCGGCAGAAATAAAAAATAAAATATTGGGCGCAGGGATATTTTTTTACAGCATTCCTGCGGTGCATATAAACCGCAAATTAACCTATGTAGATTTAGTCATAGAATTGATACTTCACAAGGAATAATGAAGGATTTAATGTATGCTTGAAAAATGGGAACTGGTGCATTCGCCCAGTGACAAGGACCAGAATAGATATAGATTAAAGCTTAAAATTGAAGAGCACGAGCTGCCGGCATTGCTGACTGAATTAAAAGTTGACAGCGACAGCCCTTTTGCCGCCTTCAGTGACGGGTACAGTTGGGGATTATACATATATGGTCTCAATGAAACAAAAATTGAAAGCTTAAATAATATTCTCGCTAAAAAATCAGGGAAAACAACGCAGGCACCTATCCCAAAACCAGAGCCATCAGCCCCCGCGGCGTCTAACTCTGCCCCAAATCCAAATGGTAGCGGATTTGGGACTTCGTCCAACTCAGAAAAAACAGAAAAAGAAGAATTTTGGGAACTTTATTTAAATCCAAGGTATACTTTTGAAGAATTTGTCGTAGGTTCAAATAACATGTTCACCCACGCTGCTGCTTTGGCTGTGGCAGAAAATCATGGGAAAGTTTATAATCCTTTATTTATTTATGGCGGTGTAGGACTGGGCAAAACGCATCTAATGCAGGCTATCGGTCATTATGTGGGAAAAAAGTTTCCTGATTTAAGAATATTTTATGTAACTTCAGAAAAATTTGTAAGCGAAGTTATAGATTCTGTAGGCCGCGGGACCTTGCAGCAGTTTCGGGACAGGTACAGGCAGGTAGATTTGCTGCTTGTCGATGACGTACAATTCTTAGCAGAATCAGAATCTACTCAGGATGAATTTTTTCACACGTTCAATATTTTGCACCAGCATAATAAACAGATTGTGCTTACCAGCGACCGCCCTCCAAAACTTTTAAATACACTTGCAGACCGTTTAAGGTCAAGGTTTGAGTGGGGCCTTATTGCGGATATTAAATCACCCACGCTGGAAACTCGCGTAGCTATTTTAAAAAGAAAAGGCGAGTTCGAGCATGTGAAGCTCGACGATAATATGTTGTTATATGTGGCATCGAAATTAAAATCAGATATAAGGGAACTTGAGGGTTTTTTAAAAAGAATAAATGCTTATGCGTCCATAACCAAACAGAACGTCGATATGGAAATGGTTAAATCGTTAATGAAAGATTTGATGCCGGCAGAATATATGGATGAATATCTTCCGCCTTCCCCGGCCCCGTCAGAACCCGCAGTTCCAGTGATTCCTGTTGTGCCTCCGCCCGTTTTTCAACATCCTGTTCAGGCGCCTGTGCAACAACACGTTGAAGTACCTGTCCAGGCTCCAAGCCAGCCTGTGAGTTCCCAGTCAGTTGAGGGAATTGATAAGACTTTCAGGCCCGTAGATGTAGTCTTCTTTTATCCTGAAGGTAAAGAACAGGATCTTAATAAAACAAAAGAGAAATTCCGGGACGTCATTAAAAAACATAACCTTAAATTCAGGCTGGAAAGTATTTTTGACAGGATGTATAATCTGCAGATAAAAATAAATTACAATATGTTCACGGAACTCTGTAAAACAAATAAAGCTAATATAGCTATAGTAGTCGGGCCGCCTCCTGATTCCTGTATATCAAATGATGAATTTATGACTTCAATTTCAAGCTTTATGGAAAGCGAAAAAATATCTTTGCAGTATATTTCCTGGGACGAATTAAATAAAGATTACAGGTATCTTAACCTGGCCCTGGATATAACTTTAACAAAACACAAAGATACTGCAGGATAGTTGTATGGCTATTATTCCAAAAAAATGGATTGTTAAAACAAAAAATGAAAATCTGGTGAATGAAATTTCTCAGGGGCTTAACATCTCGAGAACCGTAGCCACAGTTTTGGTAAACAGGGGTGTTAAGAGCATTAAAGCTGCGAATATGTTCATGAACCTTTCATTTTACGATTTAAATAATCCTTATTTGCTTCCTGATATGGAGACTGCGGTTAAGAGAACCCGCCGCGCGGTCGACAATAAAGAAAAAATACTGGTTTATGGCGACAGGGACCTGGATGGGGTCTCTTCCGTAACGGTGGTTTACAGCACTTTAAAACTTCTTGGGGTAACGCCGTTGTGGTACATTCCTTCTACTGAAGGATACGGCATGCATAAGAGCGTTATAGATAAATATATTGAACAGGGTGTGACTCTTATTATCACGGTAGACTGCGGCATTACAAACTCTGAGGAAATTGCTTATGCTAAATCCAAAGGCGCAGAAGTGATAGTTACCGATCATCATGAGCCCCCTAAAAATATGCCCCTGGAAGCAGTAGCGCTCATAGACCCGAAAAGAAAAGACAGTAAATATAATTTCAATGACCTCTCAGGCTGTTCTGTGGCTTTAAAGTTTACCGAAGGATTGTTAATGTCTTACGACAAATATTATGACAAGGAAATGTTTGTGCTGGACATAGAAACTACAGGGTTTCATCCGGTTTTTGATAATATTTCGGAAATCGGTGTTTTAAAAATAAAGGATTTTGTTATCCGGGAAAAATTGCAAATATTTGTCGGCACAGGCGCGGATTGCTGCGATATTGAATCCGCGTCAGAAAAATTGCTTGGATTTATCGGAGAAAATACTGTAATAACGCACAATGCGGAATTTAATATAGGGTTCATCAGGCAGTTAACTAAAAAGTTCTATAACCGCGAGTTTGATAATTCTGTCATCGATACACTTACTCTTTCCAGAGAATATTTCCCGTTCGAATCTTATGGGCTTGGCTCGCTTACAGGAACTTTGGGAATTGAACAAATCCATTCCGGGCATGCCATTGATGATGCTATTTTGACGCTGCAGGTCTTCGAAAGATTGGAGAAAATCAGAAATAACCGGCTGAAATTTTTCCTGCAGGACAACCTGGATGTAGCCAGTATTGCAACTATCAGCGATATGATGCCTCTTGTGGGCGAAAACAGGATTATAGTAAAACAGGGCATCGAATCGCTTAAAAAAACACGCCGGATAGGATTGAAGCTTTTAATAGAGCAGTTTTCAAAAAAAGAAGATTTAAACACGAAGTCCATATCGTTCAATATAATTCCGTTGCTCAACGCCTGCGGCAGGCTGGGCCGCGCAGAGTTAGCGGTGGAACTGCTTATTGCTGAAGATGTCACAAAAGCCGAAAAAATACTTGATGAAATTATAAAGTTAAACCAGGAACGCAAAGAACTTCAGTCAGAAAATATCGATAAATTTATTGAACTGCTGAAAAAACAGTGCGACACAGAAAAGGACAAACTTTTTTTTGTTTCAAGTACCGGGATAGAACACGGTGTTACGGGAATTGTAGCATCCCAGATAGTCAGGCAATATAACAGGCCGACTCTTTTGCTTATTATTGAGGGCCAGGAAGCTGTGGGAACAGGCAGGTCCATCGGCGGTTTTAATATTCACAAAGCCCTGGAAAGGTGCGGGGATTTACTCGTAAAATTCGGCGGGCATTCCCAGGCGGTTGGGTTTACGGTAGCGGTGGATAAGATAGCAGAGTTTAAAAACAGGATGATTGAAATTGCTAACCAGGAAGTTACCAGCGAGATGCTGGAACCTATTTTGGAAATTGATTCACAGTTAAAACTTTCGGAAGTAAATATGGAACTCGTTAATGAATTGAACGCGCTGGAGCCTTTTGGAATAGAAAATCCGTATCCGATATTTTTAATTAATAACGTAAAAGTTGACGAACATTCTTTAGTCGGCACAGGCAACAACCATTTAAAATTAAAGATGTCTGAAAATGGACACAACCTTTATGCAATAGGATGGAATTTAGCGGATTTGTCTTCGATAGTATTCAGCGTTTCAAAATATATTGATGCGGTGGCGCAATTGGAAATAAACCGCTGGCAAAACAGGGAAAATGTGCAGTTGCAATTATTGGATATTAAACCAGTATTGTAAAAGGGGGAAGTGTGGTAAAACAAACAGAGATTGTAAAAATTGGTATTATTGGCGGGAGCGGTGTTTATCACATAGATGGGTTAACAGGTGTTAAAGAAATAGCTATCAAGACGCCGTTCGGCAACCCATCTGATAAAATAGTTCTCGGCACATTACAGGGCCGCCGGGTTGCATTTCTTCCCAGGCACGGCAAAGGCCATAGAATTCTCCCCGCTGAAGTTAATTCCCAGGCAAATATATATGCGCTGAAATCTTTAGGGGTTGAGCATGTTATAAGCATTTCTGCCTGCGGTTCTCTTAAAGAAGAACTAAAACCCAGGGACTTTGTCATCCCGGACCAGATATTTGACAGGACCCGCCTGAGAAGGCCTACGTTTTTTGGCAACGGTCTTGTAGCCCATATAGAATTTGCCGAACCCTACTGCAAAAATTTAAGAAAATTGGCGTACGATTGTTTGAAGGAAGCCGGCGCGAATGTCCACTTTGGCGGGACTTATGTTTGTATTGAAGGGCCGCAATTTTCTACAAAGGCTGAATCTGAAGTAAACCGCAAACTTGAGTTTAGTGTGGTCGGTATGACTGCGCTGCCTGAAGCAAAACTTGCCCGGGAAGCAGAAATGTGTTACGTAACGGTTGCGGCAGTGACGGACTATGATGTTTGGAAGGAAGGGGAGGAAGTAAGCAGTGATATGGTTATTGGAAATTTGAACGCGAATGTGAATAATGTAAAAAATATGCTCAAAATTCTTATTCCCAGGATTCCTTTAAAAGAAAGAATATGCAAATGCTCTTCAACTTTGAAATATGCTATTTTCACAAGTAAAGAAAAAGCTAATAAGGCTACAGTAAAAAAATTGGATTTGCTTATTGGCAAATATTGGAGATAATATACCCCAGGCCTTTCCTAGCAGGCAGAATGGGGTATTAAGGGGGGTAAAAGTGGCCATTCTCGTTGTAGGTTCTGTTGCGCTTGATAGTGTTGAAACACCTTTTGGTAAAGTTGAAGATGCTTTAGGCGGGTCAGCCACCTATTTTGGTGTTTCGGCAAGTTCCTTTACGCCCGTGAAACTTGTTGCTGCAGTAGGAACGGATTTCCCAGCAAAACATGTTGATCTTTTAAAAAAACACAAGATAGATACCACCGGCCTGGAAAAAATGGAAGGAAAAACTTTCAGATGGGCTGGGGTTTACGAAACGAATATGAACAACAGGCGCACCCTAAGCACCTGCCTGAATGTGTTTGAGAAATTTTCGCCGAAAATCCCTGAAAGTTACCAGGATATTCCTTATTTATTTTTAGCAAATATTGACCCGGACTTACAGTATGACGTGCTGGATAAAGTAAGCCGCAGAAAAAGGCCAAAGCTTATAGCTTTGGATACAATGAATTTGTGGATAGATATAAAGAAGGAATCTCTTATAAAAGTCCTTAAAAAAGCGGATATCCTCCTTATTAACGAGTCTGAAGCCAGGCAATTTGCCCAGGAACACAATCTGGTTAAAGCGGCAAATATTATTTTAGCCCACGGCCCCAAAGCAGTGGTTATTAAGCAAGGTGAATACGGTGCTCTCTACTTCAGTAAAACTACGGTTTTTAGCGCGCCTGCATATTTACTGGAAAGTGTTTGCGACCCTACTGGAGCCGGAGACAGTTTTGCCGGCGGATTTTTTGGATATTTGGCAAAAAAAGGCAAGCTGGATGATAAAACTGTCAGGCAGGCAATGATTTACGGAACTGTCATGGGTTCTTTCTGCTGCCAGGGTTTCAGCCTGGATAAACTCTGCAAAATTTCCCAAAAAGATATCCAAAAAAGATATAAAGAAATAAAAGAACTCACTGTTTTTTAAGGAACTTTTTTATACCTTAAAGCCAGGGCTTCTTCAATCCTTTTTTTACTATTTGTATAGTTTTACCTTAAGTGGACAGTTTCACTGCAGGGCAGTCTACCATCAGGGCAAACAAAAACCATCCGGATATAATCCAAGATGGTTTTTATCTTTTTTTAAGAGTTTAAAGATTATTATATCTTTACAACGTCTTTGGCTTTGGCGCCCTTCTCATCGGTGATAACTTCGAATTCAACATTGTCACCTTCATTCAGGCTTTTGTAACCTTCACCCTTTATGGATGAAAAGTGTACGAATACGTCTGCGCCTTCTTCTGGTGTGATGAATCCATATCCCTTGCCGGAATTGAACCATTTAACTTTACCTTTCATTTAAAAAATTCACCTACTTTTGTGAAGGTATGATTTTTGAAACGTACAAGAACTGTGGGTCCAACATGATGTGATACTGCTTTCTGATGTGATAAACAGCTCAATCGGGGTTGTAACTTGAAGAATTTTGTAATTTCAAACTTCACTGCACTAATAATATAGCATGTTATGTTTTAAATGTCAATAGGCGCAAAAAAAATGACGAACGCCCCCTATGCTGATTGGAAGTTGTTGAGTTTTTCTTCGAATTCCTTCTGGCTGGTTTCATATTCGGTGCTGTATTTTGACAGCTTTTCAAAAAATTGTTCTATTTCCTGATTAAGATAACTGTTTCTTTTTGATGTTTCCGTCATCTTGGGGCTATAACCTTCTGACGAAGCCTTGATAAGCAATTCATTATTAGCGTTTATTTCCTGTTCCATTTCAGAGATGCCCTTCTCCAGTTTATTTATCTCTGTTTTGAGCGGGCGCAGGATATTATCCCGTTCTTTCATTATTTCGGCCCTCAGTTTCCTGTAAGTCTTCTTGTTGTGGAAGGTGTTGTTCAGGCTTAAAGAAACTTTTTTAGGCTGGGCTTCCGGATCCAGGTTTCTTTCATCATCCCAGCCTATATTTTCCAGGAAGTCCTGGTAACCGCCTTCATAAAGGGTTATTTTATCTTTATCAAAAATTATGAGGCGCTTAGCTATACGCTTTAAAAAAGCTTCATCGTGGGTTACCATAACCACTGAGCCGTCAAATTCGTCTATAGCTTTGAGGAGTGCATCACAGGAATCCATATCCAAATGGTTTGTAGGTTCATCTAAAAGCAGCAGTTGGCACGGGGTAACCACCATTTTTGCCATCATTACCCTGTTTTTTTCGCCGCCAGATAGCACTGAAACAGGTTTAAAGGCGTCATCTTTCTTAAACATGAACATTCCGGCTATATTTCTGGCTGTCTGTAGGTTGCAGGCCGGGTTGGATAACATGATCTCATCTAAAACAGTATTTTTAGGGTTTAATCTCAATATATTGGGTTGTCCGAAGTAACCGGTTTGCAGGGTTTGGTTAATTTTAACTGTGCCTGAAAGTGGCTGAATTTCGCCGGCGAATGTTTTTAATAACGTGGATTTACCTTTACCGTTTTTTCCTATAACGCAGATTCTTTCTCTTTTTCCGACAGTTAAGGAAAAATCTTTTATCAGGTAAGGTTCGCTTCCTGTATAGGAAAATATAATTTCGTTTGCATTCACCATATGAGTTGATATGAAGGGTATTGAGTTAAAGGAGAAATTCAGAGATTCTATTCTTTCAAGATGTTGTTTTTCACCCATTTTTTCAAGGAGTTTCATTTTTGACTGAACTTGGCTGGCCAAACTGGCTTTGGCCCTGAATCTGGCTATGAAAACTTCCAGCTGGCGTTTTTTATTTTCTTCGTTTACTAGAGTTTTTTCATAAACTTCTTCTTCCGTGGCTATCTGGTCGTATAGTTTTTGGGTTCCGCCTTTTACTTTTTTCACTTTTGCGCGGTGAATGGCTACAGTGTGGGTGGTTACGCTGTCCATGAAACCTCTCTCATGGGTGATAAGTATCAATTCGCCCTGCCATTCTTGCAGAAAACTTATCAGCCATCTTGATGCCACGATGTCAAGATAATTATTTGGTTCATCAAGCAGGAGCATATTGGGTTCAGAAACAAGAACTTTTGTCAGGTTCAGTCTTATCTGGTAACCGCCGGAAAATACTGAACAGGGTTTTTGCATATCTTCTTTTGAAAAACCCAGGCCGGAAAGAATTTTTTCAACTTTCCAAGTGCTATATTTGTCCTCTTCTCTTAAACCCAGGCAGGCTTCCTTTAGTACGGAATCCTGAGTAAAGTTCATATGTTGTTCCAGGTGCCCTAGTCTGTACCCTTTTGGAATAGCTAGTTCGCCGGAATCAGGTTGTATTTTGTCGAGTATGAGGTTAAACAAGGTGGTTTTACCGTGGCCGTTTCTACCGACAAGCCCTATTTTTTCCCTTGGGTTGATACCCAGGGTGATATTGTCGTAGAGAAGCTGGTTACCAAAATATTTTGTAAGATTAATTATATGTATCATATTATTTGACTAAGTATTATATACATTTTCTCCGGATTTAACAAATTTCAAATAATATTATTGATTTAATCATGCCAAAAATGTACGGAATTGAATTTCTTAGAAAAGCAAATGAAGAGTGGACAAGCCTTTCTCCGAGCAGGAAATACAGGAGTTTGTAGGTAAATTATCCGAACTTAATTGATAGCGATATTTTTTGCGATTTATTGGAATCATCAGACATATTTATTCCGTAATCAAATTGAAGCTTATTTATAATAATTCCAGCCCCAAGTGTGATCTTTTCTTTAGCATCAGTTCCATCCTTATACCCTACCCTAAGCAAAATTGAATTAGTAAGAGCCAATTCCATGCCGTAGTTAATCGTGTTTGTGCCGCTTTGTTCGAAAATATTGTCAATTCCTAAAGAAATTTTTTGAGTTTTGTATCCGATGCCCGCAATAGTAGCTTTGGGCAAAATCTCCTGCCCATTCCTTAGTTTTACCGGCGAACCTATATTCTGAGAATATATCCCGACCGTATAATCCCCAAAAAATTTATACGCTATTCCTACATCATAAACCTGCATTTCAACTGTGTTCGTGCTCGAAATAGTGTCATTAATAAATTTATAGTTTATTCCCCAGTGTTCGGAAATATACCCGTCAGCAGAAATAGAAATTGTTGTTAACGATGCTGATTCAGTGGATTCTTCATTTCTGTCATATTTTAAGTAACCAATACCGAATCCCTTTTTTGCATAAGTGTAAGAAGTACAGGTTTTAAAAAATGAGTAATTAAATTCAGCGCCGGTTACGGTTGACAAACCTGCTGGATTTGCGTAGATAGTATTCGCGCCGTCATATAAACCGCCGGCGATAGTTCCCATGGAGTGGGCTCTGGCTGAAATCGCCTGATTTAAAAAAGGTAAAATAGAATCAGTGCCGGAAGCGATCGTTGGATATATAATTGAAAGGGTTATAAACAAAAATATTTTTTTCATAAAAGGCTTCTGAAAAATTGTTTCAGGAATATCAACACCGGCTGTTCATCCGGAATAAGTTTCTTTTTGATTTTAAAGCCGAAGGAACTGAACTCAATGACCTGCCCCATGTTTTTGTATAGGTATTCTACCATTTTTGGAGCTATATTGTTACTAAAAAAATGAACATCGACAAATTTTGACTGTTCTTTAACCAGAGAGACTTCAAGTTTTCTTAAAATCGTACGCAATTCTACAACATGAATAAGCTGTTTTAGTTCGTGCGGAAATTTACCGAACCGGTCTTCAAGTTCGATAATTATTTTCTGCAGTTCTTCGTCATTTTCCGTTGCCATGAATCTTCTATAGTAGGCTATTCTGATATCGTCCTGCGTGATATAGTCGCCGGGGATAAAAGCGGCGATATTAAGGTCAATTGAAGGGGTTTTATCTTCTTTCTGCCTGGGAGAAGCGCTGCCCTTGAGCCCTCCGTTTTTCAGGAGGTGCATTTCTTCGGAAATAAATTTGCAGTACATATCCAGCCCCACATCCTGCACAAAACCATGCTGTTTGTCACCGAGAATTTCTCCTGCGCCGCGGATTTCCATATCACGCAAAGCCAGTTTAAATCCGGAACCGAGATTCATGAATTCATACAGCGCCTGAAGGCGTTTTTTGGCGTCTTCAGTCAGCTCTCCTTGTGAAAAAAAGAGGTAACAGTAGGCTTTGGTCCTGCTTCTGCCGATTCTTCCGCGCAGCTGATATAGCTGAGACAAACCGAATTCTTCTGCCTGTTCAATTATCATCGTATTTGCGTTGGGTAAATCTATTCCGGCTTCAATAATCGTTGTTGCAATCAGACAGTCAATTTTCTTATGCGTAAATTCATACATAGTTTTTTCTATTTCACCGGAATGCATCCTGCCGTGCAGGACAGAAAAACGCACGCCGGGCAATAATTTCTCAAGATAATTTTTTCTGGCGAAAATGCTATGGATGTAATTATGCACATAAAAAACCTGGCCGCTACGGTTAAGTTCGGCAAGAATTGATTTTTTGATCAAATTATCATCATACCCGCCGATATAAGTATCTACCGGCAGCCTGCCTTCAGGAGGGGATTCAATTACTGATAAATCTTTTATTCCTGATAGAGACATTGATAATGTTCTTGGGATGGGTGTGGCGGTAAGGGATAGAACATCGACATTTTGTTTCATCATTTTAATGTGTTCCTTCTGTTTTACCCCAAACCGGTGTTCTTCGTCAATTATTAAAAGGCCTAATTCTTTAAATTCAACATCTTTTTGGATCAGCCTGTGTGTGCCGATAACGATATCAATCAATCCTTTTTTTAAAGCTTCAAGAGTGTCTCTCTGTTCCTTCTTTGTCTGAAACCTGGTCATCAAACCTAGGGTAACCGGGAAAGATTTTAATCGTTCAATAAATACATTATAATGTTGTTCAGCGAGGACTGTTGTAGGAGCAATCAAGCCAACCTGTTTGGAATCGAGCGCCGCTTTAAATGCCGCGCGCAAGGCGACCTCGGTTTTACCGAACCCTACGTCTCCCAGCACAACTCTGTCCATGGGATGAGCACTTTCCATATCCTTTTTAACTTCCTCAATGGCGCGGACCTGGTCAGGTGTTTCGTTATATAAAAATGAGTCTGCCAGCACTCTCTCAAATTCATTATCCTGCGGAAATTTATAACCTGGCAAGCTTTTGCGTGCCGTATAAAGTTCGTAAAGGTGTTTGGCTATATCGCTTGCGCTTTTTTTTGCACGTTCTTTCGCATGTTCCCAACTGATGCTGTCCAGTGAATAAAGCCTTGGGCGCCTGCCTTCAACTCCGATATATTTCTGTACTTTATGAAAATCCGTTACGGGTACAAACAGTTTGTCGCCCCCGCGGTACTCAAGAAAAAGATATTCCGAAATGCTTTCTCCGGTGTTTATTTGTTTTAAACCGCGGTATTTGCCTATCCCATGTTTTTCGTGGACTACGAAATCGCCGGCTGAAATTTCCCAAAGTGCGTCCAATGGTTTGCCAGATTTGAACTTTGGAAGCCGGATAGGCCGGTCATATCTGCCGAAAATTTCATTGTAGGTAATTAGCGCAATTTTTTTCCCGGGGTTATAGAAACCCTGAGTAAGCGGGGCTATGAAAACAGGGACAGGAGCGGTGCTTTTATCGTCAAAGATTTCAAGCAACCTTTCCTGTTCGCCCATATTGGCGCAGAATATTATTATTTTGTAGCATTCTTCACGCAGGGTTTTCAGTTGGTTAAAAAATAAGTTTAAATTCCCGCGATAATTTGAGTTTGGAAAAAAATCGAGAGGGGTTTCCGTTAATGCCTGAAGTTCGATTGTTTTATAGCCGGCAATCCAACCCGGTAAGGTTTCCTGGGCCACATTTTCGTCAATAAATATGGTTATGTCTTTCGGCAGGAATTCTTCCAAACTGGCGGAATTGTTTTTACCTTCGGATGCGGGAAGAACAGCGCATTCCATAAGCGTCTTTTTTGAGCGCTGGGATTCAATTTCAAATTCCTTTATTTGCTCAATTTCATTATCTAAAAATATAAGCCGGTAAGGATTTGCGCTCTGCGGAGGCCAGACATCTATTATTTCGCCGCGCACTGAGAATTGACAGGTGTCGCTGACAAAATCCTCCCTGGCGTAGCCGGTATCTCCTAAGAACTGTATTATTTTTTCGCGCGGATAAACGGTGGATGTTTTTAAATGCAGCACTTCGAATTTTTCTATTGAAGCGGTGTTTTTCGAAATTGATGAGGCGCTGGAGAGCAGAAAAATAGGGCTATCCTTAGGACGATTGAGTATCGAGTAAATGGCGGCAATTCTTTTAGCGTCTTCTTCGGGGAAGGCCGCAATTTCCCCAGGAGGTTTTTCAAGCCAGGCCCCGATTGCAGAGAGGTTGTCAGTGTAAATATCTATCGCTTCGTCATCGCTTAAAATGCACAGGCAGGATTTGCCTGTCCTGTGGAAGTTTTCTGTTAAATAATAGGCTTTTGCGCCGTCAGTCGTCAATCCCGAAATCTTCATAATATAGAGTAAAATATAATAAAATGGCCGGAAAGTCAAACGGTTTGACTTTTATTAATAATATAGTATAATAATGAGCGCCGAAAATAAATGACGGGCCCGTAGCTCAGTTGGTAGAGCACTTGACTTTTAATCAAGTTGTCGCGCGTTCGACCCGCGCCGGGCTCAAGTTAATTTAATTCCAACCATATGAAATGCCCAAAATGCGGTTTTAAAAATTCTGAGGGGTCGGCGTTCTGCCAAATTTGTTTCGAAACATTTGAACCTAAAAATGAAAAACCGGTCCCAGTCGTACCGCCGGATATAGCGCCGTCAGCAGAACCAGCCCCAACACCAAAAACAAAACCAGCAGTACAACCTCCAAATTTACCTGTAACCGGGTTTTCAAGGATGGTAGTCTGCAAAAACCATCCTGACAGGCCCGCAGAAAAATATTGCGCAATATGCGGGGCCGATTTCTGCAAAGAATGCCTAGTTCATTTCGAAAATGAACTGGTTTGCATTGGTTGCAGCAGGGATAAGAAAAATCCCGGCTGGACAAAGTATTCAAGAGAGTGGAATAACCTGCCGAAATTTAAAATCCTTTATAACGCAATGTTCAAATTGCTCGAAAAAGGTTTCTGGACTTTGTTCGGGGTATACGCCCTAGGTTCAGCAGTGCAGGTTGCAATTATCCTAGGTGTATTCTTTATTACTGGGGGCGGAGCTCTTTTACAGAAAATTATAACAGAGGGGAATAATCCAAATCAGCAGCAGTTGGTCAATGAAATAATTCAATTTTTTAAAAATTCAAGTTCGATCCTTTTAACCGGCGGCTTTATATATCTTGTAAGTTTCTGCTGGACCTTTGCAATCACTTTGCTTGCACTTGACAGCGTAGATAAAGAAAAAAAGGTCCCTTTCACAAAAATATTACTGCAGGGTGCCATAAAAACCCTTCCGATGTCCGTTGTCTGTATTGTGTACATTTTAATTGTGGCTGCCGGGCTTGTGTTATTGATTATTCCGGCATTTATTTTTGCTGTTTGGTTTATGTTTGTCTTTTCCGGCATGGTTTTAGAAGATACCGGTTTTCTTGAAGCGTTTAAACGTTCTAAAAAGCTTACGACAGGTTTTTTCTGGTCGATAAATTCGCGTTATTGCTGGTTCTTTTTTGTAGCCTGGCTTTGGATGATTGTCTTAAGGCTGGTAGGTTTGATTCCTATTATAGGCCCTATTATTTCCCAAACAGGAAACATGTTCGTCGGGTTGCTGGGAATGGTATTCTATTACCTTGTTTACCAGAACTTATGCGAAATAAATCCTCCTAAGACAGCAGAAGAAGAATCTGCCGAAACCGCCAACAAAATTGAAATTGGCGTATTTACGAAAACCATGCTTAAAGGCGGAATTGTTGTGTTAATTGCAGCGGTTGTAACGACCAGCGGTTATTTTGGTTTTACCTATTTTTCTTCATATTTTAAACTTTCCGGCATAAGCTCCCAATCAAAAGACATGCCTAGCGCCACAGAACAATTTTTTCGAATTTATGACATAAATCTTTTAAAAAGGGCGCTGAATAGCAAAAATATTTTTGTAAAAAAAGCCGCAATTGAAAGATTAGGCGAAATAGGCGATTCAAAACTTACTCGGCTTTTCGTAAAAATGTTTGATGAAGAAACCGATATCCAGATGAAAGCCAGTATCGTTACCGCGCTCTGCCGGGTGGGTGACAGCGCAAATGTCCCCAAAATCAGGGAAGCGCTGAAACATTCTGACCCTGTAATTAGAATTAGTGCTGCGCTGGCATTGGGAGAGAAAAGCGACCTGGCATCTTTGGAATATATTATCCAGATGCTTAACGACAAAGATGAATCCGTAAGAGTAAACGTATGCGAAGCTCTGCGTAAATTTAATAATTCTACCGTGGTTGCTCCCTTACGTGAAGCTTTGAAAGATCCATCCCCGAAAGTAAGGGTAGCCGCACTCTCTTCATTATGTAAAATCGGGGGAGTAAAATTTATCGGCCTGGTAACAGGCGCTTTAGCAGATCCTGCGCCAGAGGTAAAGGATACAGCAAGGAAACTGGTGAATAGCCTTATGTGTGAACTGACCATGGACAGGATTCTTTATGATATAAGAATGGGTGAAAAACCGGTAAAAATAGAATTGATGAGAATTGTTGCGGATGCTCAGGAAAAAACTGCCATGAATGCAGTCATGATTAATTTATATGATAAAGATATAGATGTTAAACTTTCTGCTATTGAAACTTTAGCCAAAATAGGAAACAAGAAAATAGTCCCAGCTATTAAAAGCATGCAAAAAAGAGAAAAGAACAAAAAAATAAAAGAAGCATTGATAAAACTTGAAAGTGTGATCCAAAAACCCGCATCAAAAACTGGCCCTAAAGTTAAATAATTTCTCTGCAGATTTTTTCTACAATTTGTTCTGCCTGTTCATTCGTCCTGGCTTCCGCCGCGATTCTTATAACAGGTTCGGTATTGGATGCGCGGATATGCGCCCAGGAATCGTTCCAGTCGATTTTTATTCCGTCAATTGTAGTTATTTTTTCATTTCTGTATTTTTCTTTTACTGTTTTTAGCGCTATTTCGATTTTACTTTTCGGGAGTTCAAATTTTGCTTTGACTATTTTATATTGCGGAAGGGTTTTAATAATTTCTGAAAGCTTCTTTTTGCTTTCTGCCAAGTATGAAAGCACGAAAGCCATGCCTACAAAACTGTCCCTGCAAAAATTTATTGCGGGGTAAATTACCCCGCCGTTGCCTTCCCCACCTATGAGTGCATTGTGTTCAATCATTCCTTCCGCGACATTTGCCTCGCCCACTTTTGTCCGGATTACTTCGCAGTCATGTTTTTTTGCAACATCTTCCGATGCCCTGCTTGTGGAAAGATTTAAAACTACTTTGCTGCTCCGCTTTTTACTCAAAATATAGTCCAGAACAAGAGCAAGGGTGTATTCCTCGCCAATAGGATTGCCATTTTCATCTACTATAGCAAGCCGGTCCGCGTCAGGGTCCTGCGCGAAGCCGATATCGGCTTTTTTCGATTTAACCAATTTGCATAGGTCTTTAAGGTTTTCGGGCACTGGTTCAGGAGTATGTGGAAAAATTCCGTCAGGCTTAGTGTTAATCGGAATGAGCCTGCAGCCGAGTTCTTTTAAAAACAAAGGAGTAAAAACCGAACCTGCGCCGTTAACACAATCAAAAGCAACTTTTAGTTTTGCTTTTCTTATTGCTTTTTTGTCTACATGTTTAAAGATTTTGCCGAAATGTGTTTTTTCCGGGTTTTTGCTGCTTTTTATTAAGTTTCCGAGTTTTGCCCATTCGTTATTTTTAAAATTGTTTTTGTCGCTATAGATTTGTAATAATTTATTATTTTCATCAGGGTTTAAAAACATGCCGGTGTTTTTTACAAATTTTAAACCGTTCCATTGCAGGGGGTTATGGCTTGCAGTGATGACAATCCCGCCGGCAGCTTTTAATTCTTTCACCATCATAAGAACTGTCGGGGTGGGGCAGATATCCAGGTCAACGATTTTACAGCCCGAAGAAATCAACCCGGAAAATATCGAATACTTTATCATGATGCCGGTAGGGCGGGTATCTCTTCCGACAACAACTGTTCCGCCGTTTAAATAAGTTCCGAATGCCTGGGCGAAATTAAGTATCAACTCCGGAGTGAGGGTATCGCCTACCACTCCCCTTAAGCCGGAAACGCCGATTTTAAGATTTTCTGAGCTGCTCATTTTTTTCTACCACCTTTTTTGAGTTCTTTTCTGAAATTTTGATGACAATAAGCATAATTGCCGCACCGCTCGTATCTATGAGCATATCAACCAAACTAGGCCCCCGGGTGGGCACAAATAGTTGGTGAAGTTCGTCTGTTGAGGCATAAACAAAGCTTAAAAAACCTGGCCAAAAGTAGAGCCTGCCTCTGAAAGCCCGGAATAAAAAGAGCACTAAAATTGCATATTCGCCGATATGGGCAAATTTTCTAAAAATAAAATCCCAAAAACCCAAAGCTTCTATCCTGAGATTTGGAATACTGGACAAGAAATAAATCAGCCAGCACCAAAAAAGTACGGGGAGCCAGAGTGAAATTAATTTACGGATTTTATTCGTCTTATTCATTCGATGCACAAAACAAATTGTCAGCGCCTGAGGTGAAACTAAAATGTTCCTTTTCGCTTACTATTATATGGTCAAGCACTTCAATCCCGAGCAATTTTCCTGATTCTATAAGCCGTTTTGTCAGTTTGTTATCATCCTCCGAAGGAGTAGTATCCCCGGAAGGATGGTTATGGGCAACTATAATACTGCTTGCAAGGTGTTCAATTGCCGGAGCGAATACTTCCCTTGGGTGCACGATGCTTGCGTTTAAAATTCCGATGGAAATATATTCCTTGTGAATCAGTTCATTTCTTGCGTTAAGGTAAAGAACTACGAAATGCTCTTTTTGTTTTGCTCTTATGCCATGAAGCAGTACTAAAACATCCTGCGGCTTGGAAATAATTACCTTGTCTGGCCTGTTTATCGTGCGTTTTGAAAATTCGTGCCCTGCAATTATTCCTGCTGCTTTTGATTTGCCTACGCCTTTCAGGGCGCTCAATTCCCCATAAGTAAGCTTCAAAAGCTCGGTTAGCGGGTATTTTGCAAGAATTTCATCGGCTAAAACAGATACATTTTTGCCTTTGTACCCTGTGCGCAAAAGCAAAGCCAGGAGTTCGTTATCTTTCAGGCCTTGCGCGCCCAATCTTGTCAATTTTTCTCTGGGTTTCTCTTTCATATGATTTTACCATATCCTTATATATTTATCAAACACGCAACTAAATAGACGCAGATAAGGTAAAATAGTTCCCAATTATTTCGAAATAATTGGACTCCGCCACTTTGGCGTCGCCCGCGTTAATTTAGTGGTAATCTATCGGTTTGGTATTGGAGAGGGAAAAATAGTATTTTATTGCCTGGGCTATGCGGGCGCCTGCTTTGCCGTCACCATAAGGGTTTCTGGCTTTTGCCATGGCATTGTATGCTTTATTATTTTCAAGTAATTCTTTGATTGAATTGAATATTTTCTGCCTGTTAGTTCCAACAATTTTTACTGTTCCTGCTTTTACGCCTTCCGGGCGCTCGGTGACTTTGCGTAAAACTAGTACTGGTTTTCCTAATGCAGGAGCTTCTTCCTGTATTCCGCCTGAGTCCGTAATAATCAAATAAGACATTTTCATAAGGTTGATGAGGTCCAGGTAGTTTACAGGAGGGATCAGGTGTATCTTTTTATGGTTAGAGAGGATTCTATTTGCCGCTATCAGCACGTTTGGGTTCATGTGTACGGGATAAATTATTTTAACGTCTTCGTATTTATCGGCGATTTCTTTTAATGCAAGAAAAATATCTTCAAGAGGTTTGCCAAAGTTCTCCCTGCGGTGAGCAGTAACCAGTACAAGTCGCGCGTTGTGTGTATTTTGTTTATTATTGAAAAACTTTTTTAATTCCGGGTTTTCGAAGGAACGTTTTTTCTTTATTGCCATAAAAAGCGCGTCTATTACTGTGTTGCCGGTAATATAAATTTTATCTTTTGGAATGCCTTCAGTTAATAGGTTTTGTTTTGAAAGATAAGTGGGTGCAAAAAACAAATCGCAAAGCCGGTCAGTAAGTAATCTGTTAGCTTCTTCCGGGTATGGGTTGTTAAGGTCGAAAGAACGCAAGCCCGCTTCCACGTGGCCTACGGGAATTCTTTGGTAAAATGCAGACAACGCTGCCGCAAAGGATGTTGTGGTGTCGCCGTGGACTAATATCAGGTCAGGCCTGTCTTTTTTGAATATTTCCGTAAACCCCAAAAGGCATTTTGAAGTGATATGCTCAAGAGACTGGCCTTTTTTCATCAAGTTCAAATCATAATCCGGTTTTATATTAAATATTTCCAGTACCTGGTCCAGCATTTCTCGATGCTGCGCAGAAACGCATACCTTTACCATAAAATTTTTTTTATGAGTTTTTAGTTCTTTAACCGCCGGCGCCATTTTAATGGCCTCCGGCCTCGTCCCAAAAACAAAAAATATTTTTTTCAGTTGAGACATTTATTACCTCAGGGTTAATTTCCAGCTGGTAAGGGAAATAGTGACTATCGAGAGAATCAGAGTTATAACGTACATTATAAGAACAACTTCGCGATGGGTCCAGCCTAATTTAAGAAGACGATGGTGTATATGTTCTTTATCAGGCGCCATAATATCGCCGCCGCGGCTGAAACGCCTCAATATTGACAAAAATACATCCAGCACAGGAAGCGCCACGATAATAATAGGTATGAACAACGCCACAACCAGCGGCATCTTAAGTGTTCCAATAATGCTGATACTGGCCAGCATGAACCCCATAAACAACGCTCCGCCGTCTCCGACAAAAATTCTTGCAGGATTAAAATTAAAAAAAAGAAACCCTATGCCCGCCCCGCAAAGTGTTATTGATAGAATAGCGCTTAATTGAAGCTGGTTTGCCAGCCAGAGTTTGTCCGGACTGTTCATAAGGGTTGGTTTCATAAGCATCGACACAATGAAAAATGTTCCTGCGGCAATAGTTACCAGGCCGGTTGCCAGGCCATCCAGCCCGTCTGCAAGGTTTATAGTGTTCATGAAACTCACAAGCCATAATACTGTTATAAACAAAGTAAGTATTATAGGCAACTCAATGTATGTATTGAAAAATGGTATTGTAAGCCCGAAAATTCTTACTCCATATTCCAGGGCGCATAATGCCGCGATTATTTGTACAAGGAGTTTTATAAGAGCCTGAACATTTTTTTTGTCGTCTATCATTCCAAGTATAAGAACAAACACGCCTCCGGTGAGAATACCCATCAACTGGTCAAACAGTGTGAGGGTTCCTATTAGTTTGCTTTTTTGTTTAAGTTCAGATGCAAGCAATTGGCTGAATTGAGGGAACAAATAGTAGACAAGTAAAAGGCAACCAGATATGGAAAGAAAAATTCCCAGCCCCCCCCAACGGGGAATAGGCCGGGTATGAACTTTGCGCCGGTTGGGCATATCGTATACATTGAATTTACGGCTTAAAAAAATAGCTACCGGCGTGAAAAGCAGCGCAAAAAAAATACTGACGAAGAAACAAAAAATGTATACTAAAATCATATTTTAAGTTGAGGATAAAGCGGGAATTGTTTTGTAAGGTTAATAACTCCTTGTTTTACCCTTTCAAGTTTTTTCTTATTTTTCATATTTTTCAAAGCGGTATCAATAAATTCGGCTATCTTGTCAATCTCTTTTTCTTTCATTCCCCGCGTGGTTATTGCTGGCGTCCCGATTCTTATACCAGAAGTAATGAAAGGTTTCTGGGGGTCATGCGGTATGGAATTTTTATTCACGGTTATATGGATCAGGTCTAAAGCTTTTTCTGCTTCCTTTCCTGTAATCTGTAGGGGCCTTAAATCCACTACGAACATATGGCAGTCAGTCCCGCCGGAAACTATTCTGTATCCGCGGCTTGAAAGATTTTGCGCAAACCTGCGCGCGTTGTTCAATACTTGGATTTGATAAAGTTTAAATTCCGGCCTCATTGCTTCTTTTAGTACTGTTGCCTTGGCCGCTATTACGTGCATTAACGGCCCTCCCTGGATGCCGGGGAAAATCATTTTATCAAGCAATGTGGAATATTTTTGTTTGCAAAGGATCATGCCGCCCCTGGGCCCTCTTAAAGTTTTATGGGTGGTGAAGGTCACAAAGTCTGCATAAGGGACAGGCGAAGGATAAATCCCTGCCGCAATAAGACCGGCATAATGGGCTACATCTGCCATAAAATACGCTCCTACTTCATCGGCAACCTCGCGGAATTTCTGCCAATCAATTATGCGTGAATATGACGAGCTTCCTGCAACTATTAAATGCGGTTTGTGTTTTCTTGCCAGGGATAAAATTTCCTTGTAATCAATTTGTTCGGTATCTTTCCTGATTCCGACAGGCACAATATGAAAATATTTTCCTGAAAAACTCGTCGGATGCCCGTGCGATAAATGCCCGCCGTGCGATAAATGCATTCCCATAATAGTATCGCCCGGGTTTAATATTGAAAAATATACCGCCATATTCGCCTGCGTGCCGGAATGAGGCTGGACATTGGCGTGTTCAGCGCTGAAAATCTTTTTTGCGCGTTCAATGGCCAGGCTTTCTGCTACGTCAACATTTACGCACCCGCCGTAATATCTTTTCTGGGGATACCCTTCCGCGTATTTGTTTGTCAGCACTGAGCCCTGCGCTTCCATAACCGCTTCCGAAGTATAGTTTTCCGAGGCGATAAGTTCGAGCCCGTCTTTTTGTCTGCGGATTTCATTGGCGATGGCGCTGTAAAGTTCCGGATCAGATTTTTTTAAAAAGTTCATTGAGGCGCTCCTGTTCTTTTAGTTTCTATAATTCTTTCAAAAGATTTTTTTACCAATTCTTCCATTACTCCGGCAGCTTTTATATAAACTTCATCCGGCTGCCCTATCGGGTCGGGTACTTCCGGGTCGTCCAGTTTCATGTTTTCAGCGAATTCTTTAAGCAGGTGAATTTTCTTCTTATTTTCCGGGTATCTTCTTAAAAGTTCTTCTTTATGGCGCGTTTCCATCACAAAAATATATTCCGAAACGTCAACGAGCAGTTTATTTACCGATGTAGAAATATGGCCTGATAAATCTACTCCTTCATCCAACAATAACTTTAAAACAATCTTTGGAACTTTGAAGTTAGGCGATGCCACGGTACCGCAGGACTTTACATCCATCCAGGTTATTTTATTTTTCTTAATGAATTTCCGCAGATACCCTTCAGCAAGGACGCTCCTGCAGGTATTGCCTGCGCAGACGAACAGTATTTTCATTTACGTGGTGTAACTCGCGTTTATCTTGACGTAATCATAGGTTAAATCGCAGGTATAGTATTCAAATTTTTCCTTGCCGCAATTCAAATCTATTTTTATCTCGACTTCTTTTTGTTTAAAGGATTTGCTTAAGTCTTTTTCGGATATTTCTGTCATTGTTCCATTTTTTGTAACGCAGTGGCCGTTAATATGAATTTGAACCTTATCCGGGTTAAAATCAACACCGCTTCTGCCTGCCGCGGCAATTATTCTGCCCCAGTTTGGATCGCAGCCGAATATGGCGGTTTTAACCAGGGGCGAGGTGGCAATTGTTTTGGCTATTTGTTTTGCTTCGTTCTTGTTTTTTGCTGAATTTACTTTTATAATAACGAATTTAGTCGCGCCTTCGCCGTCGCGAACTATTTTTTTAGCCAGCTCCCTGCAAACTTTTGTAAGTTCTGTAGAGAATATTTCAAATTCACGGCTTTTTTCTGAATTTATAATTTTATTTTGCGCCTGAGCGTTTGAAAGCAGGAATACAGTGTCATTTGTCGATGTATCGCCGTCAACGCTTATACAGTTGAAGGTTTCATCCGCCGCTGTTTTAAGCGCTAAAGCCAATAAGTTTTTTGATATGTTAACATCAGTGAAGATGAAAGCAAGCATGGTTGCCATGTCAGGGTGAATCATGCCCGAGCCTTTTGCACAGCCCCAGATAGAAGCATTTTCCGCCTGAAGCGGACCAGCCTTGGGCTGGGAAATTTGAAATTTGAAATTTGTTGATGCTAATTTCGGAAAAGTGTCTGTTGTCATTATAGCTTTGACAGCTTCCAGGGAAGAATCGGATGACGACTGTAAAATTTTTTTCGAAATTATTTTTATTCCGTTTCTCATAGTGTTCATAGGAAGCAACCTGCCAATTACGCCAGTTGAAGCAACCAGAACCTGCTGCGGTTTTATTTTCAGGTTTTGTGCGGTTAATGAGCACATTTCTTTTGCGTCAATCATGCCCTGCTTGCCCGTGCAGGCATTTGCGCACCCTGAATTTGCTATGATTGCGTGAATATTTTTTGATGAGGATTTCAGGTGTTCCCGGCTGACTAATATCGGCGCGGCTTTAAACAAATTTTTAGTAAATACGGCGGCAGTTATACATGGTTGGCCGGAATAAAATAAAGCCAGGTCATTCTTGTCTTTCCTGGCCGATATTCCGCAACGTATACCGGTAAATAAGAAGCCTTTCGGAATGTTTTTCAATTAAATAATTCGAGGAAAAGTTTTAGGTTGATACAGATAACACTTCTGAATAGGTGGTTAAACCCATTGCAACTTTTGTAACGCCGTCGCCCATAAGCGTTCTCATGCCGTGTTTTATTCCTAATTCTTTTATAGGGCCGGCTGCAACTTCTTTCAAAATAAGAGCGCGTAGTTCGTCATCCAAAAGCAGAAGTTCATGAACGCCAACACGGCCTTTGTAACCGGTTTTCATGCAATACTGGCAGCCTTCGCCTTTCATAAAGGTTGCTTTCTTTATATCTACTTTGTATTTTTCGCATTCTTTCAGCAAATCTTCAGAAGGATTGGGATCAGGAACTTTGCATTTTTCACAGATTCTTCGGACAAGCCTTTGCGCCAGCACGCATTCAAGCGTGGAGGCTATCAAATAAGAATGGATTTTCATTTCAGATAAACGGGATACGGCCGTGGGCGCGTCATTCGTGTGTATTGTTGAAAGCACAAGATGCCCGGTCATGGCGGCTTCCATGGCTATCTGGCCTGTTTCCTGGTCACGAATTTCACCGACCATTATAACGTCCGGGTCCTGTCTCAAAAATGCTCTTAATGCTTCAGGAAAGGTCACGCCTATTTCGGGGTTCATACCCATCTGCATGATGCCGTCAAGGTTGTATTCTACCGGATTTTCAGCGGTAAGGATTTTTGTGTCAGGGGTATTTATATGATTAAGCATTGAATAAAGTGTTGTCGATTTTCCGCTTCCGGTAGGCCCGCATACAAGCAAAAGCCCGTAAGGTTTATTCAGGCATTCTATGATTTTTTCCTGGGTATCGGGTAAAAATGTCAGTCTTTCCAGGCTTACTTTGACGCTGGAACGGTCAAGGATACGCATAACCGAGCTTTCTCCGAAAACTGTCGGGATAATATTTATACGAAGCTCGATGGGTTTACCTCTGGCCATCAGCATTATACGTCCGTCCTGGGGCCTGCGGCGTTCGGTGATGTTCATGGATCCGGAAAGAATTTTTAGTTTTGCTATTACGGAACTTTTGAAGCTTAAAGGAACTTTGAAGGATGATTTTCGCAGTAACCCGTCTACCCTGTACCGGATGCTGAACCTTTTTTCCAGCGGTTCTATATGAATATCGGAAGCTTTCAGCCTTAGTGCTTCCAGAAGGATTGCGTTTACAAGTTTTTCTGTTTCAGGCGCGGATGCGTCAACTTCCATAATATCGACTTTTTCGTCGCCTTTGGAAAGTTTGAGCTCTTCCGCGGGAACATCGCTCAGGCTGGAAAGCAGGTCATCCATTACTTCTTTGGATTCGGTGACCATGTCGCCTGTATCCGGCGACGGGGCAGCTTCTACTTCATCCGGGGATTCTTCAATGTTCGCGGCAGCGGCTTCCTGGTCCGCGTACATTTGAGCGAAGGCTTTGTTTATATCTTCCGGCATTGCAAAGTAGGGTTCGATCTGGTAGCCGGTGAGCAGCTGGATATCTTCAATGGCAAAAATATTCCTGGGGTCGCTCATGGCTATAAAAAGGATATTTTCTTCTTTTGCGAATGGTACTATGTGGTGCCTTTTTGTGACGGTTTTCGGGATGAGTTTTATAACATCTGAATCCAGTTCAACTTCAGAAAGGTCTACAGCTTTTATTTCCCATTCCTGCGAGAGCGTGCGCAGGAGAGTAGTTTTATCAAGTAATTTCTGGTTTACAAGGATTTGCTGTACGGGTACTCCGCTTTTTTTGGATTCCTCTTCTGCTTTGTTCAGTTTATCTTCAGGAAGCAGTTTGGCATCCCGTATAATTTCTGTAACGGTTTTTCTCTTTGAAAATACTGTCATGTTTTTAATATACAAAAAAAGGTATTGTTTTGTCAATTGGTCGCATCGC
>Ga0180007_10001081_pt1 | contig 39045 bp, 37 predicted proteins | sample MM_PC_MetaG_FD_121122 | JGI IMG/M metagenome (GOLD analysis project Ga0180007, IMG submission 121122) | Groundwater microbial communities from the Aspo Hard Rock Laboratory (HRL) deep subsurface site, Sweden - MM_PC_MetaG | ecosystem: Environmental > Aquatic > Deep subsurface > Groundwater... | reverse complement strand
GGCTTATGATTACGTCGAAAATCAACAGATGCACCACGCGTAAAACGAAAGGACGCCCAGTTCCGAACGAAGTGAGGAATTGACGCTTCGCGTCAACCCTTTAGGGCTGGGAGGATGTCACTCTTTCCAACACTCTCTACAAAAGCAAACAACTTAATATTTATTTCTATACAAAAGCCCTAGCCTCTCTCTTTTTCCTATTAAAAACAGCGATTATCTTATCATCACCCCAATTTGACCTTAATCTAATTGGATTGTTCCCAAATTCGCTCGAATAATGTTTAGTCAATAGCTCAGCTCTCCAATCCAAGGCTTGAATATCAACAGCAAGTCCAATTAACTCAGCCTCGCCCAAAAAATCTCTTGCATCTTCATAAGGCATCTCAACCAAATCCTTAACTCTATCATTAGGTATAACCCGTCCATCCGGATAACACGGCGCTTCAACTCCTCGAGGCCAACTCGGCGAAGCCGGCACAGCCAGAATATATTTCTTCCCCATAATCCTTCGCAAAATCAATCCTATTTAAAACTTTCCGTTCACTCTGAAAAGTAATAATCAAAAAGTTTCTCGCGTTTTACCTCATCTTTCAAGGTGCAGTTTGTTTAAAACTTTTGGACGACCAAGATGCTAACTCCACATTAAACTATGGAGTTTTCGCAATGATATTGGCATAACAAAAACCACCAAACTTATAATCTCCCAAGTCTTAAAACTTCTATGAAAGCCTTCATCATCTATGCAACCAATGAAATCATTGACAATCAGACAGTAATCCAACTATTCGGAAGACTAGAAAACGGCCAGTCCTTCGCAACAATCAATAAATTCAAGCCATACTTCTTTGTGAAAAAGAAAGATTCAAAAAAATTAAAGGTAAAACAAATTCCAGAAGAAACCAAACTAAAAAATTTCAAAGGAGAAGAAGTTGTAAGGTTTTCTTTTGACAATAAAACCGACTTAAACAACGCATACAAAAAATATCGCAAAGAAATAGAAATCTATGAAGCTGACTTAAAACCCCATTACAAGTTTATCATAGACAACGACTTGTTAGGAAGCATAAATATTGAAGGCTCCAACGAACCATCTGAAAAAATTGACTGCATTTATCACGAACCAGAAATCTCTCCGATAAGAGACCACAAACCGAAATTAAAAATTCTCTCAATAGACATAGAGTCAGACAAAAAAGGAAAACTATTCTGCATAGGCCTTCACTCAGGCAATTATCAAAAAAACTTCATGATAACTTCTCATAGACTAAAAAACACAGTTTCCTGCAAGAACGAAGAAGAATGTCTTGAAACATTCAAAGCAGAATTGCTTAAGCTAGACCCAGACATCATAACCGGCTGGAATGTTATTGATTTTGATTTTGTTTTTCTTAGAGAATTATTCAAAAAACACAAAATAAAATTTGATATCGGGAGAACAAACGACGAACCAAGATTCAGGATTGAATCAAACTTTTTCCGCTCGTCAAGCATAGACCTCTCAGGCAGACAAGTTCTCGACGGTTTAAACTTAATCAAAGACCCTTTCATAAAAGAAGCCCCGACTATAAAATACGCTGACTTCGCTTCCCTAACTTTAGAAGATGTGTCACAGGCATTGCTTGGCAAGGGAAAATTATTAAAAGGAAAAGATAGGCATGCTGAAATTGAAAAACTCTACAAGGACAATACCGAGAAGTCTCAGCAAAAACTAGTTGATTACAATCTCTTAGACTGCGAACTTGTTTATGAAATGCTGGAAAAAACAAAAATAATAGACCTTGCCATTGAACGTTCCCAATTAACAGGCCTCACAATGGACCGTTTATCTGGTTCAATTGTAGCTTTTGACTCCCTCTACATTAGAGAAGCAAGAAAAAACAATCTTGTTTCACCGACAAACGAGTATAAAGAAAAAGAAAAAAGAATCACAGGCGGATACGTTTTCAGCGCCAAGCCAGGGCTTTACAAGAATGTTTTAGTTTTAGATTTCAAAGCACTATATTCTTCAATTATTCAAACATTTAACATTGACCCAGCTTCATTCTTAGAGAAAAAGGAAAGGGGTTGCGTGCAGGCACCCAACGGCGCGTGTTTCAAAAATCAAGACGGAATCCTGCCGAAGATTTTAACAAAACTTCATGAAGCAAGAGAAAAAGCAAAAAAAGAAAACCGAGAATTATCAAATCATGCAATCAAAGTTATCATGCTTTCATTTTGGGGGGTTTTAGCTTCTCCAAATCTTAGATACTTCAATTTGAAAATGGCAAACGCCATCACACACTTCGGTCAGTTTTTAATAAAACTAACTGCTGAAGAAATCAAAAAGAAAGGTTACAAAACAATTTACAGCGACACAGATTCAGTATTTATCGAAACCAATCTAGGAAAACAAAAAGCCAATGAACTTGGGAAAGAAATTCAAGACCACATAAATAACTTTTATAAAAACTACATCAAAAAGAAATACAATCGCAAATCCTTTCTTGAGTTGGAATTTGAAAAACAATATCTTTCTTTGATGATTCCCCACCTTCGTGGAGGAAAGGCAGCAGCCAAAAAACGTTACGCAGGCCTTGTAGAAAAACCAGGAGGCAGGGAGAAAATTGAAATTACTGGTTTAGAGGCAATTCGCGGAGATTGGACAGAAGCGGCCAAGGAATTTCAGGTTGAGCTATTAGACAAATTGTTCCACAACCAGCCAATAGAAAAATTCATCCGTGAATACATCAAAAAAATTTGGCAGGGAAAATTAGACAGCAAACTCTTATATAGAAAGTCAATTAGAAAAGACCTCAAGGAGTACACGAAAACAACCCCTCCTCATGTGAAAGCAGCCAGAAAACTCCCTTCCATTGAATCAAACATCATTGAGTATTACATCACTCTTGACGGACCGGAACCAATTCAGAGATTAAAACACAAGATTGACTACGAGCATTACATTGAAAAACAAATCAAGCCAATTGCAGAACAAATACTCTCCCTGTTTGACAAAGATTTTGAAGACCTATGCCAAAACACTAGGCAGACAAAGCTGTTTTGATTGTAGTATAGAAAACCAATTCGCCTATTTTATTAGAAGGATAGAATAAAAAATAGCTTCAAACAGTATGTTTTAAATAGTAATATTCTCAAATAATCTCAGTGGGTAGGGTGGATGTGGTGGGCGATAAATTATGCTATTTTAATGTTGTAACAAAAACGAATTTTATTATCTGAACAAACTTTAAATACAAAGCATCTCTTTATCTATCATGGAAAAAGCTCAGGGGCCTATTGGCGTGGTTGTTGGATTTGCGATTTTAATTATTGTATTTGTCATTATTGGATTTGCATTCAAACCTTCAACTACAGGAAGCGTTGTTTCTGAGGAAAAAGCGAATTTTTTAAACGGGCCGTTTGAATTAAGGGCTTGGGTTGTAAATAAAGACGGTGTGAAGTTAGATATTCGCAATGCCGGGCCAAGGGATTATTTAATAAATTCTTTGGATGTTGAGGGGTGTGGTTCTATAAGCTGGGGAAAGCAAATCGTTTCTGGGGAATCAAGAATTTTTGAAGTTGAGTGTTCTTTGGTTGAAGGAGAAGAGTTTAGTGGAAAGATTGGGATTGTTTATTCTTTTTCTGGAAGAGAAGATGCGACTGTTGAGGGGAATGTGAGAGGGGCTGTTTGACTTTGTTGATTCATTTACATCGGTTTAATTGATGAGTAATATTAAGATAATTATGTATTAAATCTCTTCTTTGTGGATATTGTGTGTTTGTTAACATTTTTTGTTTTCTATCATTAAATTACGTATACTAGACCTTAAGAAAACTTAAATATTTCATAGTACTCATAAAAACATGGAAAAGGGGCAGGCAGGTTTTGTTGTGATTATTGTTTTGATTATTGCAGTTGTTCTCTTTGTGTTAGTTGCATATTATTTTCAAACTTCTGTAACAGGAGATGTTGTCAGTGGAGAGGGAACAAAACTAAGTGTGAAACAGAATTTGTTTGATAATATTTTGACGCCTAAAAATATAGAAATGGTCGCTGTTATTGGGAAGGACAATAAGGAAAGTTTTGAAATCCGGAATATGAATGATGAAATAATCCGGCTGGGTTGTTCTTTTTCCGATTTTCAGGAGTTTGTACCTTCTTCTGATTGTTTTACGTTTGATGAAGACGGAAGTTTCATAGGTTCTGGAAACAGCGCAAGGGTTTTGCCAGGACAACGTCAAAGTTTTACAGTTTCTGTTATTCCGCTTGACGATGTGAAGGTTAAAGGAGAGGATTCTATGGTTAGGGTTGTGATTAGTAAAGGAGAGCATAACAGAAACGTGATTCTTTCAGCCTGGCTTGAGGATGAAGACAGAGCAACAGCTGATGAGCTAAAGATTCCAATAAAGATTTTTGTGGGGGATTGAGAAATAAAAAAATCCCCGCACCCAGAGCCCAAATACAAACTTTTTAGAAAAAAGTTTCTATGAGTTCAAAAACTTAGATAGCTTCGCAGGAAGCGAAGTTGTCTGCCGCAGGCACAACAGGGTGAGTATGAGGAGACTGCATAGCAGTCTCCATTTATCCCCACACCCAGAGTCGAACTGGGGATCTTCCGGGGTCTGCATGCTTTTTTACTTTTCTTCAGACGTGAAAGATCGGCTAATTGCGCTTCATTCTTGTCCTCAATAAAGGAATGTCTGCACTATTCTACAGCCGGACGCTCTAACCACTGAGCTATGCGGGGATAATATGAAAAGAAGAATGAGGTTATTAAAGGTTTTCGCTTGCGAAAACCTTAGACTCTCGCTTCTCACGAAGCTTCGAGTTAAATGTTTTTGGTATGTGAAAAACCTCTGCTCCTCCCTGACAATTGCTCGGATTGAAAGGTTTTCTATTACGAAAACCTAAATTTTCATTCTACGCTGGAGAAAACTCAGTCAATTCAGGAATCCGGTCATTTAAAATTTCGCAGTTGTCACAACTGATAATATCACAAAATGCTGTTGCACTATCCAAAAAGTTGGGAGGATTGCTTTTCATTAGTTCTATGGTTTTAGCAGAGGTTGAACCTACAGTTCCTACATTTTCTGATACTCTCACTACAGGGGTGTTATCTACAAGATAACCCATTTCATCAGTGTTATAAACATTACATTGGATGACAATGTTTCTTGCTTCTTGGTACCCATAGTTATAAACTGCCACATTGAAAAGTACTTCACTTTCATTGAATGCATTTTTCCCCCATGAAGACACTAAAGATTCCATAAGTGCTTCTTCTTCCATTGCAGGGCATGCCTCGCACTGTCCACACTTAGGACATTGAGTAAATTTATTAAAAAAGAATAAGAGGAGGGAAAATATTAGTAGAACCAATATTATGTAAAAACCAACCTTGTAAAATTTTTTCTCTAGCATTATATTAATGGAGGGTTACAATCTTTTAAACCTTGTTAATGCTACGAGTAATTGTAGCAGATAGTTATTAATTCATTTTGTTTGAAGCTATTGTTTATTATCCCATCTGATAAAACACGCGAACTGGTTTTCGTGTACCATATTTAATTTACGTCGTAACAATCTTCTCATTCTTTGTTAAAACAAGCGTATGCTCAGCCTGTGCAACTGGTTTACGATTGATTTCAACTAATTGAAGATATTGGTGGATTATGTTTGCTTCTTCCAGGCGTTTTAATGCTATGAGTGCTCTTGTACTTAATTTTTTGACAAGCCAGCGAGAGCAGAAAGGCAGGGTTTGATATTTTTCTTTAATGTAGTTTAGAACTTCTCTGGCAAATGGGTCTCGGACCTGACCACTGCCTGGTTCTAAATGATAAATTCCAGAGGGTTTTCCATCGCGAACTTTGCCGTGGCCTGAAGTTGAGAATGGTTCAATTGCATAGACTCCTTCTTCTAAGTTGTATTCTTTTAAGTTGTCGTAATTTGGTATTGTAATTCCTGAATGGAGGTCGTATTGGTCAATTGAGTGGCCTGAGAGATTTATTATTGGCTGGAAACCGCGGGATTTAATTGTGTTTTCTATCGCCTTGCCGATTTCTCTTAATTCTGTATGGTAGTCTGTTGCTTTGATTCCAGATTCTAATGCAGATTCTGCTGCTTCAATCAGTTGTTTGTTTTCTTCATTGTTCTCAAGGTCAAGGGAGAAAGCTGTATCTGCGACAAAGCCGTCAATATGTACCCCGATGTCTATTTTTAGCAAGCCGTGGGCTTTTTGGTCGTCGTTATGGCTTGGAGTTGAGTGTGCTGCGATTTCGTTGATTGAAAGATTTATCGGGAAAGCTGGTTTTCCGCCGAGTTCAAGAATTTTAGCGTCTATTTTTTCTGCGATTTCTAGAAGGGGGATGTCTTTGCAGATTATTTCTCTGGCAAAGACTTTTACTTTTTTTGCGATGTCGCCTGCTTTTTTTAGTTTTTCTATTTGTTCCTTTTCCATCTAATTTTTATGAAGCAAAGCTTTAAATAACGTTTGGTTGGAGAGAAGTTATGGTAAGAGAAGATTATGACTCAGAAAATTGCGAAGATAATACCAGATGTTGCGAATTAATCAGAAAGAAAACTTTTCAGGCTTATCAGCGATTTGAAAAACATCTTGAAAATCCAGAAGTTGTTGATGATGTTGTCGATAAGTTGTGTGTTGCTTTAGGTCTTTGTGATGAATAGGTTTTTTGTGAGTCAGAGATTATTCTACTTCAAGGAAACCGTGAGGTCTGTAAATTTCTGCTGCGGGTTTTGTTGGAGAGAATGTTAACAGTCAGGGCGAGGCTCCATTTGGATCAGAGGAAGACTGAAAAAGATATTTCAACCTCCTTTCTTTAATCCCATGTATTAAAGCAATCATTTGCCCAGGGTTGCGGTTTTCAGTTACAGTGACGTCAAATCCATTAAGACATTTCCTTACTATGTATGGAATTTTTGGATTTAACTGTAAAGTAAATGTTCGCAGAAAAATATCTTTAACAAATGCATCTGCTTCTGCTGCAATTGTGTTTGATTGTACGGCTATTGCCTCTCCTTCGCTTGTATCAGCAACATACCAATTAAACATTTCCCCCTCTGCTCCTATGTGCTTTCCTAAGTAAGCTCCTCTATCTGGATGTTTCAGCAAGTATCTTTGTATCCTCATAATTTTTTTGGGAAAAAAGAGGTTATAACTGTTTCGGAAATGGAGAGAGCCGGTATAGGTAAAAGGGCATAAGAAATAGTTCCAAACAATAAGGTTCTAGGTAATATCCTTATCAAATAATCTTTAATGGGTCGGATTGTGTGAGAAAAGAATTATGCTATTTTGATGTTGTAACAAAACAAATTAACTAATTGGTAAGGGAGTCTTCAACTTTCTCTCCTTCGGCACATAATTAAAAATCTTCTCTGTGTTGGATTTTCCAATTCCTACAAAATCATCTTGGAATTGGAGAACTACTGGGCCTCTTTCACATTTTATTTCTAAATCGTGGCCTCTCATCCAGAGTTCAAGTTGTTGTTTGCTGATTTTAATTATGTTTTTTGAAATTTGGTTTTTTATTTCTGGAATTGAGAGGGCGTCGAAGTTTATTCTTAAATCTTGGTCTCTTCTGCTGATTATGTACATGCCTATTAGTTCAATGTTTGTTAGGTTTCCTAAGCCGAGGATTTCTTCTTTTGACAAAGAGCCTGAAAAAGCGCGGAGTTTTTTCCTTCCTCCTTCAATTAGCAGGTAAGAAAGGGAAGAAAGGCCATATTGTTCTCCAAGCACTGCTAGGATTTTCTTTTTTTCGCTGGATTTTATGAATTTTATCATTTTTATATTTCCCTGCCGGAATCTTCTTCGTTTGATAAGCGAAACGTAGGAGCATAACTTTCTGCATTTTTTGAAGCAGGGGAACAAGGTTTTGTGCGAGTATGATATTTTTCTCTTCGTGTAATCGGAGTTTTTGTTTCAGGCATGAAATAGCAAACAATTTTTCCTTCGTCTTCTCGATATTTTCTCTCTCTTGTGAAGCAAGTATATCCTATAATGTGGCCTGTTGAATTGCGTATTGGAATTAAAGAGTGACTTTCTCTTTGTGGAAGGTGGCTTACAGGGAGATTAATACAATAAACGGCTTTAGAAACGTAGTCTCGAGCTGTTAGGATTTTTGCTTGCCTTGCAATTTCTTGTAGGATTTCATGGTTTAATCTCATTTTGTTTCCTCCAACAACCTAAGCTTTGCAACAAAAAAACCCTCGCTGTCGTTGTCTTGAGGGTAGATTCTGCAGGTTTTTTTAACATCTTGATGGAATGTTTTGTCTTTCCATTTTGTTATACCTGGGCGGCATTTTAAAGGAAGGGCGAGAGTTTCAATTTTTACTGGAAAGTTCCTTAACGCGAAGTCTATTACTTCTTCATTTTCTTCTGGGGCATGGGTGCATGTTGAGTAGACAAGAACCCCAGATTTTTTCAGACATTTTAATGCAAAGGCAATGAACTTTTTTTGTTGTCTTGAAAGAGATTTGGTTATCTTGTGATTCCAGATTATGAATGTTTTTGGAGATGAGCGGAGTGTGCCTTCGCCAGAGCAAGGTGCGTCGACAAGTATTTTATCGAATTTCGTGTAATTTAAATTAGCTAGTTTTGAACATAATGCTATGGCATCTTTTCTGCTTATAATTGTGTTTGTTACCCCACAACGTTCTAAATTCGAGACAAGGATTTTTATTCTCTGAATTTTTAAGTCGTTGGCGACGACCGTGCCTTTGTTTTGCATTTTAGCTGCGATTTGAGTTGTTTTGCTTCCAGGTGACGCCATTAGGTCTAAAATTAATTCTTCAGGTTGTGGGTTAAGTGCTATCGGGGGGAGCATTGATGAAACTTCTTGGATGTAATAGTAGCCGAGTTGGTGTTCAAGTGCATTGCCTAGTTCTCCCGGTAAGAGGTCGGACTCAATGAGCATGACTTCTGGAAAATTGGGATATGGCTGTTTGACTTGCCAGCTCTTTCTATTTAATTTTTTTAATAATTCACAAGGGGAAATTTTAATTGTGTTGCATCTGATAAAACTTAGTGGTTCTTGATGAATTATTTTTTCGAATTGGGCGAAGTCATCTTTGTCTGGGATGAGAGATTTCATTCGTTCTTCAAATGCAGGCTTCATTTGGTATTTGAATGTTTTTTTCATGCGACTTTAAAGAAGAAAGAGGTTTTAAACTTTTATAGTTTTGTTAAGGAATGCAATAAATTTCTTAAAGATGTGGATATTGTGAGATATTTTCCGTAAGGAACTCCTAGGTCATATGCCCACGGATCTAAATTAATCTTTTTGCCATCAATATTAACTTCAAGATGTTGATGAATAGCTGCTGAGAAGGTTATTTTTTCCTTAATATCTTTTTCTTTAAATCTTTTACTTCCGATTAAGATTGTTTTTATTATAAGGTCTTGAACGTGACAATAGGCAAATCCGTTTTTTTCAGTTATTTTATTTGGATCGTTCTGGAATAGCTTGGGCAGATTGACGAGAAAGTTGATAGGGCCTGTTGCAGCAGAATATCTCTTTGCAACATACAAAAATGTAGATTTAACAAACAGATTTTTATTTTTTATCTTACCCAGTTCTTTTATTTTTTCTTTTAGCTTTTTTGAGGTTATTGTTTTTTTTGTTTTGTAAAGCCAGAGGTTTGGGACGATTATCGCCGGGATGATTAATGTAAGGGAGAAATATACTAACAAGACAGATAAGATTATATTTAAGGTTTCCATTATTTTTTTAGTTGTTCTCTGCTTAAAAGTTTGATGGTTGTCATAAAATGAATTATATAACAAACTTTTTAATCCCTCTTCTCTATTTTTTGATATGGAAATCTACTTTATGCGACATGGAGAAAGCGAGTACAACGTGAAGAAGCTTATTAATTTTGATCCTTCTGTTCCTGTGCATCTTACTGAGAACGGAAAGAAGCAAGCAGAGGAAGCTGCGGGGGAGTTGAAGCACATTAGATTTGATGCGATTTGTAGTTCTGAATTTCCCCGTGCTAGGGAAACTGCTGAAATTGCAGGAGAAGGCAGAGATTTAGAGATAAAAATTGATAAAAGATTGAATGAAGTGAAGTTTGGATTTGAGGGTAAGTATTATTTGGAATATATTGAACAAAGAAATAAATCCGGAGATATAATTAACTTTAAGACGGAAGGAGGAGAGTCTTTTTTGGATGTCAAAGCTCGTGTTAAACAATTTTTAGAAGATTTGAAAAAGGAGAATTATGCGAGGGTTTTGATTGTTGCGCATGAAGCAGTTGTCATTGCTGCCAGGGTGATTTTTAATGAGTTAGGAGATGAGGATTCTTTAATGACTAATGTAAAGAATGCAGAGTATTTTATGTTTGATTTGTGACTTGCTGAATTAAAAATAATATCCTCAATAATAGCCAACCCTCCTGAAATTAACAGGTAAAGGGGTTACTTTGCAATCTCCTCCTTCTGCTTTGGGTTATAACTGTGGTTTTGACTTGGGCTAAATTTTCATTCCTGTGAAAAATTTTTGTTTTCTTCAGTTGCGCCTGCAATGTCAAGCCAATCGTGATTTTTTCTTATATTAAGGTTTGAGCGCCAGACTTCTTCCAACAAGTATGGTCTTACGTTGTGCTCTCTTGCAAGATAGATTAATGCATTGAGGTCTTTTGGAAAACATTTGCCTCCAAAACCGAAATCACCGTCGGGGCCCGGGACATCCATGTTTTTTCCAATCCTATCGTCCAGCTGAATCGAGTCTTTTACTTTTTTGTATTCAATTCCCAAGGCTTGGCATATTTTGTATAATTCGTTTGCAATCATAACCTGCGCAGACAACGTGGCGTTTGCAGCGTATTTTATCATCTCTGCTGTTTTTCTATCTGTGGTTATTATTTGTGCGTTGGGAAACAAAAGTCTGTAAACTCTTTTTAATTTTTCTTCTGATTCAATGTCCTGAACTCCGATGACAATGCGATTTGTATTTTGCATATCTTCCAAAGCGTGTTTTTCTCTTAAGAACTCTGGGTTGAAAGCGAATTTGAAAGGATATTGTTGTGTAAACTTGTCAGTGGTTCCTGAAACTGCTGTTGACCGGACAGTTATTAAAATCTCTTCAGGGTTTCTTCTGATTTGTTCAGCAGTTTTAGCTAATAGCTGCAGGGAATGATGCATTGGACTGTAATCTATTTCCCCGCTTTTTTTCATTGGCGTTGGAACGCAGATGAATACTACTTCTGCGTTTTGAACTAATTGTTTTATACATTCGTCGGTGTTGTAAGGTGCTTTGTATCTGTCGTAGGGAAAAATGCGGTGCGCTGTTGATAGCACCTTTGCTGTTGTTCCTCCGACAAAACCCATGCCAATCATTCCGATGTTCATGTATTGAAGAGAGTTTTGCTTTTTTTAAGGATTGTTGTGATTGTGAATCTCGCGGTTCAAAAACATTTATAACTTCCTCTAGATATTCAGTAAGATGATTAGAACATTTGAAAAAGAGGGTGTTTACAGCGAGGCGCTGTTTTCTGAATGTGAAAAATATCGTTATAAATTAAAAAGAAAATGGGATAATAACCTGCCACAGATTATGTTCATTGGTTTGAATCCTTCAACTGCTGATGAAATTAAAAACGACCCTACAGTTAGCAGAATGATCAACTATGCTAAACAATGGGGCTATGGAAGCGTTTCTGTTTGTAATGTGTTTGCTTTTCGCGCGACATTTCCAAAAGATTTGAAGAACACAAAAGAGCTGGTTGGCAGAGAAAATGATAAATCAATTACAGAAGAAGCGCAAAGTTCTGAGAAGATTGTTATTGCATGGGGAAATCACGCTTTGTTTATGAATAGAAATATTGAGATGATGAGTTTGTTGCATAAACATGAACTTTTTTGTATTGGTGTGAATAAAAATGGCGAGCCAAAACATGTGTTGTATTTGAAGAAAGACTTAAGTCCAGAATTGTTCTCTGAAACGTGATGAATGTAAAATGATTGACTGTAATTACAACATAAAAATAGCATAATCTTTTGCCCACCTCCTCCAACCCCCCAAAAAATGATTTGTATTATTACCTAAAACCAAACTGTTTGAAGCTATTTTCTATTCTAATCTTTTTGATAAAACAGGCGAACTGGTTTTCGTATACTAAAATCCGCATAACAAAACAGTTAAATTTAAAAATCTCTAAAAGATATAAATTAAAATCTTAAAAACTCTTAAAGATATTTAACAGTGACAACTATCTGCTTTTAATAGAAGATGATAAAGACTAGAAAAAAAGTTAGTTCAACATGTGGTGAAGAACTACATAAACAAGTTATAGACAGAATACTAAAACAAAAGTTATATAAAAATCTATCAGTTTTTCATGAGCACAGTCCACAATTTAGAAATGCATGGCGAGAGCTTCGCTTTACATCGCTCGGAATCCTGCTGGACAGCTACATGTCTTATACTAACTATGCAAGCCCAGACATTATACTCCTTACAGAAAATCCAGGACATCTCATTATCATAGAAGTCAAATCAAGATTAACCCGCGCCTCAGGAGAAGATATGTGTCGGCAATTGGGGGAATATCACGAGTATATTGCAAAACATCCAAAAGACTTATCAGAATTCTTAGAAAAAAGAGGTATCTCCCTTGATGAAATAGCTGATTTAACAATCGGTTTCAGCGGAGTTGTTGGCACTCGCCGTAGAGGAGTACGAGAAGTAAGATACTTTGAATTGTTTGAAGAAAATTAAACCCTAACAACTTCCCCAGTCATTACCTTTCTGTCTTCCCAGCCTTCTGGAGTTTTATCGCTAAATTGCATGCACTCTTCCTTATTTTCAGGATTTTCACAATACTCTTTGCACTCTTCTTCAGTTGTGCATCCGCCAGGCCCTTCTTGCTCATCCTCGTCTCCAGGAGGCCCATCAGGACCACCCATCATCCCCCCAAAAAAATCTTTCAAAAACATTTTCATTTCTTTCTCCGAAGAAGCAGGATAATACTCTGCAGAATTCATCAAACTCCTCATTTTAAGCCACATCTTCGCCCCGCTCACCGCCCCTTTAATCCTGTCTCCCAACTTTCTTGGTTTTCTATCCCACGGAGGACTTTCTACCTCTATTCCCATTATCTCCTTTTCTGAAATATAAATTATATCATAAAGTTTCTCAAAGTCAAGCTCAACTCGTGCGTCTAATTCCGGCATTTCTTCCGGCAGCATCGGCTCAGTATTGATTAGCTCTTCCTCATTAATCTCAACATACAGATTAAACACATTTTCCCCGGTTTCATAATCCAAAAACTGGACAGCCCCTTCAAAACTTCCGCCGTATTTTTCCATCACTTCTCTTAAATCCTCCATCTCTCCAGGGTCATTTCTAATCTCTTCTTTCTCTTCTTCTGAAAGTCCTCCTCCAGTTTCACCATCAGGTCCTGGAAACTCATGCTTTTTCATTGACTTCCCAAACATGCTCTTCATAGCCTGCTTAGAAGGAAAAATCCAAATCTTCATGTAAGGAGATATAAGTTCTATCTCTTCATCTGTCCCAGGCAATCTCGCTGTTTTAAGCTCTTCCCAAAATTCCACCATCCCATATTCTGTTTCATACTTAACATTAATCAACTCATGCTTTGGAAACTCGTCAATACCAAGACACTTCATTCTATGCCCCATTTCTCTGGAAATATCAACATCACTCCAATAAAGCTCAAAAATCCCGGAAACAGCCTGCTCCCAGTCTTCTGCAGAATTAGCTAAATAATCCTCAAAAAACCATTTTACAAACTCTTCATCAAAACCTTGCTCAAATTCTGCTCTTTGTTTTTTCAAATTTTCAAAATCATACTTGCACCAATCAGCTTCTCCTCCCTGATAATATTTATGTTTCAAATCTCTGACTCCTTCAAAAGACTCGCCCCATCCGTCAAAGAAAATAAATCCTTCTGTCTTTCCTTGCGCAACCCTGCAAGAACCTCCTGCCAGATAAACTCCTTTTTCTTCTTTATGTTCTTCTTCATCCCAATCAGATTCAACATCTTCCCAAAAATCACCCTTCCCCGATACGCACTTGCCAAAACAATCATCAACACATCCGCTTACATCTTTCTCTTCCTTGCAATTTTCCTCGCACCTTACACTTTCTTCATCAACATCACAGTCTAATTCATCTCCGCATGATTCTCGAATACAGGATTCAACACATGGCCTGATTTTATTATTATAACATACTTCATTACAATCCTTTTTGCATCTCTCCTCGTTGTCTTCCTCCATCTCTCTACTTCCTTCTCTATCACGGTCTTCCCAGTCATCATTCTGATTATTATCATAATTATCTTCCCATCCTTCACCTCCATCACCATCTCCACTATCTCCTCCATCACCATCTCCACTATCTCCTCCATCACCATCTCCACTATCTCCTCCATCACCATTTACAGCATACCCTGTGATACTTGCTCTTTTACCAATATCTAAAAAAACATTAGCAACATAACTTATCGCTGCCTTAAGAGGCGCAAAAACAACCTCTCCAATTATAGCTCCTGCTTCTGGCTCAACTTCAGGTTCTGACTCTGGCTCTGATTCTTGTTGTTCTGATTCTTCAGGTTCTTCTTGCTCCTGCTCTTTAGGTACTTCTGATTCCTCTTCTTCCTCAGGGTGGGCGGGTGGGACACCTTCTTCCTCCTTTTCTTCCTCTTCTTCTTCAACCCAACCTTCTATTTTTTTACATTCTCCTGTTTCAGGAACACATTCATATCCTGTCTCACAATTAATTTCAGCACATTCAGGTTTTACTTTTCCAGGAAGTGTAACACATTTTCCATTACTACAAACATCATTTTCCCCGCCGCAATCACTTTTTACTCTGCATTCTTCCCCAGCCCCCTCGTCACAAATCCAGTTGCAATCACAATCAGGATAACCTCCTGAAATTTCCATATGTCCTGGACACTCTGGTATCATACTGCTGATATAGTCATTGCAATAGTTAGTACATGACTCACCTCTTTCTTCCTTTTTAACACATTGTCCATTTTCTTCAACACATTCAAATTCTTCAGTAGGCTGCATGCAGTCTACAGCCATCATATCTTTTATTAACATGCATCCGTTCCCGCATTTTCCACACCCTAATCCTCCCCCCTTCTCGCACTTAACACCTGTCTCTTCCCAAAGTCCTTCTACACAAATTTCAACAACTACTTCATCTCTGTTTTGACACCGCTCTATCTTCTTCTCACCAGCAACACAATCTGGCTTCACACAATCTTCTAACTTTATTAATCGACACTCTCCAAATTCATCTGCTTCATTCTCCCATACACATTCACCTTCTCCGCATAAAAACACACACTCCTCATTTGTTTTGCATTTTCCTTCTCCACCTATACAAATCGGCGGTAAAGGACAACCATTTTCATCCTCTCCACTAAAAATAACTTCTCCTGAGCAAGGCAAAGCATCATAAACCAGACATTCAACACAATCTTGAGGACAAAGCAAGGATTCATCATCATCTGTACACTCACCTAAATAATCACCATGATCTAGATGATCTGAAACAGCTGAAGCCCCAACAATTATGGTATGTGCATTATTTGGATTTCCTGGAGGAATATGACAAACAGTCACTGAATCGTCGCCTTCTTCCTCTTCTCCTCCTTCACCTCCATTTTCTTCCTCGCTTACATTATCAGATAACAAAACTGCAAGCAATTCCTCTTCAACGTTTTCCTCTTCTTCCTGTGGAGGAAAGGAATGTGTAGTTAGCTCGCCCATCTCGCCTGGCTCACAAATATTGTTCCCGCAAACAGCTCCTTTTTCTGTAATAATTTCTTCCTTTACCTGACAAGTCCCTGCAATACAATACAACTCCTTCTCAACCACCCCTGATTCGTCACCAACAACTGTTGCATCAACGAATTTCCCGCAAAACTTGCCCCCGCACTGCGCTTCAGCACAATCAATTTCCCCGTTATCATTATCGTCCTTATTATTATCACAAACCTCTTCGCCAAATTCTCTGAACTCTTCAACAAGTCTTTTTTCCCATTCTTCCTGTTTAAAATAAAAATCTTTTTTCTCATAGTCAGAAAACAGCTCTAGATAAAACAACTTTCTTTCTTGGTAGTTTTTCCCAGCCAGGTCTTTCATTTTAGCTCTTTTTTCCTGCTCTCTTTTTATCCAGCCGTAGTTTTTATCAATTTTCCTTCTCTCCTCTTCACTCATTGATTCTTCTTCTAACCTGTAAGTTTTGTCTAACTCTTCCCAGACATTGTTAGCTTTTTCATTCCAAGCATCTGTTAACATCTGCAGTCTATGCGAGTAAGACATCGCCTGTCCATAATCTCCATTTTCTAACAATCTTCTCATCTCACTTACCAGTTCTTTTGTCTCTGCCTCAAAACCCTCAGTACCCATATCTTTGAATCTCTCTTTAGATTGCTTTTTATCCGTGTCCATGGCATTTTCTGGAAACTTAAATCCAGGACCACGGCCTTCAAGCCCCAGATTCATTCCAATCCAATGCCACTCACAATCATCACACATCTCTAATCTTAAAATCGCTTCAAAATTATCTCCCCCATAAAACTCAACTTCTTGAACAAGGACTTTCTGGATTTCCCTTTTGTTTTCTGAACCAAAAATAGAATTCATTAATTTCCCGCAATCCTCAGAACTCTGCCTAAAATAAGGCTCAAACGTCCTCTCAATGTTTACGCTTTCTTTTGCCAAAGATTCTGCATTAGATTGGCTTGGATTGGAACTATAATATTCAGCCAGTTCTTGAATTTCAACGAATTTTGATATTATGTCTAATTCTTCTTGCGGCCTTTTAAATTCTGTTTCAAAATGCAGCCGATAAACCAGATACCCCCCCTCGACAATGTCAAAATCTTCAATGTTCTGTTCAAACTTTTCTCCGTTTTCCTCTCTTCCAAAATCCTTTTTCTTAAAAAGAGTGGGCTGCGCGCTAAGTCTTATCTGGATTTTCTTGCCATCAAAAACTATTTTTTTCCATACAGGAACTTCATTGCCTAATCTTACTTCACGCTCCTCCATTTCAACCCAAACCCACTTTGTCCATTCATCTGGTTCTCCCAGAACTTGCTTAATCTGCTCTTGCTTCAAAAGTCCGCCTTCTTCTTTGCTGACAACTCCCAGCATTTCATTCAATTTCTCCCTTACAGAAGAACTATAAACCATAAGCTGGACATAATCAATATTCCCAGTTTCATATCCCTCGGCATAGTGTGTTAATTTTTTTATTTCGTCATCAACTTCACCAGCAGAAACTAAAGATAAAGAAAACACTAACGCTAATACCAGAACCAAAACAAACAACCCTCTTTTGCACATCGCTAAACCAGGAGGAGGGGGTTAATAAAAGTTTTTATTTTCGAGAGTGTTAGGAATTAGTGGCTTTCTATAATTTTTTCTTCTCCTGTTAAGCTCGTGGCTTTTTGTTGTTTAATTGAGTTTAATAAAAGTGTATTCCATCTGTTTCCATTAACTCCAATTCCACACTTTTCAGCAGGAGTTAATTTATCTCTTGCGTTTTTTCTCACGAAATTATGGAAAACTCTAAATCCATCCTGATAACTTTGCACTTCTGTAACTCCTCTTCTAATCTTATGAAATTCTTTTTGATGTGAATGATGGCTTTCTATTGCGTTATTGTTTATTACTTTCCTTTTTCCCACAATAGAAGTATGCTTAACTTTTCTTTCATTACCCCAATTCCTAAATGCTTTCCTAACTCCATCTTGATAACCTGCATATCTATCTGTAATTATCTGAAATGGGATTTTTCCATTCTGTTTATGTGCCTCTTTGAAAACATGAACAGCGTCTTTTGATTTTCTACTTCTTCCTGAACATTCAGACGCAAGTAAGAATTTAGTTTTATTATCCATAACATTCCAGACATAATCAAAATTCTTATTAGGGTTCTTTTTGTCCTTTCCTCTTTTAGTTAAGATTAATGTTTCGTCTGTGTTCCAAATTCCTTTAATCTCTGGTTTGATTGTTTTGGTGTATTTGTTCATAATCTTCCCGAACTTCAAAACCCAATCTCTAATCGTAACATGGCTTATTTTCAATCCGTAGAATTGTGAGAACTGGTCGCTTATATCTCGGTAAGACAAACCCTTATAGTAACAATCCATAGCAAGACAAACAAGTTTAGCATTTCCTTTGATGTGGCTTATTGGTTGTAAAACAAATCTCTTCTTACATGACTTACAGCAATAGAGTTGTTTCATTCCTAACTTTGTTTTACGTTGCCCTCGCTTAAACATCTCTTCGCAAGAACAATAAGGACAAATATCTTTTTTAGGAGTGTCAATAATAAACTCAATTTCTCTTTCTACTTCTGGTTTCACTTCATACTTTGCCTTAATCTTCTCAAATAGAAGAATGGCTTTAATGTGTTTGCAGTAGAGATTTTTACCTTGACATCTTCTCTTAAAGTCCTCACACTCGCAACTATAAGCGTCTATGTGCGTTACCTTGTATTTCTTGTCTGAATTTTGAGAAGGGACTAAATAAGTAAACTCGTCTAATGTTTCAGGGTTGCCTTTCTGTAAAATTGCTTTTGCTCTTTCGTTTCTCCATTCAGAGAAATTCTTTAGGTATTCTGTTGTTTGTTCCATATTAACACTTTATTTTATTAATATTAATAAGAATAAGCTGTATATAAACCTTTCTATAATAACGACATATGGTGTTCTATGTTAATATGGACATATAATATGTATATATATGTTATCTATTTATTTACTTATTTCCTTCCCAATGGTTCTATGATAATATAGATAATACTATTAACATAAAATCAGAAAGATATAAATAGTATGATTCTCACATAATAGTCATGGACACAAATAGGTTTAATGGGAAAGCGGGGGATATTGTTCCAAGAGGTGCTTTTTTGGGAGATGAATTTGTAGAGTTCCAATATTTTTTACCAAAGGAATTACCAAATTTAAAAGAGATTTGTTTAGACCCAGTCTTATTTGAAAAATCAAATGAAGCGAATAGGGCGTTAGGAGAGTTACAAGGATTAACCAAAAATTTAGGGAGCTTAGAATTATTTGTAGATGCTCATATGAGAAAAGAAGCAGTTGAAAGTTCAAAGATAGAAGGCACTTATGTTTCTTTAACAGAAGTTTTTTTAACAGAAGCGGGAAGCAAAAAACCAGAATTTGTAAATCCAAATGTAAGAGAAGTTGTAAATTTTGTTAGAGCAATAGAGTATGGTTTATCAAAATTAAAGGAAGGTAAAAAAATAGATAAAGAAATTTTAAACGAGATGCACAAAATTTTATTGACAAAAACAAGAGGACAAGAAAAACTTGTAGGAGAGTTTAGAAAAAGGCAAAATTGGATACAGAGCAAAGGAAAAACAAGCGACATTCACGAAGCCGATTTTGTTCCACCATCCGAAGAGCAAGTTGATAGACTGATGAGTTATTTATTTGATTATCTGAATAAAGATGATGGGGCTTTTAGATTGCTCAAGGCGGGTTTGGTTCATTATCTTTTTGAAACAATACATCCTTACGAAGATGGAAACGGAAGAATGGGCAGAACATTAATATTGCTTTATCTTGTCCAATCAAAAGTATTAGATAACCCAATTTTATTTTTAAGTCCTTATTTTAGCAAATACAAAGAAGCATATTATAATAGCTTGACAGAAGCAAGAGAGACAGGAGAATTCACAAGATGGTTAAAATTATTTTTGGAAGGAGTTAGAGATGTTGCATTAGACACTTCAAAGAGAGTTAGAAAGTTAATTGAATTATACAATGATTACAAAAAGAGATTGGTAGACATTAATGCTACTCCGATTTCATATACTTTATTAGACAAGTTTTTTGAAAACCCATATTATTTTATTAGTTTACTACAAGAAGAATTAGGAGAGAATTATCCAAAGACAAAAAGAGGTATGAACTATTTAGTAAAGTGTGGAGCGATAAAATTATACACAAAACATAAAAGAAACAAGATATATGTGGCGATGGATATTCTTAGAATAATGGAGGAAGATATAATTTAAAATGGAGAAAAAATCGTTAAATAAAAGTTTACGAAAGGCGAACATTTCAAAGAATGATGATTTTTACACTCAATTAACGGATATTGAAAAAGAGTTAAAACATTATAAAGAACATTTCAAAAACAAAGTAGTTTTTTGTAACTGTGATGACCCTCGTGTAAGTAATTTCTTTCATTATTTCTCATACAACTTTGAGGAGTTAGGATTGAAGAAACTAATTACTACTTGCTATAAAAATCAACAGACGGATTTATTTAGTGAATATAAGTCTGAAAAAGCAATTTACTTGGAATATTTTGGTGACAAAAATCAAAATAACATTCCAGATATTAAGGAAATAGGAATTAAACATCTAAAGGGAGACGGAGATTTCCGTAGCAAAGAATGTATTGAACTGCTAAAACAATCCGACATTGTTGTTACCAATCCACCTTTTTCGTTGTTTAGGGAATATGTTGCACAGTTGATAAAATATGATAAAAAGTTTATAATCCTAGCACAACAAAATGCAATATCTTACAAAGAAATTTTTAAGTTAATAAAAGAAAATAAATTCTGGTTGGGAGTTGATAATAATGGGACAAAATGGTTTCAAGTTCCTAAGGATTATGAGATAACTACTGAATCCAGAAAAAAAATTGAAGATGGAAAGAAATTTTTTAGCATGGGGAGTATTGTTTGGTTTACAAATTTAGATATTAAGAAAAGGCATGAAGATTTAATATTATGTAAAACATATAAAGAACATAAAGAAGAATATCCGAAATATGACCATTACGATGCAATAAATGTTGATAGGGTAGCAGAATTCCAATGGATTACAGGGGGGCTATGGGCGTTCCGGTTACATTTTTAGACAAACATAATCCTGAACAATTTGAAATTTTAGATGGTATCGGAAGATATAGTATGTTAACGGGACCAACGGATAAAACAAGAGGGACATATTTAACCAAAATAAATGGGTCTCCCAAATTTGCCCGTATAATAATTCGGAATAAGAAAATTTAAATAATTGGTTTTGAGTGTTATTCTATGAAAATAGAATTAAAAGAAATTACAGTTGGTGAATTATCAAAAGGTTATCAAGATAACGCAGAAGAAGGTGTAGTTGGGTTTGGAGGTAAACTTGATATTCGCCCACCATTTCAGCGAGAATTTGTTTACAAAGACAAACAGCGTGATGCTGTTATTAATACTGTAACAAAAGATTTTCCTCTGAATGTAATGTATTGGGCAGTGCGTAATGATGGAAACTTTGAAATAATAGACGGACAGCAAAGAACAATTTCACTTTGCCAGTATGTTATTGGTGACTTTTCAATTAATGGATTGGCTTTTCACAATCTCCAAAAGGACAAACAAGAACAAATATTAAATTATCCTCTTAAAATTTATTTGTGTTCAGGAACTGATAGCGAAAAATTAGAGTGGTTTAAAATTATCAATATTGCAGGAGAAAAATTGTTTGACCAAGAATTACGAAATGCTATTTATTCAGGCACATGACTAACAGACGCTAAAAGACATTTTAGTAAAGCTAATTGCCCTGCCAAAAATATAGCGAGTGATTATATGAAAGGTTCTCCTATTCGTCAAGACTACTTAGAAACCGCTATTAGTTGGATTAGTAATGGTAAAATAGAGGAATATATGGGGAAACACCAACACAAACCAAACGCAAATGAATTATGGCTATATTTCCAAAAAGTTATAAGCTGGATTAAAGCAGTTTTTCCGAATTATCGTAAAGAAATGAAGGGGGTTGATTTTGGAACTTTATATAACAAATTTGGAGATAAGGAATTTGACCAGAAAAAAATAGAAAAGGAAATAACAAAATTAATGCTTGATGAAGATGTAACTAAAAAATCTGGGATTTATCCTTATGTTTTAACAAGAAATGAGAAATACCTAAGTATTCGTTCTTTTACTGATAACATGAAAAGGGAAGCATACGAAAGGCAAAAAGGTAATTGTCCAAAATGTAAAGAACATTTTGAAATAGAAGAAATGGAAGCAGACCACATCAAGCCATGGCATGAAGGCGGAAAGACCATAGCAAAGAATTGTCAAATGTTATGCAAACAGGATAATAGAATTAAATCAGGAAAGTAAAAAGCCACGCCACTTGACAGCACTATTCAAGCCACGAATTCTTGACACTCTCTTTATTTTCTTATGGGGGAATTCTTATTTCTTGTCCTTGAGGTGCACATCCATCTGCGGAAACGGAATTGTAATTCCAGCCCGATTCAAAGCATTGTAAATCCTCGTATTCGCTTCATCAACCGAACCATAACCATTCTCATAACTGTCGATATGGAAAAACGCCTTAAAGTTCAACGAAGAATCTCCCATTTTCAGGAAATAAATACTCGGAGCAGGATCCTTCAACGCGTGCTTTACCTTGCCCAGCTCTGCAAGAACAACCTTCTTAACTTTCTCAATATCGCTGCCGTAAGCAACTCCAAACGGAATCGTCTTCCTAACCCTCGTCTCAGGCAACGAAACATTCCTAATCGGAGTATCAGCCAATTTCGTGTTCGGAATTATCACAACATCATTATCAAACGTCCTAACCCTCGTGCCCCTAATCCCAATCTTCTGAATAACTCCCCAAGTCCCATCTTCCATAATTATCCAGTCCCCCACCTTAACCGACTTGTCCATTATGACTGAAATCCCTGAGAAAATGTTTGCTAAAACAGGTTGCAATGCCAAAGCAACAGCCAATCCAGCTATACCCAACGCCCCCAAAACCGGCACAATCTCAACACCCCAAATTTCCAAAACATACAACAAGACAAGGATAATCAAAATAATCTTCAACGTCCCATGAACCAAGTTCGTCAAACTATCATTCATTTTAACCTTTGTTTTCTTAGCAACATTCTTCCACGCAACAACTAAAGCAACATCTACAAACGCAAAAATCAGATAACCTATCGCAATCACCAACGCAGAATAAATAACCCTCTCCGCATTCAATGAAAACGCCTCACTCAAAAAAAGTTCCTCTATCGCAAAGCGCAAGCTGATGAACAAAGCAACCATGCTCATCGGTGTTGAAGCCTTCGCTAATAAAATATCATCAATATCAGTCTTCGTCTTTGAAGTCAGCTTCATAACAAACTTGTTAAATAAAGCCAATAAAACTCTAAAAACCAAAAACAGCACAATCAAAACAATCAAAGCCCTTGCATACTGATTAGGAATATAACTTGCAAACTGCGGAATCATTTCACCAAAACCCATAAACAAAATAACAAAATTTAGTTTAAATGCCTTTCTATTCCACTATATTCTTGCTGGCAAGTTCCAGTCTCTTGTTTCTAATCAACAGCACAACACCAATTGCACAAATAATCGCAGCCGCAATCACCACTATCACAACAAAGATAAGGTCTAACCTTATTCCCCCGATAATTACATCTCTGTCAAACAAACTGCATTCTTTTTCAGTCGCCGGCTTATAGAAAAAGGTCCCGCAATTATTTGTATCATAACAATCCCTTGTCTTAACATCATTTTCACACTCGCTCCAATCACCACACACCCAGTTTTCCACACAACCAGCCAATTCTGAAATATCCAATTCTGTGTTATCAGTAGCAGAAACACAGCCCAAATCATCAGGATAATCTATCTTTCCATCTAAATCATTATCAAGACCATCATTACATTCATAAACAGTAGGCGAACCTCCCCCGCCACCTCCGCCGCCTCCAGTATCGCAAGCCCCGCAATCCGTAGGGCAAGTTGAACAACTCTCACCACTTTCGCAAAGACTGTTGCCGCATTTCTCGCCCAGAACGTAAGTGCTAAAACCAAAAACCCCGACAGAGTATTCTCCTGTTTCAGAATCAAAAACCAAACCGCATTCCTCGCAAACTTCCAGAGTTCCACCATCTAATTCTCTAATCACAGATGCCTCGTCCAATTCACCAACCCCTACAAACCCCAAATCGGCAGGCGCATTTATCTGGTGCATTCGCGGTTTTGTCATGTCAAAACCAATTCTTCCCTGAGACACTTCCATATTATTAACGAGATCTAATTTTGTGAAGTTTAGAATTCCGGCGAGGTTGATTTTTCCGCTTTCTAAAATCAAGACGGCATCCTCAACAATTGGATTGCTAAAATCAGAAGAGCCCTCTAGTAGTTCTGGCAAGAGAGGGAGAAGGACACAGTCAGTTGTGTCGAATTCGCAGTTCGCACATATTAATCCGAGGGATGTTGAATTTCCTGCAGGAAAGCCCAGGCTTTCACAAGTTTCGTTACTCAAATCTAAGCCATCGCATTCTTCTCCTAATTCCGCTATGTTGTTTCCACAGAAACTTCCACTAGTATCCACGCACCCCCCTTCATCAACTAAGCACATAAATCCGTCTTCGCAATTAGTATTGTTTTCCACATGTGCACAGTTAGCTATTTCCTCCACACAAATATGGTCAGTACACTCAATTCCGTCATCCCCCCCACAAACAATTGGGTCTCCAGCCACACAACCCAAGGTTATGTTACAAACCTCTGTACCGTTACAATAAGTTTGATCGTTACACAACGCATCATATCCTGCTTGAATACAAACGTCATTTACATCATCACATGTTCCAACAGTGCAACTAAATCCATCTGAACATTCATTTTCATCTCCAGAACAAACCCCCCCACTACAAACATCCCCTAATGTACAAAAGAATCCATCATCACACTCTGTCCCATTGATAACATTTTCAGGAAGATTACAAAGGAGGGTATTTGGATTGCAAGTATCAAGCGTACAAAGATTCCCATCATCGCAATCAACTTCTTGGGTTTCAACAGTACAAGTACAATCTGAAGTATCAGAAACACATTGCCCTTCATCATCTCCCTCATCTTCTCCTTCGTCACAACTATCTACCGAACACTCCAAACCATCATCACAAACTTCTTGTGTGCCATTTTGACAACCCAAAACAGCATCACAAATCTCAGCCCCATTACACCATAACCCATCCTGGCAAAGCACGTCATTAGCAGTATGAATTATTTCATCGAGGTCTTCATCACAACTATCAACTGTACAATACACCCCATCACTCCAATCCAAAAACCCTGCCTGACAATCATCCACAGCATCACAAGTCTCTTCACCATCGCAAAATAATCCCAAAATATCCTGGCAATAACCATCATCCGGAACATTACACTGATCAGATCCTTCATCACACAAAACAGTTGTACATTCAACCCCATCATCCACACAAGGAGGTGTTCCCGCAACACAGGTTCCCGCCTGACAGGTTTCAACACCATCGCAGAATGAACCATCATCGCATTGTTCGTCGGTTGTGCATTCTGGCTCTGGTTCATCTTGGCAGAATTCATCACAGCCATCTCCATTGAGATTGTTGCCGTCATCGCATTCTTCATTTTCTCCGTCATCGTTCGGAGCTTGTACTATTCCATCACCGCACCAGGTGCAATCTGGATCACCATCAGAATGGGAACAGCCAGGAGGGCAAATTCCGTCGGCAGAACCGCAAGTTGCTTCACAAGGAATGTCGCAACAACTATCTGTATCTAAGGATGGGATGATGCTTCCTGGGCAGAATTCGTTGGCCGAACATTCGTAGCCTCCTTGGGCAGAGCAGGTTTCAAGCTCGAGCTGTTTAGGGTGATAGTCAATTCCGTCTCCTATTATAATGTATTGATTATCTGGATATCCTATATTATTTTCAAAGTCACTCCAATAATTGCCCTGTGTTGAGAGGTTCCAATAATTGCCAGTTGTTGAACTTGAATCTATATTAAGAGTGTTTGAAAGATTGTTTGCCCAGAAAAGATTATTGTTTGTGTCTGTGTCTAAAAAAATTCCAACATTGTTTTCAATTAAAATGTTTTCTGTGATGTTGTTGTTTAAAGAGACTCCATTTCCCAAAAAGATACCTTGGCTTCTGTCGAGGATTTTGTTCATTTTAATTATATTATTTGACCCCCATCCCGCAATCCCTTTTGAGCCGGGGGCGGTGCTTTCTATTATTGTGTTGTTTAGAATAATATTATCAGAAGACCCAAAGCCGATTCCAAAGTAGAAGTTTTCAATTAAGCAATTTTTTATTGTGACGTTGTCGGAATTTGTCCCTATTCCATTAGTTCCAGAGCCTTCTATTAAATGGCCTGCGCAATCGAGCATTATATCGTCTCCATGGATGTATAGCCCGGTACCTGAACATTCTGTAAGGTTTTCTGTTAAGACTGTGTCGTGTGAAATCCAGGCTCCACAATAAACTGATTGGCAGCCTTGTTCTCCTTGGCAAGTTTCACTTGGGTCGCAAAGTGCCGGGGGTTCTTCGTCAACATCCCCATCACAATTATTATCAGCACCATCACAAACTTCTTCTGCGCCAGGATAGATGTTAAGGTCTGTGTCGTCGCAGTCTATTTCCCCGCAGTTTCCTTCTGTTCCGAAATAAGTATCGCCATCTGCATCAACACAAGGCGTGCAAATTCCCTCAAAACAATATTCTCCGTCTGCACAATCGTTTTCCGCAATAACACATTCTACCTCTAACCATTCTGGCAAATAGTCGACTCCGTCGCCTTCTCCTTCGACTGTGTGATTATAAGGGAAACCGGGGTTGCCTGCGTTAGTCCAATAGTTTCCTCTTTCAGAGTTGTTCCAATTATTACCTGTGCATCCAGCAGATTCTTCTGCATTATCTGGCAGGTAGTTACCGTAGAGGTTGTTGTAATTACTATTGTCCCGAAGAAAGATTCCTTTAGAGGTAGTTATTATATTATTATCTAAGAAATCATTACCGCTGACTCCTGCTGAAATGTCTATTCCTTCTGAATCCCAGAAAAATGGATCGCTTGTTATTGTATTTGAAGATATTTGGTTTTGGGTTCCTTCATTTAATCTTATGCCATATCTTTCTTTTGATATCACGTTGTTTTGAATTATGTTGTTGTTTCCCCAAGAAGATATTCCGGTGATTGAATTACTTTCGTCAAGAATTCCTTCGATTTCGTTTCCTAGGATTTGGTTGCTGTCGCCTGTTGAAGTCACGCCAATTTTTACATTACTTATTTGGTTAGAAGATATAATATTATTATTGCTATAAGAAATATGGATTCCGTTTAGTAGGGATGAATCTGCTGGAAGTTCAGCAGTTATAGTATTTTGTTGGACAGAACTTCCGCTGCTACCTCCCACATTAATCCCCTCAAGGGCAGCATCTACGTTTGGGAGTGATATATCGTTGTTTGTGATTGTTCCTTGAGAGTCAAAAAAGAGGATTCCTAGGTCACAGTTAGAAATAATGTTCATGTCTACGTTAGAGTTTTGAGAGCCAATTATGCGAATTCCTTTTTGTTGCAGGTTTCTCATGTTTTGACTGCAATAAATATTGTTATTTAGTATTTGAGTGTTATCAGAGTTGCTGTAAACACTAATACTTTCGCCGTAGTCCTGGATTACGCAGTTTTGTATTACAAGGTTGTTGTAACCAGGATTACGGATCGCAACTGAAGTTCCTTCCAATGCTCCGCTTGCTGGCCCCAATATCGTATTGCTGTTGCAATTGATTGTGATGTCGTCTGCTCCGACAGTTATTGCGAACTCCGCTCCACAAACAAAATCTTCAGTTAACGTAATGCTTTCTGTTATCGTTCCCCCACACTCTGGAGAAAACATCACTCCAAAACCAAACCTCTCCTTGAAAAAATCAACAATCTTCTCAAAAAAACTTCTTTTATCAACATCGCCAGAATCAGCCGCAGCAACAAAACTAACTAAAACAATCAAACAAAAAGCAAATCCAATTACAACACTCTTTTTCATACCCTTAAATTAAAACATTTCCATATATAAATATATTTAAACTTCTTCACATTAGTGACTTTGTTGAAAAAGTCAGAAGTTGTTCGTTATTATCTGCTCTATTTGTCGAGCAAAGCGAGACAAATCGAAAGTAACCGGGCGAGGTGTGTGGGAAGCGAACAACAGAAAGTTAATTTTCAACAAAGCCCCCCTCAACAAATAATGAAACCTTCCACAAAAAACACTCTCGCAATTGCAATTTATATTCTAGCAGCAGTTACCTCTTCAAACATCTTAGGAACTTTATTTTGGAACTTCCTCAGCATTGCTTTCTTAATTGCAGGCACATACGGAATTGTCTGCATGTGCAAAAAAAAGAAATTTTTGTTTTGATAATCCAAATAATTAAAAAATGGGACTGGACACGCCGCGTGTGCCAGCCCCTTTCACCCCAGCCAAGTGGGATGAATATGATATAACCTTCAAAAAAAGAACTTTTTTAAGATTATCTATTGTCAAAATTAGCGGTTACAACATCAAAATTGTATAATTCATTACCAACGCCACTAACCACTCCAAAAACTGTTTAATAATATTATACAGAACTGTATATTTTGAAGATATTGCTTGTTATAATCATTTCTAATAAACAACCGAATTAAATTTATAAAACCAGAGAATCTCTCCTATCCTCATCACCCTTCAATCTCCTTCATCAACCCTCTTCTTAACCTCTTCATCAATCTTCTCCTTAACAACATCTACAACCGCCTCTTCCTTACCACCTTCACTTCGCCAAAATTCATAAACTGTATAAAAAACTCTCAAAATAATCTCAACAACTAAAACAACAAAAATAAAAGAAAAGATATGGGTCAACAAATCAGGAATTGTCCTTACCTTTTCTATAATAACATTAAGGTTGAACTCTCCAGGACTTAAAAGAAAAATAGACAAAGTGATAAAAGGAAATAATTTCGCCAGGTCTTTAGCTATCTCTCCCCTAATATAAGCCAAAATTCTAATTGCACCAATCATTGATGCAGAAAGCCAGAGAATATATCCAATACTCTGCTCTTTTGCAATTAACAAAAGAATAATTGCCAGCGCAGCAAACCAAAGCACAATTATCACCGGCATGATAACTATGTACTCTAACAAATAAAGAACCATGGCAAAAAGTTTTCCCATAATAGGATGTTCTGAAGTATTGTACTTGTTCAAATTAAGTGCAATCAAATTTCTTTTTGATATTGACTTATAAAACTTAAATATAAACAATGCTGCAACAGCTAATGTCACCGCCAAAACCAAAACACTCACAGCGAGCGCTCTATCAAAAAAGAGCGACGATAAAAAACCGCCGTAAATTGATTCTATACTTTCAAATGCCATGCTCTCCTCTGTTCTTTAATTAGAAGGAGGAGTTTATAAGATTTTGCTTACAATAATAAGATAGGGGAATGTAAAATCAAATTACCTAAAGTATACAAAAATAACTAGAACTCCAATCATCAAATCAATTTATATTACTTACTCTTCTTTTCAGCGAAGAATCGTGCTCAAAGCCGATTCGTAGCAAACAATCACCAACATAGACAATTGTTAACTTTTAAATATCCATTCTTCTTACATTTAACATGATAGACATCAAACTAGTCAGAGAAAATCCTGAGTTAGTAAAAGAAAACCTAAAGAAAAAGTTCCAAGGAGAAAAATTATATCTTATAGATATAATCAGAAAAAAAGACATAGACTGGCGAAACCAAAAACAACGAGTCGACAAACTCCGCAACGAAAGAAACATAATCTCGAAAGAAATTGCCAACTACAAAAAACAAGGCAAAGAAGTAAAGAAATTAATGCATGCTGCTAAACTCATCCCAAACAAGATAGAAGAAATTGAGAAAAAAGTAAACAAACTCAAGGAACAAATCGATGAAACTCTTAAAAAATTACCAAACATAATCCATAAATCGGTTCCAATTGGTAAAGACGGAACCGAAAATGTTGAAATAAAAAAAATAGGCAAGCCAAAGAAGTTCAACTTCAAATTAAAAAACCACGTGGAGTTAGCAGAATCTTTAGGCATAGCAGACTTCGACACCTCTGCAAAAACATCAGGCAACGGTTTTTATTACCTAAAAGGAGACCTCGCCTTGCTAAACCAAGCATTGATAAGTTTCTCGCGAGAACTCATGCTTTCAAAAAAGTACGACTACATCGAACCCCCTTTAATGATTCGCGAAAATATCCTGAGAGGAGTCTACTCAACAGAAGAAATAAACCAAATGTCTTACAAAATCCAAGACGAAGATCTCTACCTCATCGCAACATCCGAACATCCATTAATCGGAATGTTCATCAACAAGACATTAAGAAAAGAAGAACTCCCAATAAAACTAACAGGCTACTCTATGTGCTTTAGAAAAGAAATCGGCTCGCACGGCATCAACGAAAAAGGTTTGTTCAGAACACACCAGTTCAACAAACAAGAAATGGTCGTGATTTGCAAACCAGAAGATTCCTACAAGTTCTACGATGAAATATTAAACATCTCTGTAGAATTTTACAAAAAACTAGGCATACCCACAAGAATCTTGGAGTCTTGCTCAGGCGATCTCGCAGACCTCAAAGCAAAAGGCGCAGATCTAGAATACTGGTCCCTTCTCGATCAAGAATACAAAGAAATCGGCTCTGTCACAAACATGGAAGAAGCCCAAGCCAGAAGACTAAACATTAAGTATGTTGACGAAAAGAACGAACGCCGTTTCCCCCACACACTCAACAACACAGTAATTGCAACATCCCGAGCTCTCGTAGCTATTCTAGAAAACTACCAGCAAAAAGACGGCACAGTCGAAATCCCTAAAGTTCTCCAACCTTACATGCAAGGTAAGAAAGTTATCAAGAAAAACTAAACAAGCAACTCATTAAGAACTGCTCGCATCGCAACAAGAGGAACTCTTCCCTTGCCTTTCTTTCCAACAGTATCCATTCTTTCCAACACAACACCCAAACCATTCGATATGAATGTATCAGATTTATGCAAACGAAACAAACGCTTACTACAAGACGCCGCTTCAGGCCTGGCGTCCAATTTATCACCAAGCCAACTTTTTTAAAAATAAAAAATAAATTCAGAATTTACTTGCCTGATTTCAACAAACCAGGAAGCAGCCAGTAATTTGAAGCCAATGCTAAGTGAACAAGCATATTGCCCCAGTTAGCCCAATGTGCTGTAAACGTCGCCACAACTAATATTATTATTGGGAACCAAATCACCTTCTCGACTTTCCATTTAGCTAAAATCAAGATTCCTGAAAGTATCTCTGCAAGAATCAAAACCCACGCCCAAAAAGTCGGCGCCCACGCAAACAAAGGCGTTCCAGACAACATGCCCACAATAGCCGCAAGTCCCGTCACGAACAACTTCAACAAACCAGGCACAAGCATCACCAAACCTAACAAAATCCAATTCACAGTGACTGCGCTCCTATTCATTCCTTTCATCTCACCCCTCCTTTCATGTTCTTATCTAACATGTTAACACTTGTTAAAACTTTTATTTAAACATGCCCGAAACACCGTTAACAAAAAAGACACTATTGCCAAACATAAATCATTATAAACCAATTTTCATATCCCTGCCTAGATGACAAAGTACATAGTCGTTGCAGGAGGGGTTATTTCTGGTGTCGGCAAAGGTGTCGCTACCGCATCAATAGGCAAAATTCTCCAAGAATACGGCTTCTCAGTCACTGCAGTAAAAATCGATCCATATCTAAACTGCGACGCAGGCACAATGCGCCCAACAGAACATGGTGAAGTTTGGGTAACAGACGACGGCGGAGAAACAGACCAAGATCTCGGCACTTACGAAAGATTTCTAGACATTCAATTACCAAGAACAAACAACATAACAACCGGACAAATCTATAGGACAATATTAGAAAAAGAAAGACGCGGCGACTTCCTGGGTCAGACAGTTCAATTCATACCCCACATCCCAGAAGAAATTAATAAAAGAATAAAAGAATCTACAAAAGACCACGACATCTGCCTTGTTGAGATTGGCGGAACAATCGGCGATTACGAAAACATCCCTTTCCTCCTTGCAACAAGAAGTTTAAAAAGAGAAGTCGGAAAAGACAGCCTCATCCACATCCTCGTAACATACCTCCCAATTCCATCACATATAGAAGAAATGAAAACAAAACCAACTCAAATGTCGATAAAACTCCTGGAAGAATCAGGCATCCACCCAGATTTTATCTTATGCCGCGGAAAAACAGCACTGGACAAAGTAAGAAAAAAAAAGATAGAGACCTACTCTGGAATTGATTCCGAAGACGTCATCTCAATGCCAGACATCTCAGGCCCTGGAAAGCCAAACACTGTCTACGTCGTTCCACTTGAACTAGAAGAAGAAAACCTTGGAGAAAAGGTCCTAAAAAAACTAAAACTAGAGAAAAAGAAAAATCCTGATTGGACAAGTTGGAAAGAAAAAGTAAGCAAGCTAATTAATCCAATGAATAAAACAAAAATAGCGATAGTTGGAAAATACCTCAACATTGGAGATTATAGTCTCCGTGATTCTTACATTTCAATTTCAGAAGCGCTAAAACATGCAGGTGCAAACAACGACACAAAAATAGAAGTCTCCTGGCTGAACTCAAAAGACCTCGAAGACCCAACAAACCTCCCTCAGCTCAATGAATTCGATGGAATAATCATCCCCGGCGGGTTCGGCTCATCAGGAACCGAAGGCAAAATAAACACAATAAAATTCTGCCGAGAAAACAACCTACCATTCCTCGGTCTCTGCTACGGATTGCAGTTCGCAGTTGTTGAATTTGCAAGAAACGTCTGCGGCCTAGTTAACGCAAACACTACAGAAGTCGATTCAAACACCCCTCATCCAGTAATCGACATCCTGCCAGAACAGAAAGACATTTACACAAAGGGCGGAACAATGCGCTTAGGTTCTTACAAAGCAATCCTCCAAGACAGCGTAGTAAAATCAATCTACAAATCAGAAATCGTCCACGAACGTCACAGACACAGGTACGAAGTCAACCCTTTTTACCACACAATACTTGAAAACAAAGGCCTCTCGTTATGTGGAAAAAGCCCAGACAAAAAACTAGTTGAGTTCATTGAGCTCCCAAATCACAAGTTCTTCATTGCCACACAAGCCCATCCAGAATTCAAATCCTCTCTAGAAAAGCCAGCACCTTTGTTCGATGCTTTTGTGAAAACAGCACTTCAAACCTCTACCAACTAACCTCACTGCTCTACAATTCCATCCAAATCAGGAACAGATGGCATATACACCTCAACAAGACCACCGCCCTCTGCCCGATAAATTGTAACTATATTCCTCCCCCTTACAAATATCCTATAATCCCTCTACCCTCAGCATCTCTTCTTCTTGCATGAGGATCTGGAGAAACACTCCCAAACCCCTTTGTGGACCTTATTCTAAACCGGCTATCCCAGACTAGTCTCGCAGAAATAATACTTCCAAGTTCAAGTTCAAGACCGTAAGCATTTCTAAAATACCAATACCTCGCCAACGCCTCGGGATGATCTGCGTCACCTTCAACTGCCTCAGCCATTACCTTAAATCCATTCCCCCCAACATTGTCAGTAACATCTATCATAAAAAAGAGTATAATTCGACTATTTAAAAATAATTCTGCTACGATTTCCTTTAAAGGTATTATTGCAATCAACTCCTCTCAACCTTCAAGCTCTTCCTCGCCGCATCAATCACAACCTTATTCGGGACTTCTCTCTTAATCCCCCTATCTAACGTCGCAATATGAATCCCTTTCTTGCCCTTTTGGATCAAGCCCTCATCAACATATCTCCCTCCAATTTTCATCTTCTTGACTTTTCTCTCATCCAACAATGCAAACGCAACATCAATCGCAACTCTTTCTGCACGCGATGTCTTCTCTTCTTTCTTCAAATCTTTAAGCTCCTGCAAAACCTCCCTCGGCACCTTGACATTAAAACCCATTTCAGCCAATTCATTAACAAAATCAATCCTCTTCAATACGCAAGAAATAATAAAATTCGTGTCAAGTAAAACTTCCATGTAATAAGATGAAGTGATAAGTATATTTAATTGTTACGATAATGCATCGAATAACAGATACCTCCATTTTATCTTAACCTTCTTCTCCGCATTATTAATTTTTTAGCGTAGTGTCTCTACGAAGTCAGGCACGTAGCCACATCTCCTTAATTACCTTTCTCAAAAAGATTAAATAAAGAGCAAATTCCTAAAAATTCGCTATCCCCTCGTTCCGCTTCGCAACAAGTTGTAGGGTATTATCGAATTTTTTAACGGAATTTTTTTAATCCCCTTTTGGTCACAGCAGAGATGGAAGATATTGAACCTCAAAAAGGAATAAATTATTTCCCATAGAATTATCCCTTCTTTTTATGTATCTGTATCCTCTTCCCAATACTTCCTCCCAGCCAACTCATCAGGCAAATGCTTCTGCTCCACTTTAGCATCAGGAAAATCATGCGCATACTTGTACCCTTTCCCGTAACCAAGCTCTTTCATCAGTTTAGTCGGCGCATTCCGTAAATGCAAAGGCACTGGCAAATTTCCACTTTCTTTAATATCCTGCCGAGCTTTCCCAACCGCCCGGTAAGCAGCATTTGATTTCTTCGCCCGAGCCAAATAAGCAGCCAACTGAACCAACGCAGTATCACATTCAGGCAAACCAATAAACTCAATCGCATCTTTTGCAGATGTAGCCAAAACCAAAGCCATTGGGTCTGCATTCCCAATATCCTCCGACGCAAACCGAATCATCCGCCGAATAATATACTTCGGATCCTCCCCTCCCTCAAGCATCCGCATTGTCCAATAAACCGCCCCATCAACATCACTATCCCTCATAGACTTATGCAACGCCGAAATAATATTATAATGTTCCTCACCGTCTTTATCATAATCCAAAATCTTCTTCTGAGCTGCATCCAAAATCATTTCCTTGCTAATCACTCCCCCACCAAGAGAATCTGCAATTTCTAAAATATTCAAAGCATTTCGCGCATCTCCGTTTGCCAAACCAACAATCACTTTCTTCTCATCCTCCCCAATCTTAATATCTTCAGACTCAACAGCCCGCGAAACAATCGCCAGCAAATCTTCTTCCCGAAGTCTCTCCAAAACAAAAACCCTCGAACGAGAAAGCAAAGCACTAATCACCTCAAACGAAGGATTCTCCGTCGTCGCTCCAATCAAAACAATTGTCCCGTCCTCAACATACGGAAGCAAAAAATCCTGCTGCGCTTTATTAAACCTATGGATTTCATCCAAAAAAAGAATCGTCTTCTGATGAAACAACCGAGCCTTCCCAACAGCTTTTCTCATATCATCTTTGCCAGCATTAACAGCACTCATCCCAACAAATTCAGCCCCAGTCAGTTTGCAAATCAGCCTAGCAAGAGTCGTCTTCCCGCACCCCGGCGGCCCCCAAAATATTAACGACGCAGGTAAATTACGCGACTCAATCGCCACACGCAACAGCTTTCCTTCTCCAACTAAATGCTCCTGCCCGACAAACTCGCTCAACGACCTTGGCCGCATCCGCGCCGCTAACGGTTGTGATTTTTCCATATTAAAATCTCCTCAAAAGAATATTTAATAATTTGTGTCCTAAACAGTATCTCCGCACAAGAATAAAAATTATAGATTTATTTTTTGCAACAAGTAATCAATTTTGTGCGGAAAAAACGCAACGACAAAAATTGCACGAAATTGAACCAGTTGGGTGGGTTGGGTAGGGCAAAAAATAAATCTAAAAAGTATATGCAGAGATACTACCTAAAATCAATCATCCAAACCCCTAACATCCATATCATAAGACCTATCTGGTATAGGTTTAGCAAACAATCTAAAAGATTCCCGACTTGCCATTTCGTAAACATCAAGATATTTTATCTCTCGTTCATTTCGATTTCTCCCAACATCCTGTTCCAATTCCTCAATAAGAGAATCCCATTCATCCAAGGACATTTCATCATCAGACTCTCCAACCACTTGTCTCCTTCCTGTAACATACCTTAACAATCTGCTCAGCCATTTCATAATCTTTTAATTAAATATCTGTTTAGATAATTTCCTGCAAATCTTTATATAACTCCTCCCCCTCCTCTTTTTATGCAACTACCAAAAGAAGAAATCCTTCACCAAACATCTGTTTTAGAACAAACAAAATCAGCACTCCTAAACAAAAACACTATCCAACTCAAAGACCTTTCAAACAAAACAATCAACACAGCATCAAGCCAGCAGGATTCCGCAAGCATCACAATTGCAGTCATCATCTACACATTAAGCAAACTAGTTGAACGAGCTGATTACAACAAAATAAAAAACTGGGACAATTTTGTAAAAAAATTCAATTCTTTCTTGGACTTAGCAGTCAAAGCATTAAACGACAAAAAACAAGAAGCCTATGAAAAACATATCCAAAAAGCAAGGCAGATATTAGAATCACAATCAATAACTCTCAAACCATACATACAAGATGTCTTAAAGAAAGCATCCATCAACAAAGGCTCGAAGATATATGAACACGGAATCTCGCTAGAACAAACATCAAAACTCTTAGGCATAACACAATGGGAACTTTCCAACTACATCGGCTCCAGAACATTAGCAGACATCAAACAAAACCAGACAATCAATGTAAAAGAAAGAGCTAAAATGGCAATGGAGTTTTTTTCATGAGCTCAAAAGCCTCAACAAGTTTGAGTTTCATAGAAAAACGGAGGTTTTTCTCATGACGATCAAGATCCGCAAAACTCGAATATCAGACGCAAAAGCAATCCACAAACTAATCAATAACAAAAATGTAATAAAAGAACTAAGTGGCTATCCTTTCCCTTGTCCACTTTCTAAAATAAAAAAAGATATCTCGAAAGGGTTAGACGATTGGAAAAAGAAAAAGGCTTATACTTTCACAATCCTCGCAGATAAAAAAATAGTAGGCCAAGTATTTCTAGAAAACCCAAGCAAAGACAACGGAAGATATGAAGTTGGCTATTTTATCGGTAAACAATTTTGGAATAAAGGCATTGCAACAAAATCGGTTAAAGAGGTTGTAAAATTTGGATTTAAAGAATTAGGCCTGTACAAAATCTGGGGAGATAATGATTCTGATAATCGTGCTTCAGGAAAAGTTATGAAAAACACTGGTTTCAAACTCGAAGGCAGACTAAAAAAACACTGTAAGAAGGAAGGTAAATTTATTGATGTTTTAATCTGGGGGAAACTAAAATGACCCAAACAACAACCCTCGACACACCTTCGCAAGTAATAACATTCATACCACAACCCATGATAAAACGCCCTGAAAAAACAAAAACCCTAATCCTCGACTCAGGCACATTAATCAACCTTAGTATGAACGGCTTGCTTTACATAATTCCAGAATTAAAAAAATTAACAAATACAAGATTTGCAATAACAGAACAAGTTAAATACGAAACATTAGACAGACCAATCAAGATTCCAAGATTTCAATTAGAAGCATTAAGAATCAAAAAATTGATTGACTCAAAAGAATTAGAAATGCCTTCTTCGTTTTCTATTTCAAATGAAAAGATAAAATCAAAATCAAATGAACTGCTTCACATCGCCAACCATACTGTCCAAGCCAGAGGAAAATTCATAAACATCGTAAGCGACGCAGAAATGTCCTGCCTTGCTCTTTCTTCTATCCTAACAGAAAGAGGAATAAAAAACATCATTGCAATTGACGAGCGCACAACCAGAATCCTCGCAGAAAAACCAGAAAACCTCCAAAAGATAATGTCAAAAAAACTGCACTTTCATGTAAAATTAAAAACAACAAATTTCAATCTCTTCAAGGATTTCAAATTCATCCGCTCATCAGAACTCGCTTACGTCGCCTGCAAAAAAGGCGTCCTAAACGTCAAAGACCCCAAAGCCCTGGAGGCAGTCTTATTCGCAACAAAATACAAAGGCTCGTCTATTTCTCACGATGAGATTAAAGCCCTAAAAAAATTATAAATTTTTTGGAGCCATTCAAAACTTTGTTTTGAAGGTTTTGAAGAAGTTATGATCTCTTCTTCCCCAACACCACCAAACTCCCAATAATCCCAACCAAAAACACAATCGGACAAACAATCAAAGCTAAAATAAAAAACAAGGGCTCATCCCCACCTTGCCAAAACGCATCCCCAAAAAAGTAAATCATCAAACCATAAACAAGATTATGCAAAAGAGCAAAAACCAAAACTCCAACAGCTGAAAAACCAACCATCAACAAAAACACTTTAAGTCTGCCTTTAACCTTTGACTTGTAAGTAAAATAAATCAAGGCTCCCCCTAACAAAAAGAAAACAACCCCTAAAACAGCAACAGCAGGAAACAATGCCCTCTTAACCTCATGCGCAAATGGAATTGCAAAATAAACCACCAATAAAACGAAAATCACAATCATCGAATAAAACACTATTTTTGTCCTAGATAAAAGCCTGTTTTTCATAAATTGACTAAATTACAATTGTATTAAAATGTTTTCATTACTCCTTTCCTCAAATACTGCCAAAGAACTATTATTATTGTGATTAACAAACCATCTGATTCTTTAACTAAACTCACAAGACAGATTTATTATTAATAAGCAGGGTTGGCTATTTTATTATGTAGCTTAATAAATCAACTTATTTTCAACTAAGCCGCAACCTACAAAAAACTTAAAACCCCTCTTTCCCTTAAATTTTCATGGAAGATAAAAAATGTGAATGCGGTGAAGGTTGTTATTGCGGCAACGGCATTTTTCCAAAATGTCCGGCGTGCGGGGAGGGAGTTCTATTACCTTTCTCACGAGCAGAAGATGTTTTCGAAAAGTGGAAATGCAGTAAGTGCGGGCACACGATTGAGAAGCGATAGAAAGATAAGTAGGCGCGGAAAAATTATCTATACCTCCTGAAACCCATAAAGTCAGAAATCGCATTAAGAAAAGAGAAAATTATGGAAGCAGCTCCAAGTGCATAAAACATCCCTGTGAATGTGACATCCTCCCAGCCCTAAAGGGTTGACGCGAAGCGTCAATTCCTCACTTCGTTCGGAACTGGGCGTCCTTTCGTTTTACGCGTGGTGCATCTGTTGATTTTCGACGTAATCATAAGCC
>Ga0180007_10001080_pt1 | contig 39064 bp, 24 predicted proteins | sample MM_PC_MetaG_FD_121122 | JGI IMG/M metagenome (GOLD analysis project Ga0180007, IMG submission 121122) | Groundwater microbial communities from the Aspo Hard Rock Laboratory (HRL) deep subsurface site, Sweden - MM_PC_MetaG | ecosystem: Environmental > Aquatic > Deep subsurface > Groundwater... | reverse complement strand
TAATTAAAATCTCAGTAATTTTTTTTATTGTCAGTGATGGATTTAAAATATATTCACCAGCTTGTAAGTTTGACTGTTGCTTGTTTTGCCAAATATATGCTGTAAAATAGAATTTTGACTTTATTAAACCAGCATCATATAAATTTTGGCTTACTTGACTTACACTTTGACCTTCTGCAACAATAAATAATTCATCAGCACCACTTTCACTAACTGTACTATTAATTCCCTGCCAATACATTAAAATTGCTATTAAAAAAATAATAGCAAATACTATTATTACATATTTTATAATTCTGATCATTTTTAAATATTTATTAGAAATTAGAAATTATAATTTAGAAATTATTATAAATATTTCTCTTTGCCTTCTTCTTTTAATTTCTTAACCAAATTTGTTATATTAACTACTTCTTCCTTCGGTACTACCACTAAAGCATCTTGGGTATTTACCACCACCATGCCTTGCAAACCCACGGTTGTAACTAATTTATCTTTTTCCAAGTTATAAACTAAGCTATCAGTAGTATTTAAAGTAGTAACCTCGCCTTGGATTACATTGGCCTGCTTATTGTCTTCAAGCGCCTCTTTCAAAGCATACAAAGTTCCTGGATCACTCCAGCTCATATTAGTTTTTATTACTATCGCCTTAGATAAATCAACTTTTTCAATAATAGCTCGGTCAAAATGAATCGCTTCTGCTTGCTCGTAATTTCCTTGGCTAACGTGTTGATAAATTTCAGGGGCAAGCTCATAGTATTGCTTAAGTAAAAACTCTATTGAAGTGATAAAATAACCTGGATTCCAAAAATACTTGCCACTTTTAAACATCTGCTCACATTCTTCTTGCATTGGTTTATATTTCCAGCCTTGAAATGAAAAATAAGCAATGCCTTCTTGCTCGCCAATTTTTTCACCTACTTTAATCCAACCTAAATTATTATTAGCAAAACGGGGCTGTTCAGCTAAAAAGATAAAACGATCAGGATTTTTTTCTATCAATTGCTTCCCTGCCTGCAAAGCCTGGTTAAATTGTTGTGGCTTATCCATCAAATGATCTGCCCATAAAATTGCCATGGCTCCTTTAAAGCCGCGCTTTTTTAATTCTAAAACTGATAAGCAAACAGCTGGTCCCAAGTTTCTACGCGCTGGTTCAACAATTAAATTATTTTTTGATAAATCAGAGATCTGTTCTTTAATTATATTTTTAAAATTTTTTGTAGTTTGAATAAAAATATTTTCTATACCAAAAACTGGTGCTACTCTTTCAATAGCTAACTCTAAGGTTGATTTACCGGAAAAAATCTGATCAAATTGTTTTGGTGAATTTTGTCTAGACAATGGCCAAAGCCTAGTGCCAATTCCACCAGCGAAAATTACCAGCTTCATAGAAATCATTGTTTTGTCATTTCGAGGAGCGATAGCGACGAGAAATCTATAATACTTAGCCAACATTTATAAAAACGTATTATAGATTTCTCGCCCTCACAAGTTCGGGCTCGAAATGACAAAATAGTATATAAAAATTACTTCCTAATTAATGGCACAAAAATAAACCCAGGGTATCTTTTTTCTTTATACTCCTTATCACTAACTTTATCAATCACCACTATATCCTGTGACATAAATTGCTTACCAACTGGTAATACTATACGACCATTAACTTTTAACTGTTTTAATAATTGCTTTGGAATCTCTTTTGCTGCTGCTGCTACTATAATTTTATCAAATGGTTCCAAATCAGGCAATCCCTGATAACCATCTGAACAAAATAATTGTACAATTCCTTTATCTATAAAATTATACTTGCTTATATTGTTTTCAGCAAATTCTTTTAAATCTAAAATTCTTTCAATTCCATAAACTTTACCCTGCTCCCCCACTATCTCTGCGAGTATTGCGCAGGTCCAGCCTGAACCACTGCCAACATCTAGTACTTTGTCGCCTAGTTTAGCTTGCAGTAATTCTAACATAAATGCAACAGTTAAAGGTTGAGAAATAGTCTGGCCATAACCAATAGACAAAGGTGCATTAATCTCTGCTTGATATTCATCTCCTGGATGTAAAAAATCAGTCCGCTTAATTTTATGAAATGCATTAATAATTTCAGCAGATTTTAAATAATTATCTTGAATTAAGTCATCAATAAGCGTCATAAGTGTAAACCTTGCATTTTTCTTAAATGTATGCTATAATAATAATATACTCCTAAAAATATATATTAGTCATTTGTATTTAAATTCGCCTGCCTGCCATGAAAGCATTTCGGGCAGGTAATTCGTAGGAGTTGACAAAAATAAAAATAAAGATAAAAATAAAAAATGGTTAAGAAAATAAACGGGCGCTTAGCTTTTTGTTATGCTTGCCCTATAAAAATAAAAAGAAAAACTAACCGCAGATTTTATATTTCTCTGTCAATGATTATTGTAGGGATTTTTTTATTGCCGAATATTGCCTACTTTACTGATATTACTAGTGAAAACTTAATTGATTTAACTAATCAAGAAAGAGTTAAAGCTGGCCTTAATGTAGTAACTGCTAATCAACTACTTGCTAAAGCAGCTTATAATAAGGGTCAAGCAATTTTAACTTCACAAACTTTTAAACATAATCTTGATGGCCAAAAATTTTCTAGCTGGATCAAAGATGCTGGCTACCAGTATTCTTATGTAGGGGAAAATTTAGCTGTTGATTTTGTTACTGCAGAAGGCATTATTTCAACCTGGCTTGACTCCCCTACCCATAGGAAAAATTTATTAGAGCCGCAATTTAGTGAAATTGGTATTGCTACTGTTGAAGGAATGTTCCAGGGTCAAAATACTATTATAGTAGTGCAAATTCTTGGTTCACCGCCACAAGCTATTGCTTATCCAATGGTCATGGGTATTAATGATTATAATTTACAAATTGATCAAACTAACTGGCTAAACATGCATCCAATTTCCCAAGAAAATCTATTAACCCATTCTTTAGTAAACCAACCATTACTATCTGCTACTTTTAATAAATTAACAATTAAATCCCAAATTACAAAATTACAAACTAAACCAAATCAACTTAGTAAACTTTTAAACAATAATTATTTTTCAGTAACATTTAATTATATAATAATGACAATTTCAATAATTTCTATTTTATCACTTTGCTATCTTTATTTCTTTTTCTTTTCTCGACTAACTAAATTATCTCATTAGTATTTACATTTAAAGTCTATTTGGATAAACCAATTTATAAAGATAAAATCTATAAAGTTGGTTAGGGAAAATTTTGAGGCAGGTGTGGGCGCGTCGCGCCCACACCTGCCTCAAAATTTTCCAGATCCATATATTATGCACTTTAGAATGACAAAGTAGAAATATTACTTAATTAAAAACACAATTATTATCACAGCTGCTAAAATAAACCGGTAATAAGCAAAGATATTCAAACTATGTTCTCGAGTGAAATTCAGTAAAAATTTAATCGCAAAAAATCCTGAAACAAAAGAAGTAATAAAAGCAATTATTAAAATAATTAATTCATCGATAGCTAAATTAGTTCCAACAACTTGCGGGACTTTTTTTATACTTGCGGCCAGGATTATTGGTACTGATAAAAGAAAAGAAAAACGCACTGCTAGTTGCCTCTTTAAACCTACGGCTAAACCTGCTATAATAGTAATACCAGATCTTGAAGTGCCGGGAATCAAAGCTAAGGCTTGAGCTAAACCAATCAGTAGGGCTTTGCTCCAGTTTAAATTTTTTAACTCTTGAGTTTTCTGGCTAACTTTTTCAATTATAATAAAAAGTATACCAACAATAATTAACATAGTAATAACAATTTCTGTAGAATGCAAGGTAGATTCAATAAAATCATCAAAATAGAAACCTGCTAAGCCAGCTGGCACTGTTGCTAAGATTATTAACCAGCTTAACCTGCTAAATTGATCTGCTTGCCCAGCAAAGCTTTTCAGCCACGATTGTAATAATCTGCAAATGTCTTTCCTGAAAAACCAAACCACAGCTAAAAAAGTAGCAAAATGCAAAACTACATCAAAAGCTAAATCATTTTCTATTGGTAATTTAATAAAATGATGCAAAATCTCTAAATGCCCTGAACTGGAAATCGGCACAAACTCGGTAATACCCTGAACAATGCCAAAAATTATTGCATTTAAATAATTTATCATATATTAAACTTATGACTTATCAAATTTTACTCTTCCCCCTACTTGCAGGGCTAATCGCGCAAATAATTAAATTTTTAATTAAATCAAACCAACAAAATTTTAATTTTAAAAACATTGTAGCTTATTCAGGTATGCCGTCTGGTCATAGTGCTATGGTTGTTTCTTTAGCTACTATTGTCGGCTTAGCTCAAGGTTTTAGCTCTCCCCTATTCGCTGTCTGTATTATTTTAGCTATTATTGTGATCCGCGATGCCTTGGGTATCCGCCGTTATTTAGGTCGGCACGGCAAAGTCTTAAATACTTTAGTTAAAGATTTAAAAAATGATCAAGTGTTAGAACAAAAATATCCTCATCTTCTTGAAAAAATCGGCCATACTCCAGCCCAGGTCCTAGTCGGCGCTTTAATCGGCTTTCTAGTAAGTCTAATTGGCTATTGGTTATTATAATATAGGTACATCTAATGAATATATTATAACATAAAATCACCCTAGTGCAACCGGGTGATTTTTATTTTTCAGCGAGATTTAACCTTAGTAAGATAAACGCAAACAAGCATTATTCATTTTGCATTTTCCATTATTCACTATAACCTGCCTTCCCCCTTGGGATTATAGCCAGCCTTAACTTCATCTCCGTCATTATAACCATCACCATCTGTATCAGCTTTAGCTGGATTAGTGCCGTATTTATCTTCTAAAAAATTAGTTAACCCGTCATTATCCGGATCTAATATACCCTCAACCATTACTAAGCAACGATCTACTTGCTCATCACTGCTTAGCTGGTAGCACGTTTGCTTATCCTTATTATTATAAGCTAATCTGCTAGCTACCTTATTAACGCAAATTGTTTTTATTACCTCCTGATACTGATTGCAGTCACTAAGTTTATTATAATCCGAAAAAATATTATCAAAACAGGTGTCCTTGCCTTCCCCTTCGGACATTTCTTGGCACAGCTGGGCATCTTTAGTTAAAATAGCTTCTCTAAATAAAACATGGCTTAAGCAAAGCTGTTTTTGCTTTTCTTCTAACTGCTCGCATTGTTCTCTAGTATAGTCGCCAGCTGAAACAATATTAACTGTACAGGAACTTTTTAAATACTCGATACTTATTTCTTTGCACATTGCTAAGTTTTTACTGCTTACTGCAATTTTGTTGATAACCTGATCCTGGCATTCCCCTACTTTGCTCTGCTCATTAAGCTTTGAGCAAGCTTCTTTGTCCTGCTTGTCAATAGCAATTAATCTAATACAGCTATCCTGCTCGCTTTCCCCGATCATTTCTAAACATTTATTAGCATCTTTATCAGCCGCGGCTTGCTCATAGATTTTATTATTATGTTCTTTTATTTTGTCTACTTGATCAACTTGTTTAGGTTGAGTTGGTTCTTCTTGAGTTACCAATGATTCAGATTCACCTTGCTTGTTTAGCCATAAATAAATCCCGCTAGCTCCTATAGCTATAACGATAATAATTAATAAAATAATTTTAAAATTTAATTTCATAAATAATTTAGAAATTACGCATTTGTAGAAAATCGATGTATATATTTTTATAAGACTGCAAATAAATCATAGAATAGCTCCCACAAATCTACAAATTATCTCACAAATACACAAATTTTGTTTAACTAGTTTTATATTATTTGTAAAGTGGGTATTATAATTTGGTTATCGCTTAAACCATAAATGTAAATGAAATTCATTTATTTTATATGATACGTAAATATTGTAATATTTTTAAGGTCTATTTTCTTCCCCACCTGAAAACGAAGCACTTGGTTCTGGATTAGCATATTGGCGAGTAAAAATATCGTCTATTCTTGATTGCTGCCATGTATCTATTAATAATTGTTGAGCATTTATCTCTTGAGACATATTACTGTTTAAATTATTATCAAAAAAGCCAAATTCATCATTAACTTGAAATCTAGTTTGAAGTCCATCTTTAGTTATACGGAAATGCGTCCAGACGCCTGTTTGAATATCAGGCGAGTTAGAGGAAAGGACATTACTGCCGCCAGAAATATTCTCTTCAATATGATAACTTTCGTTATCAGTCCATTCTGGGTTGTAACGATACTCAATAAAATTATTAGCATCAAAATAAGCATTTACGACAAAATCATCTTGATCAGGAAAGCCTGGCTCGCAATAAAACCAGCCGGCTATATAATAATTAGTAGGAAGTACAGCCCCTATAGTCAATGCCTGATTATTAAATGCACTGGTAGTGCGCAAGGCATTGTTTCCACCATGGCTATTATTAGTTATTTGCAGTCCACCGTTAGGATTAGTCCATTTATCATTCCAAGTGCCGTCTTCAAAATCATCAAAAAAATAAAAAGTATCCTCACCGTTCCTATTATCACTAGCAGTAGGATCGCCATAATAAACATAAATTGTCGTATTACCGATAGGTAAAGTAGGAATCTTTACCCAAATTTCTGAATTATTTCTAGTACACTGAAAATCTTCAAACCAATAATTCAGCAAAGTAGCTCCGTTACTGGCTGTAAATCTAATATCACGACAATCATTTTCTAGTTTTGACCAACTCCTTAAACCATCAAGACCAATTATATCAACTAAAACTGTGTAATTAGTTAGAGTAGAGCCAGTAGTATTTTGAATTATAATCGGCCTTCTATAACCATAGCCTGCAGCTCCGCCTAGCCAGCAATCTATGCAAGTGGCACCGTCTTCAGCAAAATCACAAATTCCGTCTGGACAAGCGCAGTCTGCAACACATTGGCCAGGCCCTGCTACCGATGTTTCTATAGCTGGGTTGCAAGTACCATCACCGCAGCAGCCAGCAGGATCGCAGTCTGGATCAATACCTAGACAATTCATGTCAGCACAAACTGTATCACAAACATCATCACAACAAATTTTGCTAACTAAATCGCAAGTTCCTGCTGTGCAAGGACATTGAGCGCAGTTTGAATAAAGATTGCCGATAAAATCTGTAACATCGTCATCGCACCAATAAGGATTGCCTAAAGGATCACTTGATACAGCTGAACAATTGGGAAAAAGAGTATCATCAGAACAATCATTTGGTGCTGGGCAGGACGGACAGTAATTAATTCTTAGATTAGAAAATTTAATACTGCTTTGCGCTGGTACTTGCGGGATGAAATTACTGCTAAAATCAACTTCTTGAAAATCTGAGCTGCAGCTAACATTTCCTAAATTAACAACTCTATCAATCATATTAATAGCTGTAGCTGTAATTGTAGTAATAAAACCATTAACGGTCATATCAATCGGATTGCCAGTAATATTAAGAATCTCATTAACAATAGCGCCATAAACTGAGCTAGCATCCTGGCTAGCGTAAGCATATTGAGCTCCGCAATTTAATACAGGATCACTTGACCAATCGCACATATTTTGGATTAAAGGGGGATCAGTTGTATAGGCAATAGTATAAATTTCAATACTATCAGCTTTGGCTGCGGTGGCAGACCCGGTAAAAGATGGATTTTGTTGATCAGGGGTACAAGGTAGCTGGCATTGTGGATTGCCGTCACTAAATAAAATCATAATCATTTTAGCGCCGCCATAATCCTTTAACATACTATGAGCCATGACTACTGCATCATGAGTATATGTTCTAGCATTAGAAAATGCAGAATAATTAGTTACTTCAAGATCTAAATCATTTTTATGTGCCAAAATATTAATATCATCAATATCAAAACTTGTTAAAATACCCTGCGGTGATTCAGGACCTGAAAATCTTAATAAGCCAACATGTATATTAGCTCCATCTAAAGATGCTAGATATAACTTGTTAATTGATTCTTTTAAAGCGTCTTTAGTTTCTTCAATTTTATTTTTAGGATGCCCAGGTATAATATCCAGCATACTGCCCGAAGTATCTGTGACAAAAACAATAGTAACTTGGCCAGCAAAAATATTATTAGTTAAATCAAGATCTACTAAAGCATTGCCATGACTATGGCAGGCAGGAAAATTAATTTTTGTAGAATCACCATCCTTGAGGCTAACCGCGTCGCCGGTAATAAACTTAAATGGATCTTGCTTGAATGGTGTACCATCGCAAATCCAAGTGCAATTAGGAGCATCGCAACAAGCAGCCCCAAAAATATCTTGATTATCCGCTGGTATTCCCGGGTCTGGATCACAATCTTCACCAGCATCTGGAACACTATTGCCGCAACTTTGTGCACAAGTATCAACCCCATTCCAGGTAAAGCTAGGCAAACATTCATAGCAGGCTAAGGCCGGGTCACAGCAGGTTGCCGCGCCAATAGTATTTGAATTAGCAGGCGGAGAAGCTATATTATAGCAAAACTGACTGCCGGCTGTATCGCAACTAATAGTACAGCTAGTTACACACTGATTTAATCCTGGGTTCCAGCTCGTGCCTGTAGGGCATTGATAGCAAGTCTCGTTTACACCGCAGCAGGTATTAGTATTGGGATTAGGATTAGCTACTGCATTAAGAGGAGGCCCGCCAGTACGGCAATTTGGCTGGTTAGGAATAGCAGAGCAGGTATCAACACAATTTTTTACGCAAGTAGTACCATCCCAAGTATGGGTAGTAGGACAGGCAAAACAAGTTTCACCAGCAGTACAGCAATCTGCTGAATCATATGGTATTTTAGGTACTGCATTAAGCGGTGCTACATTATGGCAACCAGGTTGACTGCCATTTGGGCATGGATCTACGACGCAAGTTGAAACGCATTTTTCACTAACTGCATCCCAAGCATAACCAGTTTTGCACTCATAGCAGCTGCCAGCTCCGCAGCAAGTCTCACTGGCTTGCAAGTTTGAATTATCAGGTTGCGCATCCTTGCAAGTTTGATCTGCCCCTATACAAGTTGGTGCGCAAACACAATTTGGTGGTACCCAGTTCCAGCCTTGATTGCAGTCATAGCAAGACTCTCCAGTATTAGCGCAAAAACCTGGTACAATATGACCATTATGCAAACTAGGCAGACAGCCAGGGCCAGTACCACTAGTAGGACAATTTATTAAGCACTGGCCATTTACGCAATTGCCAACCCCGCAAGTGCCGCATTCAGTTGCTAGATAAGGCAAGCAGCCATCATCACCGCAGTCTTTGCCATAACAATTAGGCACGCAGTCGCTATTGCAGTCTACCCCTGCTGGCAGCATGCCGGTTTCGGAAAAAGCGCAAATTGTATAACTACCGTATTTATAGAGAAAAACATAATTGCCTGCGGGCATTGTAGGTGGAATTGCTTGCAGTTGAGCTTGCCAAGCAAACTGTTCATTAAGAGCATCCCAGCAAGTTACAGGATCGCAATTTGGGCAAGCTGCTAAACAGTTAGTAGTATCCAGCTGGTTAATCGGATCTATCGGCAGCTGCATGCCTAAAGCTTGGCCTAAGGTAGCTTGCCAGCTTGGCCAGACTGATAAAGAAATATTTCTGACATAACTGCCGGCTTCTAATTGAGGATAATCTCCGTGCTGACTATGATAATTAATAATCCCCTGATCAATATCATAGATTCTGGCTAACCTGATGGTATCGCGAGTTACTTTTGCTTTATCGCTAGTGCAGTAGCCCATATTAGCGCAATCTGCATCAGTTAAGCAGGTTCTGACCAGTAATTGAGCAATTTCACTATCTGTTAAAGCCCGGTCATAAATACGGATTTCGTCAATAAAACCGTCAAAATATCCCGCACCCTGACTTGCTCTGCCGAAATTTAAATGTCCATTATTATCAATATTATCTATCGGTCCTAAAGGACCAATTGACAAATCCCAAGCAAAAGAACTCTTGATTCCATCCATATAAGCATAAGCTTGATTTACTGAACGATCAACTACATACACTATATGATGCCACTTATTATCAAAGGGCTGTATATCGTTAAATGTAAATGCTTGATTACCTATATCGCCATCACGTAAAGAACATCTTAATCGATTATTTGTAGCTTCACTATAACAACTATAACCCCACCCTGCTCCAGCTGGAACACCGGTTTCTTTGCAAAAAATACGTCCCATTGAATTAATACTTCTTGACTTAATCCAGGCACCTACTGTAAAACTTCCGGTGCTACCAAAATTTAACTTTGCATTATGATTAACCTCAACCCAGTCTGTTGCAATATTAAAGTTTGCTGCTTGTCCATCTACTCCAGGAACAAAACTAACACCACCACTTTCTTTGCCATGAAAATTGTTGCCACTATCATCAGCAAAATCATTATTAAAATTCCAACAACCAACAGTACCACTACAGTAGCTACTTGGCAAGCCAACACAATGGCCCGGGGTAGTCAGGTTAGAATTAAAATTCCAATTGTCAATTAACTTATTGTAAATAGCAATAGTAGCTGGTTCAGCGTCCTGGTTATAGGAAATTAGATAGATATTAGTAAAAAGAGTGCCGGCTACTACATTAGCTGCATCAACATAAACAGTTCTGCCATCCCTGATTGCTTCATAGCCGTCAACAGTTAAAGCTTGCGGAGAGCCAGTAAAACCCTGATCAAAATACCAGCGCAAAGCACTATAGCCAGCTGGATTGGGTATTACTCTAATAGCTATAGCATCAGGGGTTTGTTGAGCTTGACTGATGCTTCCCTGCGAAAATAACAAAAACAAAGCCAGAATAATAAAAATTAGGCTTAGCTTGCTTATTTTGATAAGTAGATTAAGCATGGGTTATTTAAAAATATTATAAAAATTTATGCGTTTCTTGCTGTCATTCCCGCCAGCCTTGCCGGCTAGGCAGGCGAAAGCGGGAATCCAGAAACGTATAAATCCCCTAATATAATTATTATAACATAATATACCTGACAATTACAAAATTAAATTCAATATAATGAATTTAAAAATTTTACCAATATATCTTATATTTTATTTAATCTTATATTTCAAATTATAATCAACTTATCTTTTCCTCTACTAACTAGCTTAATCCTTCTAGCATATTCCTATACTTCAGTGCTGCGGTATAATAACTAAAAATCAAGATAGCTAAAATAACTAGAAAAATTATAGCCCCAAACAACCAAAATTTTTTATTAGCTATAACTTTTACCAAAGTTGACTTAGCTCTAGGAATTTTCTCTTGGTTAACCTTCCCCCAACTAGAAAATCCTTGCTGACTAGGATAATTTAAATTGTTTTTATTATTTTGCTCTTGCATAAAAGTAATTATTAACTAAATTTACTATGGGATTGCTTCTTCTGCTCCTGCACTTGTCACATTCGGCTCTGGATTATTATAATTACGTATAATAATATCGTCGGTAAAAATGCTACTTTAGGCCGCCACTGATTGTTTTGCGTATAGGTATTAATCTGAAACTCGCCGCAAGAAAACTAAAGTGTTGAGCAATCAGCACCTAAATCACTATCACATAAAGCTTCCACTTCTACTGCGCTTAAAACTCTATTATAGATTCTTACTCCATCGATTAGTCCATCAAAACCACGATCAAATGTAGTTGTTTCTCCTATAAAAAACGATAAACCGTCATCAACTACATATGATCCTGCTCCAGCTCTATCTATATCATCATTAGCCCTTGGTTGTCCGTTAATATATATTGTAGGATCATTTAATCTTGAAGAAGAATCATAGGTAGCAACAACATGCTGCCAAGTATTTAATGATATTGAGGCTGTGGGAGTACACCAATGCGATTCCCCTCCACTAAATTGAACTACCAGGCATAATGTTTCATCCTCAGCACCAACATTATCCAGTATAAATGACCAACCCTCATTATCTCTAATTTCTTTTGCTAAAATTCTGCCGAAACCACCGGGTCCCCAGCTTTGAGGATTAATCCAAGCGCTTACTGTTCCTCCCCCATTAAAAATATTATCCAGATTAGCATTACTTCCGGCATTGATATAATCTGCTGCTCCAGTAAAATCAATGCATCTACCAGAAATACAATTTCCACCTACTTCCCAGCCAGCTAAATTATTAACTCCCTCACTATCAGAGCAAGAATAATCATGAACTCCATTTATATTAGGATCATCATCAAAGCTCCAATAAGCTAATAAACTAGTATCAACTAATTCAACCCACAACCCAGGAAATCCAAAAGTTAAAAAAGCATTCCATTCTGCAGCAGTATTTGTAGGAACAAAATAATCATTAGCACCAGTATTAGTTAATCGCCTGCAGGTACCATGCGCATTAATTTCTCCAAAATCATTTTCTCCTGCATCCCCGGCCTTATTCAACCTATAACCACCAGGGACCGCTATAATCGCATAAACCATGCTAATATAGAGCAATACTACTGTAATACCAACTACTATGGGAAAATATAATTTTATAAATTTTAATACTTTATTCATATTATTCATCACGTCACGTCTGACGTGTCACGTCTGACGTGATTTTATTATTTTAACTTCTCAATTTCAGCTTTTAGCTCATTAATTTGCGCTTGTTGCTCTTTAATTGCTTCAATCAAAGGCGCAATCAAATTGCCATATTGCAAGTACTTTAAACCATTTTCTTCATTAGTAACAACTGCTTCAGGAAAAACTTCTTCAACGTCCTGGGCAATCAAACCTATATTTTCCTCGCCGTTTTCTTTCCAGGTAAATTCAACACCCTCAAGCTGTAAAACTTTATCTAAAGCATTATCTATTGGCTCTATATTTTCTTTTAAACTAATATCAGATGAATAAATAAAAGCATCAGCAGTAACATCACCGTTAACTTCTAATTTAGTCCCCGGAGTTTCAGTGCCAATTCCAACATTACCATCCCAAGTAATTTTCATCCTAATTGGTACACTTCCACCATCATGTGTACGAAATATTAAACCCGCAGTTTGTCCAGCGGCTCCTCTTGCAGTAATATACCCATCAGGTAAACCAGCACTATGACGACCAACACCTAATTCTCCAAGCATATTTGGTCTCGTTACAATAGACCCACCAACATCTAAAGTTTGGCCTGGATTTACTACATTTATACCAACATTACCGCCATTATAAAAAATATTGGTGCCATTAAGCGTCCACAAACCACTACCACTGCCAATACAACCGCTACTATCACAAATCTGGCCAGAAGCTGTAATAGTACCATCTTGGGCAATTGTTAGCACATCATTACTAGTTGGATTCCAAATTCTTAACTCATCAGCAGTTTGATGATTATATATAGCCCAGTGGTTATTACCAGCGGCATATTGAAGCTGTAACTCTGGATTTTGTGCTGTGTCTGTAATGCGTATACGAGCCGTTCCTCCAGTATCATCTCTTACTTCTAATTTTTCAACAGGTGCAGTAGCCCCGACTCCAACATTTCCTGCAGTATTTACCACAATGCGTGATAAAAATCCTGCAGTATTATCAACTAACCTAAAATTATTAGAAACACTATCGATTTGTAAAGTATAAACTTGATCACCGTCGTCTAAATGAAAGCTAGGATTAGCTCCTGGTGCATCTGACATAATAAATCCAGCCACATGCAAAGTATCAGATGGTATTGTACCTATACCTACTTGACCAGCATTATCAATATAGATACCTTCATTAAGTCCACCATCCCCTGATATCCATTTACCGTTCATTCTCAATTCTGCGCTTGCTACATGAGGTAATAAGCCTGCACCAATATAGCCATCTCCGCCAGCACCTGCATTATCAACTCCGCAAACTAAATTACCACTTGCATCAGTATCAATAGTATCACAGTTAAGTAAATTTCTAATCCTTACATCGCCAGCCACATCTAATTCTTGTGTTGGAGCTGTTACGCCGATACCTATATTGCCGCCGCTTTGAATTGTCAGCCTATCCGCTGTTAAAGGATTATTTTCCCTGATAACAAAAGAGTCTGTCGCTAAATCACCTCGACTCGCCAAAGTCCATCTGGCCATTGCCCCATTAGTATTTTCTATCATCAGACCAACCCCAAAAGTTGTGGCATCATTGCCTAACAAATGAAGTTTATTAACCGGTGCCGCTGTCCCAATACCAACATTACCAGCATTATCAATGTAGATGCCCTCGTTAGCTCCTCCATCACCTGATATCCAGTTACCATTCATCATTAAATTGCCACCAGCAGTATGATTCACAGCATCGCCAATATAATTATCTACACCAACTGATCCAGGGGCAATACAATTCCAACTTGCTCCATTCCAACTTAATAATTCCCCATTAGCGCATGTATTAATCAAGCCAAAGTCTGTGCCGGATAATCTTAAGCCCTGGTTAGCCAATACACCATAAGAAGCGCCTGGTCCAATGCAATTACCCGCTCCATCGCAAATCGTACCAGTAGCTTCAATATCACCAGTAACATCAAGTTCTACAGTAGGTGCTGGTTGATTAATACCTACAAGACCACCGGCTGTGATTGTTAACCTTTCAATACTGTTAGTATAAAAATGATGTGCTGAAGCTCCATAATAAATAGGAGCAGTTTCAGCAGCATTACCCTTAACAAACAAATCATTATAACCAACTAACCAACTTATATTCTCAATATCTGCTTCTCCTCCAGTATCCATACTAATTTTATTGCCATTCATATTTAAAGTACCTCCTGCAGTATGAGCTGCTACATCTCCTATATAATTATCTACGCCAACTGCTCCGGGCGCAGTACATTGCCAAATTGCTCCGTTCCAGGTTAATAATTCTCCGTTAGCGCAAGTATTAACTAAGCCAAAATTAGTTCCGGATAATCGTAAGCCCTGGTTAGCTAGTATTCCGTAAGTTGTATTAGTATCAGTATCATTATCAACTCCGCAAGCATGGCCTAAAACTGCATTGCAATCAACACCGATAGTTACATCTCCGCTTGCGCCTCCGCCAGTTATAGTTCCAGACCCATCATCCAAAACACTGTCTATGTCCCCTGCTCCAGCTGCCACAGCACTTAAACAATCGCCGCTAGCACAAACATCACCTGTAGCATCAATATTTCCGGTTACATTTAAATTTCCAGACATAGTATCGCCAGATTTGTCTAAAAAATCAAAGACTAAATTATTCCAATCATTTGCTGTTAACGAACCATTAGGAGCCTTGCCATAATCACCTGTTACTGCTAAAACATATGGCTTTAAATAAAGCCCTAAAATAGTAAAGCAGCAACCTATAGTTAAAATTATTAGCATTGCTTGAGCAATTCTTAACTGCAGCTTTAATTTACTAATTTTGTTTTGCTCTTTGTTTAACTCTTGTTGTCTTGCTTGTTTCATATGTTTAATGTTAAGAATTAGATAATTATTATTTAATAGTTATGCCTTTTTTCTAATTTATTATTCTAGAATGTTATTTATTTTACTTTGTTATTCTGGAGTGAAACTAATTCTTCCCTGTCATTCTGGAGCGTAGCGATAGAATCCCGATGTTAATGCACAATACTCTATTCCCCGGGATTCTATCAGTCGCTCGTTCCTCGCTCCTTCCAGAATGACTGTAAATGTATAAGTCCTAAATTGTTTAATATTGTTAAATTACCTGCCCGCTATGCTTGCGCAAGCAAGGCAGGCGGGAAAATTGAAAATTATTTCTCCAGTTTCCCTCCTCCCAGCGGATTATATCCTGCCCTAACCTCATCTCCGTCATTAAAGCCGTCAAAATCACTGTCGCGGTTTTCCGGATCAGTATGATAAATCATTACTTCAGCATAATTATTAAGCTTATCATTGTCTGTATCAGCAGTTTTAGAAATCCTGGGATCGTCTTTGTCTAAGGGGCTATAGTTTAGATTAACTTCTAACCCATCCTTATAGCCATCTCCGTCACTATCAGGATTATTAGGATCAGTGCCTAGCTGTTTTTCCTCACTATCAGTTAAGCCATCTCCGTCCTGATCTAAATCTTGAGTTTGCTTGTTTTGCTGATTATTAGCAGCCGGTTGGCTGGGCTGGCTTGGTGTAGTCGGAGTAGCTGGCTGTTTTACTTGCGGTTGGCTGGGCTGGCTGGCTGGCTGCTGGGTTTGAGTAGGCTGGATTAATAAGCCTTGCTCTTCTAAAGTCTTTTTATATCTTGTTGACTGCCAATAATAAATTAAAATTAAAATACCTAATATTATTATAAAACTAATTAAGCCAATTAGCCAATATTTCTTATTAATAGTAATATTAAAACCTTGCTCCTGTTCAACAGGATGCTCTTGATTTGAATAATTTATATTATTTTGTCTATCTTGCTCTGGCATAGTAAAACTTTATTAGGACTTATGTACTTGATAATATTCCTCCCCTTGTTTTAAGGGGAGGTGAGGAGGGGTCAAAAAATAAATAATAAATTCTTTATTTATTTCAGACCTCCCCTATCCCCTCCCCGGTATTACCGGGGAGGGGAACTAGTAATTCCTAATTTTATTATTTTATTCCCCCAAAGGATCATAACCTGCTTCAACTTCTTCTCCGTCACTGTAGCCGTCTCCGTCTGTGTCAGGATTGTTGGGGTCTGTGCCGTAACTTTGCTCTAAAAAATCATTTAAACCATCGCTGTCACTATCTTGCTTCATTAGTTCAGAGTTATCTTCAGTATTGTCTTGCTCTTGTTCTTCTGTCTCAATAAAACTTTCGGGATCTAGCGGATCAGAGCCAGCCCTAACTTCTTCCCCGTCACTGTAGCCGTCGCCATCAGTATCAGAATTATTAGGATCAGTGCCATATAACTTTATTTCAAGATAACCCAATATCATATCGCTATCCTTATCCATGCTTAAGCTAGGATCTCCTTGGCCAGGTATCAGATCAGCTTGAAAATCAGGCTGTATTTGTTCTTGCTCTGCTTGACTAGTTGTATTATCTTCTTGCTTATCTTTAACCTGCTGGTCTAGTTTACTTTGCCAGATAAAAAAGGCAACCACAGCAACTGCAATGATTAAAAAAATAATTATCGCAATAACAATAAATTTTTTATTACTAGCTGTATTATTAGTTTGTCCTATGTTTTGGTTAGTAGGTTGCATGTTATTGAATATAAAGGTAAGTGAATTAACATATATTTTGTCATTTCGAATCCCGGTTTTACCGGGATGAGAAATCTATAATACTTAATAAAAGTATAAAACATAATTACCTTTTAAAACGTATTATAGATCTCTCCCACGCCGCAGAGCTCTGCAGCGTGGTCGAGATGACAATAGCAATGTATATTTTTATCTCTGTTGTCTACAGTCCTTCCTGCGCATGCTTGCTTATTCTTACTTCTTACTTCTATGATGGCTCCATAGTCCCCGGTCGCAACCGTGGCTGTGGAGCCTAATTGCCAACGTCACGTCTTGCACCTGGGTTCCACAGTCCTAGCGGCCTGCCCCGCTGTACCGAGGACAGCTGGGACTATGGAACCCTCTCAAGCTCTTGCATCGGCGAGGCTAAGCCTCGCCGAAACTATGGTTGTCTGCTGTCTTTATTTATTTAAGGAAATGTGGGCACATTTTGCCGATAATTATTTAATCCCGGTACTTGCCAATTATTTTGTTCAGGGCTAGGCCAAGTGCCATTATCTAAAATATTAGTTACATGATAAGTATGCTGGTTCCAGATCGGTCGAGCATTAGACCAAATACAGCCAGGATTAGCATTTTCAAAAACACGGATGCCTGTTTCAACTCCGAAACCAGCCCATCCATAATCAAAAATTCCATAATTATTAGCAGGAACAACTACTTCAGCTTCATTATCATTATCAATATCAGCTACAACTGGATATTCTATTAAAGTACCATTACCATTCGCAATTGGAAAAAACCCAGGGAGATCAAGGCCATTAGAACCTTGATAAATATAGAAAAATTCCTGATCAGCATATAGCACTTCTGCTTCACCATCATTATTAAAATCAAAGACAGAAGATCCAGTTTGCGCTGATGATGTATCATTAACTGCTCGACTCCATAAATTAATAGATCCATCGTTTTCTATCACTGTATAAACATTAGCTGTTGCTAAGCCTATTTCAGGTTGTCCATCACTATCAAAATCCGCTATAGTAGGAGGTCCTCCACCAACAGCACTAGCTGAAATTACTCTTTGCCATTTAAAGTTTCCGTTATGCTCAAATACTCTAATAGTATTAGCCAGAACATCAGTAAGTACTATTTCAGGAAAAGAATCGCCATCAAGATCAGCAACGGCAACGTATCCATCTGGATAAACTCCACAATTATTCCAATAAATAGAACCATCAGCATGGTAAGCTGTGCAGCCAGCTACTACTTCGAGAGAACCAACCATATCTAAATTAGCTACAGCTGAAACGTAATTACCAGTTCCTGGTCCAGCAGGCCAACCAGCTACATCAGTACCATTAATACCATTTAAAACATAATTGCCAATAATAACTTCTTGCGTGCCATTACCGTCTAAATCAGCAATAGCTGGAGAAGCAACAACAGATAGAACTATATCATTCCTACTCCATTTATGTGAGCCATCGTGTTCAAAAGCAATTATGCCTTGATATTGAACAGTAGTAAATTTACCAGTAATAATCTCTAATTCTGGATCACCGTCAATATTACCCACTGCAATATTATCACCTGCATTAACATGATAATTTAAATCAGTTACATTGAATTTTTCCGTACCATCACTATTAAGCACTCGTAAAATACCTTCACTGTGTTCCATCCATCCCCCAGTTTGGTAATCGATAAGAATACCATTTACTGTTCGAGAACCTGATGCAAAAGCATTAAAAATTATTTCTTCATTGCCATCCAAGTCTAAGTCCGCTACAATAGGTGTCATCATCACTTGGTTGTACTCAATTGGTGGATCTAGACTGCCGTCCCAATGCCATTTTTCTGTAAAATTAAAAGTTGTACAAGGCGGTGCTGCTGGTGGCAAGCAGCCAAAGGTTCCGCCAGCAGCATTAATATGAACATCACTAATCTGGGCTAAAGCATCATCACCATCACCGTCCCAGCAACTACCAGGCCTATGTCCTACTACTTGTATAGCAATTGTTATAGTTTGACTAGTATGAGCAGAAATATCATAAGGAGCTATATAGTTAGGACCAACGGGCCAATCAATAGAATTTCCTAAACCTAGTGTATTCCAAGATTCAATATATTCTGGAATAGCAAATGAATTTCCTACTGCATCTCTTATTTCTATGTAATAACCATCAAGATGGGTAACTCCAACATGATCATCAAAACTATTTAAGTCTAAATGACGCCACATCTCTAATGTTGTTGCATCAGCTGGAACATTAACAGGATCTGATATTAGCATACCATCGTAATTACCTCCTGTTCCATCTAAATTAGCCACATCTCGACCAAATCCCCAAGTATCATAACCTGGATTTTCCTCCCAATCATCTGCTAAATAAGCAGCCGAAGGATTGTCAACTCTAGTTCCTTCAGCAAAACCAGGATTAGCTGGATCACCGCATGGACCAAGTATCGGATCATCTGACTCTTGCAAAGTCCAGTTAGTAATATCAACTTGAGTAATAGCACCCCAGGTCCAGCCAGTATTGCAGACATAACAAGCTAAAGCCGGGTCACAGCATTCTCCACCAACTGGATGAGCATCTGCTAAACCTGCTAAACAGCCAGGTAAAGTAGAACAGGTAATCGCGCAAGAACAACTAGCACCACCCCAAGGATAACCAGTATTGCATTCCCAGCAAGACAAAGCCGGATCACAGCAATCTCCAGATACAGGATGAGCATCTGCAACTGGTCCTGCTGAACAGCCTGGTCCTGTACCGCAAGTCGGTACGCAATCGCAGGTTAGAGTTCCTGGATTCCAGATAGTGTCAATCGGACAGCGGTAGCATTGTTCTCCAGGATTACAGCACATGCCAACACTATATTCAGAGCCAGCTGGTGCACTAGTCTGGCAGTTTGGCTCATTAACTAAGTTGCATGACATGACGCAGTCGCAGCTATTAGCTAAAGCATTCCAGACATGGCCAGGAGGACAACGGTAGCAATATTCACCTATGCCGCAGCAGTTGCCAAAACCGAATTCAGCATTAGCTGGAGCTCCTAGCTGGCAGCCTGGCTGGTTAAAGTCGCTGCAGGTTACTTTACAGCCGCCTGGTCCGCTACCGCCGCCGCAGAAATTAAAGGGAAAGACAAAAGGAAAACCGCAAAAACCGGCGCAGTCCGGGCAATTATCAATGGTTTCACCCGGATCGCAAGTCCCGTCCCAGTCGCAGCAGCCAGAATCATATTGGCAGTCAGCCAAGCAGGTAATGCACTCGTTTATGGCTACATCGCAAGTACCGTCGCCGCACAAATTCATTACCACGCAATTTGCTACTCCATCCCAGCTATAGCCATAATCGCAATCATAACAGCTGCCTGTAGCACAGTAGCCGGGAATAATATGACCATTATTAAGGCTAGGTAGACAACCAGGACCAGTAGCACTAGTAGGACAATCTAACACGCACTGGCCATTAAGGCAGGTTTCTGAAGCAGCGCAAATTCCACAATTTCCTCCACAACCATCCGGGCCACAATTTCTGCCAATGCAATTAGTAACACAACCACCACTGCAGTCAATATTAGCTGGCAGCCAGGTTGTTTCCGGATAAGTACAAATAGTATAACTGCCGTATTTATAAAGAAAAGTATAATTATCACCAGCTGGTATAACTGGTGGAATTGATTGAAGATCAGCTGTCCAAGCATTATCTCTAAATAGCTCATTAACTGCATCCCAGCAGGTTATTGGATCACAACCAGGACACATTGCCAAGCAGTTAGTAGTATCTAGCTGGTTAATCGGATCTACTGGCAGCTGCATGCCCAGAGCTTGGCCCAGAGTAGCTTGCCAGCTAGGCCAGACTGAAAGAGAAATGGCTTTAACATAGCTGCCTGATTCCAGCTTAGGATAATCGCCATTTAAGTTAAAATATTTAACTATAGCTTTATCAATATCATAAATTCTAGCTAGCCTAATGGTATCGCGGGTTACTTTGGCCTTATCAGAAGTGCAGTAACCCATATTAGGACAATCTGCATCTGTTAAGCAGGTCCTAACCAGTAGCTCTGCTATTTCACTGTCAGTTAGAGCTCGATCATAGATACGAACTTCGTCAATGAAGCCATCGAATAAATATGATACACTAGCCGGGGTATCCGGTCTTACACCAATAGCTAATTCTGCATTATTTAAATCAATTGGACCATCTGGAATAACATCTAATGAATTTGCTAATATTCCATTAACGTAAAGTCTTATAATATCTCCATCATAAGTACCAACTACATGTTGCCAATTACCACTAGATAAAATAGCTCCAGATGTAAATTCATGATTTACATTATTAACACTAACATTCATCCAGACTTCATTACTATTACCTATACCCATACAATAGGAACAATAGTTGGTTGGATGATCTTTATCAATAATTCTATCCCAGCCATTATTAGCTTCAATAATACTTGGATTAATCCAAGCAGAAAGAGTTATTTGATTAGTGATATTTAGTGTATTATTATTAAATATTTCTATATAGTCATTGGCTCCGTCAAACATAGCTGCATCACCACTTACTCCTGGGACAAAAACAACTCCTCCGATTTCTCTGCCATCTAAATTATTACCGCTATAATCTAGGTAATTATCATTAAAATGCCAACAAGCTATGGCATCACCGCAGCCTCCTTGAGGCAGTCCTACGCAATGGCCATGACTGGTTAGGTTGGAATTAAAATTCCAGTTAGCTATTAATTTATTATAGATTGTAATAGTGGCTGGTTCAGCGTCTTGGTTATAGGAGATTAAATAAATATTGGTATAAAGATTAGGTATAACAACATTGGCTGCATCAACATAAACAGTTCTGCCGTCCCTGATTGCTTCATAACCGTCAACAGATAGTGCTTGGGGCGAGCCGGAAAAACCCTGATCTTGATACCAGCGCAAAGCACTATAGCCAGATGGATTAGGAATAACGCGTATAGCTATAGCATCTGGTGTATGCTGGGCTAAAACAGGTTTTAATTCGTATGTGCGTATTCGTAGTGCGCTATTCGCATACCAAAAAGTGCCTAAAATAACTAAAATTAGGCTAAATTTACCAATATTAATAAAATGTTTTAGCATGGTTTATTTTGTGGATAAGTTTTGTTATCTTTTCATTATTATAACATATTTTACTATCCAAAGGCAAAAAATAAAAAAACAGCCCTTATGGGGCTTTTGCATTAGCGAGGCTAAGCCTCGCCAAGACTAAAGAATGGACTCAACATTAAAATTTTACTAAACTTTCTCCAATACGAAATACGTCACCAGCCCCCATCAATATTACTACATCATCTCTTTCTAAATTTTTTCTTAAATAATCTTCGCATTCTTCTAAAGTCGGAATATATAAAATTTGTTTTTGTGTTTTTGTGTTTTTGTGTTTTTTTATAAGTTCAACCAAATCCCTACTATGAACTCCTCCATGCTCTTCTCGAGCTGATCCATAAATGTCAAGTACAATGACTTGGTCAGCATTCTGAAAACTCTGGGCAAAATCATTAAGCAATGCTTTAGTTCGAGTAAAGGTGTGGGGATGAAAGACAACAATTAAATTTTTATCCTTATACTGTTGCCTTGCTCCAGCTAAAGTTGCCTTGATTTCTGTCGGATGATGCGCATAGTCATCAATAATAGTGGCGCCTCTAAATTGGCCCAGGACTTGCATGCGTCTTGCCGTACCCTGAAACTCTGCTAAATACTTCCTTATTTTAAATAAATCAATCTCTAATTCGATGCAGGTGGCGATAACTGCCAAAGCATTAGCAATATTATGCTTTCCAAGTAACTGAATTGAAAAATCACCTAGAAGGCGAGACGTCGACGTCTCGCCTTCTTCTCCACGAAGGCGAGATTCCGGAATCTCGCCTTCGTGAGTAAAGTCATCAACTCCCAACTTAACTTTAAAAAACTGCTGCTCCCCCTTCTGCTTAATATCATACGCAACATAATCTGCTGCCTCATCTAGGCTGTAGCTAACGACTTTACCACGACAATTAACATTAGCAACTTTTCTAATAATCGGATCATCAAAATTAGCAATTAATTTTCCTTTGCTGGGAATCTTTTTAATAAATTCAATAAAGACATTATTATAATCTTCTGCTGTGGGAAAAAAGTCAGGATGGTCCCAGTCAATATTATTAAGTAAAACTACTTTTGGTTGAAAATATTTTAATTTATTCTGGTACTCATCTAACTCTGCTACTAAATAATCTGATTTACCAACCAAACTTAAGCCATTAAACTGCGGCACTTGCGCTCCAACCATTACCGAAGGCTCAAGACCAGCTTGCTCCAATAGATAGCCAAGCCAGGCTGTAGTTGTAGTTTTACCATGCGAACCAATTACTGCAATGCCGTATTTCTGGTTAAATACCTCAGCTAAAGCCTGGGCATAGGTTAATGTTTTTATTTTGCCAGCCAAAGCTTTTCTAACTTCAATATTATTTTCTTTATTATAAGCAGAAGAATAAATTATTAAATCAGTATCCTCGGGAATATTGCTTTTATCAAATTTCTCAATCACTTTAATTCCAGACTTTTTTAAAACATCATCAGTCATAAATTTCTCCTTAGTATCAGAGCCAACTATCTCTATGCCTTGTGTAGCCAAATATTGTGCTAACATTGTCATGCCAACTCCTTTTATACCGATCATATATATTTTGCTAATATTAGCTAAGTCCATAAAAAATTACTCTTTACTTAATATATTCACAATAATTTTAACAATCTCTTCATTCGCTCCCCTTTTAATTACTTGTCTAATGTTTTTACTTAATTCTTTTTGCAATTCTTTATTATTAATTAATTTTCTTATTTTATCCACTAACTTTTCTGCTGTTAATTGCTTCTGATCTAAAACAATGGCAGCGTTCTGCCCCTTGAAAATTTTTACATTATCTTCTTGATGTGAATCTGGAATCGGAATTAAAATAGCTGGCTTAGCTAAATATGATAATTCAGTTAATACTCCCATGCCAGCTCGCGAAACTACCATATCAGCTATAGCATAAGCATTTGCCATCTCTTCAGCATTAAGAAATTCAAAAGTATGATAAAATCGTAGCAACTTAGTTTCTTTTGAAGAAACTAAGTTGCTACGATTTTTATTCTTTCCAGTTATATGAATAATTTGACAAATCTTTATTAGCTCTCCTAGACTTTGCTCAACCAACTGATTAATTGCTAAAGCGCCAGTTCCACCACCAATTACTAACACCACAGGTAAATCAGTTTTGATATTATAGTAATTTTTTATATTTTGTTTTTTATTTTTTATTTTGAGGTTATACCTAATTGGATTTCCTGTCCAGACTGCTTTCTTGCCATAATCAGCTAATGATTTTTCAAAGGTTACTGTGATAACACGGGCAAACGGTGCCATTAATTTATTAGCTAGCCCAGGTCGCGCATCTTGCTGATGTATTAATATTGGTACGCGGAGTAACCAAGCAGACCAAACAACAGGTACTCCTACAAAACTGCCAGCGCTTATTACTAAACTAGGCTTCCATTTTAAAATTATAAAAAAAGCTTGGACAAATCCAAAAAAAATAAAAACCGGATCAATAAAATTCCTTAAAGAAAAATATCTACGCAATTTGCCATTGGCAATTGCTTTAAATTTAATCCCCTCTTTCTCAACCATTTGTCTTTCAGGTCCCTTTTTTGTTCCAAGCCATAAAAATTCCAAATTTCCAATTTCTTCTACAATAACTAACAATGGCATTACTGACCCACCAGTACCACCACCTGTTAGCAAAATTTTAATTGAATTTTTATAACTCATAACTTATAACTAATAACTCGTTTTAATTCAATGACACGAAGTTATAAGTTATAAGTTATAAGTTATAATTAGTGATAAAAATTCAACGAGTCTGTTTACTTATATTAACTAAAATTCCTAAAGCCATCAAGGTAGCCAGCATGGCTGAACCTCCGTAGCTAATTAAAGGCAATGGTACCCCTGTCATAGGCAGTAAATTTATCATACCGCCAATATTTATCATCGCTTGAATAACTATCCAACTGACAATCCCAATAGCTAAATACTTGCCAAAATTATCAGGTGCTTGTCTAGCGATTAAAAAGCCGCGATAAAATAAAAATAAAAATAACATCACTAACGCTCCGCTAAAAATTAAACCAGTTTCTTCGCCAATAATAGCGAAAATTGAATCACCCTGAATTTCAGGTAAATATAAATATTTTTGCCGAGATGCGCCAAAACCACGGCCCAAAATACCACCTGAACCAACTGCAATTAATGATTGATTAACTTGATAACAAATATCTTGCTTACTAAATTCAGGATCGATTAAACACTTAAAGCGATTCATTTGATATGGTTTAATTTGAATCAGTAATGCAAAAGATATAATTACTATAATTAAAAATATTATAATATGTTTAAGACTGCCGCCAGCAATAAAGTAGACGATTAAAGAAGTAATTGCAATAATCGATAAAGTTCCAATATCAGGCTGCAGCACCATTAAGCCTATGATTACACCCAATACAATCATAAAGGGCCCGATTCCTTGACGCCATTCTTCTAGCTTCTGGCTTCTTCTTTCTAGCCAAGCAACTAAATAAATTAAAAAAAATAATTTAACAAACTCTGAAGGTTGCAGAGATTGACCGAATATTTTAATCCAACTTCTAGTGGAACCATGCTCGTAACCAAGGCCGGGCACAAAAACAAGTGATAATAAAATTATTGAAAAAATTAATAGGCCGAAAGCATATCTTTTTAAATTATGATAATCGTAACGCGAAAAAAACCAGAATGCTATCAGTCCTAAAAATAAACCAACTAATTGATGCTTAACAAAATAATAACTATCGCCTTGTTGAGCATAAGCGACAATTGATGAAGCGCTTGAAAGCATAATTAGCCCAAAAATTATAATGATTCCTACAGTAACAACTAGACTGCGATCAGCTTCATGTTCCCCTCTTAAGGGTTTAATTAGTTTATTAATTTTTTGTTTAAGATTAGGCATAAACTTAGTTAATTAGTGATTAGTTAATTAGTGATCAGGGGCAAATTATAACTCTCTAATTGACTAATCACTAATTAACTAATCAACTAAGCTTTGTCTAATAAAAATATAATTAAACCAATTACTGCCATGACCCCGGCAATAACCCAGAAACGCATTACAATTTTAGCTTCTGGCCAGCCTTTAGCTTCAAAGTGATGATGAATCGGCGCTGACAAAAATATCTTTTTACCGTTTCGCCATTTTTTAGATAATATTTGAGCTATTGTAGAAATTGCTTCAATAATAAAAATAAAACCAATAAAAGGCAAAATAAAAATAGTATTTGTATAAAATGCTATTAAAGCCAAGGTTACGCCAAGAGATATTGAGCCAGTGTCACCCATAAAAAATCGAGCAGGTGTAATATTAAACCATAAAAAAGCAAGCAATGCACCAACTATAACACCGCAAAAAGTAGCTAAATCATATCTGCCAATTACAAATGCAATTACAGAATAAGCGGCAAAAGAAATTAATAAAGTGCCTCCAGCCAGACCATCTAAACCATCGGTTTGATTTACAGCAAAAGCAGTACCAACTACTATCGCAATAAAAAATAAAATAAAATACCAGCCAAAATGAAAATTACTCCAAAAGGGAATGTGAACAATATCCCAATCTAATTTATAATAAAACCACCAGGCGCCTACTAAAGCAATAATAGTATAAATTAATAACTTATAACTAAATTTTATTCCTCTTTTTTTATATCCCAACCGACGAACATCTAACCAATCATCAATTAAACCAACTAAGGCTGAAGCGACTAAACAGCCTAATGGCAATAAGGTTTGACTACGCGTGAGAAAATTTAAATTTTTTATAATGTCCCAAGGCAAAAATTTTGCTAAATAAAAAAATAACAAACTAAAAATTAAAACTGTCAGCCAAATTAAAAGGCCGCCCATCGTTGGGGTACCTGACTTATGAAGATGCAGTTTGGTAAATAATGGCGTTGCCTCATCACTTCTAATCTGTTTGCCCAATTTATATTTAAACAAAAAATATGTAAGCAAGGGCGTCCAAGCAATAGTAAAAATAAAAGCTAATGTGGTTAGTAGTAAAATTTTTATAATGTAAAAATCTTCCATAAAATAAGAATAAAAAGAAAAATAAGATTAGAAATTACTCACTTGATAGTACTTCCTCCCCTTGTCTGAAGGGGAGGTTAGCCTGCCCGCCGGCAGGCAGGGAGGGATAAAAATAAATAATGAATTCCTTATTTATCTTAGACCACCCCTAGCACCTCCTTAAAACAAGGAGGGGAAATACCTATTTACTAAAAATAAAATTATTTCGTCATATTTTTCTTATTTTTTTATTTATCATATTTTATCTAAAGTTAATTAAATAAATAGAGATAATTGCTGCTATTAAAAATAAATTAGCTAACATTGCTGTAAAAAGTAATAAATGAACAATGAATTTAGCTTGTCTATGAATAAAAAGCAAAAGTATAAAATTAATAATGATAATAACTAAACCAAGTAATGGTATGATATAAACTCTTTTAACACTACCAATTAAATTAATGCCAAAAGTAACATTATAATGTAAAAAAACTAAGTCTTGACTAACATTTTTATTAATATTAAAAGCAATCAGCCAAATTAATAAATTTATTGATAAAAGTATAATTAGATATATTCTAATATATAAAAAACTAAATATATCCAACACCATCCTACTGAAAGTATGACGCTTTATATGAATATTATTTAATATTTTTGACCATCCCATTCGCATAAAGAAATAATGGCTACAAGACTTGATAAGGCTTAAAAGGATAAGAGAGCACTCTTACTTTCTGGCCCTATAAGCCTTTTTAAACTCTATAAGCCCTATATTTAATTTAGCATATTTTTTATTAAAATAAAATCCCGCACCTTAATATTTATATCGTAGATAATTTTACGCCTAGCACCATATAAATACTCTACACTAGCGCGCAGAGGTTATATTTTTAGCTTACACCTTATCACTCAGGTAAAATCGAGGTCGTAAATGTGCGGTATTTATATTTAAAATAATAAGCGTATTTATTAAGGTGCGAGATAAAACTTTCCTTAATTTACTATTTTATGTTATAATATTAACAGTCATTTAATTAATCAATAATGCTGTTGAAAACTAATAATTAAATAATCAAGTAATTAAAACAATGTTTACTGATAAGCAAATAAAAAAAATCTTGGATAAAACTGAAATATTGCCGGCTAAAGAATTTGAAAAAGTTGCCAAAGAAGCAAACAATACTGGTAAAAAAGTAGAGGATTATTTAATTGAGAAAAAAATTATTACTCCAGTATCTCTTTACGAAAATGCTGCTAAATATTTCAAAGTGCCTTTTGTCAATCTTAAAGATCAGGTTATTCGTAAAGATATATTAATGAGTATTCCTGAACCAATTGCATCAACCTATAAATTAATTGCTTTTGCTAGTGATAATCAAGAAATCAAGATTGCCTCACTTAATCCTGAAAATTTAGAAATTTTTGAATTTATTAAGAAAAAAACAAAACTTGAACCAAAAATATTTTTAACTACACCAATAAGCATCGAAGATGCTCTTAAGCAATATCATAAAAGTTTAAAGGCTGAATTTCAGGATTTGGCAGTTAAAAAAACAGCGGGGGAAGGTGAAGAGGATTTGGAAAAACTAGCTGAAGATTTGCCGATTGTAAGAATTGTCGATACTTTGCTGGAATATGCAATTTTTGAAGAAGCTAGCGATATACATATTGAACCAGAAGAAAAAGAAATTATTGCGCGCTATCGTGTTGACGGGATTTTGCGTAATGTCATGACTCTGCCAAAAAATGTCCAATCCGGTATTGTAGCCCGCATTAAAATTTTAGCTAATTTAAAAGTTGACGAGCATCGTTTGCCCCAGGATGGACGATTTAAAATTGTTACTAAAGATTATAAGGTTTCCTTTAGAGTTTCTATTATCCCTGCTTATGATGGTGAAAAAGTTGTAATGAGGCTATTGCCCGAAAAAGCGCAAATCTTAAATTTAGAACAGCTTGGTTTTCAAATTAAAAGCTTAGAAATTGTTAAACGTAATATTACTAAACCGCATGGCATGGTTTTAGTTACTGGACCTACTGGCTCAGGCAAAACTACTACCCTTTATACCATACTCAACATCTTGAACACACCAAAAGTTAATATCCTGACAATTGAAGATCCAATTGAATATCGTATGCCTCATGTTAATCAATCACAAGTAAATCCTAAAATTGGCTATACTTTTGCTAGAGGACTAAGGGCTTTTCTCAGACAGGATCCTGATATTATTATGGTGGGAGAAATTCGTGATCAAGAAACAGCTGAAATTGCCATTCATGCTGCCATGACAGGTCATCTTGTCCTATCAACTTTGCATACTAATGACGCTCCCACTACCCTGCCCCGTCTGATGGAAATGGGAGTACCTTCGTTTTTAGTTGCTTCAACAACTAATGTTATAGTTGCCCAAAGATTGGTGAGAAAAATTTGTTCTAATTGCATTCAAAGTTATAAATTAGACAAACAAACTATTGAAGAGCTGAAAAAACAACTTAATATTGAAAGTATCTTAGCCACCCTGCAAAAAGAAAAATCAATTATTAATGCTAAAAAAGGAATAGAAAATTTACTTTTTTATCGCGGTAAAGGTTGCAAGCAATGCGATAACAATGGTTACAAAGGCAGAATTGGCATTTACGAAACCCTTGAAATTACTGAGGAAATTTCAGAATTAATTTTAAAAAAAGCTAGCCGTGCGGAAATAAATGAAGCCGCAATTCGCCAAGGCATGATAACTATTGTTGAAGATGGTTTTATTAAAGCTAAAAATGGTATAACTACAATTGAAGAAATTATGCGAGTTACCAAAGAATAAATTTCTATATTATAATTTCTAATTTTAATTAATCTCATTTTAACCTTTTTCTTAATATAGAAATTAGTTGTATAGAAACTGGAGATTGGTATTAGTTGTATAGAAACTGGAGATTGGTAATAGAGATGAGAAAATAGAAATAATATAAATAATTTAAGCTAATTTCTATTTTCCATTTTCCATTACTAGTTTCTAATTTCTGTACAACTAGTTTCAGGTAAATATTATATAACCTATAAAATTTATTGGAGATTATAATTTAGAAATTAGAAATTTTTATAATTATGACTATTAATCTATCAAAAAAAAGTGAGCTAAATTCAACGGTTGACAAAGGTGATGATAAATCAATTGACAGCATTAAAAAAGTAGAGCCTAAAGTTAAAGCTGAATCAGTTAAAGAAACAGGTGAAAAAATTGATAATTCTTTAAAGTCAAAAATTAATAATTTTATACTTAAATTATCCCGCGTTCCTCACACAGAAAAACTTTTTTTTGTTCAACACTTATCCATTATGCTTAAAGCTGGCATATCTTTATCGGTAGCTTTAAAAACTTTAGCTAAACAGACTCAAAATAAATCTTTTAAAAAGATTATAACCGACCTATCGGAAAAAGTGGAAAAAGGAATTAGTTTTACTGAAAGTTTAAAATTACATCAAAAAGTCTTTGGTGAACTATTTATTAACATGATTGAAGCCGGTGAAATTTCTGGTAAGCTGGAAGATGTTTTAAAACGGCTTTATATCCAGCTAAAAAAGCAGCATGAACTGCGCTCTAAGGTTAGGGGTGCTTTGACTTATCCAGCGATAATTGTCTTTGCCATGGCTGGCATTGGTACTTTTATGATGATTGTAGTTGTGCCAAAAATTACGGAAATGTTTGCTGATTTTGAAGCTGAACTGCCCTTGCCAACAAAAATTTTAATGAGTGTTAGTAGCGCTATTGTCAGCAATGGTCTTATTTCCATTGTTGTTTTAGCAGTCTTAATTATAACCATTATTCAAGTTTTACGAACCTACAAGGGTAAATACTACTTTCAAGCCTTAATCTTAAAACTGCCAATAATCTCACCAATCATTAAAAAAATAAGCTTGGCTAGTTTTGCCAGAACTATTAGCTCACTGTTAAAAACTGACATTATGATAATTAAAACATTCCAGATTACCAGTAATGTTGTCGGTAATCTACATTATCGTAAAGCAATTATAGAGATGAGTGAAAAAATTAAAAAGGGTAAATCAATTAATGAACTTATCGCTAATTACCCTGATTTATTTCCCCCGGTAGTAACGCAAATGATTATGGTTGGAGAAGAAACCGGAGAACTTGATAATATTTTAGAAGAATTAGCTCAATTTTATGAAACTGAAGTTGACCAAATCATGAATAATTTGCCATCAATTATTGAACCTGTTTTAATCTTGGTTCTAGGCGTTGCTGTTGGCTCTATGGCAGTAGCAATAATTATGCCAATGTACTCTATTACTGAAGCAATCTAGAATAGACAATTGACAATTAACATTTAACATTTGACTCTTACTACAAGAGGACTCCTTAGTTCCCGAGTGCTCGGGACTGTGGAGCCCGAAATTTACAACTAGGGCTCCACGGGGTTATCACCACTATTGAGCCATCGGATTACTTTGAAGCGTAAAGTATAATACGCAAATCCTATAATTATGAAATTATTAATTACTTTTAAAAAAAACGGTTTTACTTTAATAGAACTCTTAGTTGTTATAGTAATTATTGGATTACTCGCTAGCATGTCTGTGCTTTTATTCAACAGTACAAAAGCAAGGGCCAGAGATACTAAAAGGTTACATAATATTAAACAGGTGCAAAAAGCAATTGAAATGTATTATCAAGATCATGGAGAATATCCCAATAGACATCTATCGGCTTCTCAGGGGAATAATTATAACTGGGGCGGACTAGCCGCTGATTTAGCAACTTATTTTCCAGCAGGAATGCCAAAGCTGGAAGGCTTTTCCTGGGCCTGTTACGATTCTTGTATAAATGGTGCAAGTGGTGGGATATGTAATGATCTAAGCGGTGGTTATGGGTTAGCTGAACGTTTTGAAACATCTGCATTTAGTTATTTAGAGAAATATGAAAATGATAGAGGGTGGCGAAATGATTATTATGAAATTGGCCCTGACCCCTCAAAAGCTAAATCAGAAGGAAAATATTGGTGGACTGATTAAATTAATATTTTAATTAAATAATTTTAAAATCAAGGAGGATTTTTTAATTGATAAATAGTTGGCAGTGTCCCGAGTGCTCGGGATCGTCCACTGCATAACCTCCTTTTTGCAATGGTAGGTACGCTGTGGAGCCTGTCTCGTCGAGCCAAGGCGGGCTGGAGCTCCACAGCCAACAAAGCTTCATAACCAACTAATAATACTATTATGCGTTATAAGTTACATGCTATACGAAAAAATATATCCGGCTTTACCCTTATTGAAGTAATGATTGGTATTGTTATTGTGGCTTTGCTAACTGTGGGGATTTATAATTTACTGCTCTTTTCTTTACGGATTACTTCAGATAATAAATTTTATGTTGAAGCCATTGAAATAGCTAATCAAAAAATGGAACAAATCAGAAATCTGCCCTACAGTGATGTGGGAGTACAAGGAGGAACGCCTAATGGCGTAATACCGCAAGTTGAACTAATCTCCAGAGACGGTAATTTCACAGTTAATACTTATATTAAATATCATGATGATCCTTATGATGGCGAAGCAGGTGGTGGAGATACTATTATTAATGATTATAAAATTGCTACTATTAAAGTTGGCTGGCTTAGCAAATATGGCTTGAAAAATGTCACTGTTTTTTCAAAGATTATACCCCGCACAGAAGAAACAGCTGAAGGTTATGGCCTTTTAAAAATCTTTGTAGGCGGTTATAATTTTGACCCAATAGAAGCTGCTAATGTCCGGGTAGTTAATAATTCATTAGTGCCTGCTGTTGATGTTCCTAATCCGACAAATAGCGCTGGTATTCTCTATCTGCCTGCGCTTGAAGCACCTATTCAGACTTATGAAATAACTGTTACTAAAGCTGGTTATGGTACGGACCAGTCCTATGATCTTAGCGCAGGTAAATCCCCTATTCATCTAACTGTTACAGAAGGAAATAAGACAGAAGAGGCTTTCTCTATTGACCAACTAGCAACTCTGCAAATAAGAACAGTTTCTACTAGCTTACCTGATAACTGGCAAGTTAATCAAACTTTAGCTGCTAGAGACCAAATTAATACTAACTTTTCAGTTGATAGTGCAAATAATATGTATTTTGTTTGGCAAAGCTACACTGCTACTTCCTCATATGTTTTTGCCCAAAAGTATAATAGTTCCCAAGTAAAACAATGGACCAACGATTATAAAATAAGTGATACAAAATTTCAAACTAATCCTGATATTATCACCACTACTGCAGGTAATTCTTTTATAGTTTGGCAAGATAATTCAAATGTTTTAAAACAATTAATTGCTGCAAAAAAAGCAGAAATTAAATTAGCAAAATTATTAAAAAATCCACAATCTGATAGCTCTTGGACAACTAAACCTATTGCTAAATCAAATCTAAAATTAGTAACTGCCAATGATCATATAATAGAACAAACATCAATTATTAATTCTCCTTTTCAAAGTAAAACAAAAATTCTGAAAATAATAACTGATAATTTTAACAATGTTATAAATTTTTTCCGCCAAGGATTTAAAATTAATCAGGCAAACGCTGCTGATCCGGCAAGTATTGTGCAAACTAAAATTAGTAATGTAATAAATAGTAGTAATTCAATCTCAACATCCTTTGATAACTCCCCTACTGAAGGTAATGTTATTATTGCTATTGCTATGCATCGTAATGATTATGCCTCATTTAACGCACCAACTAATAGCGAGGGCAGTTTTACCGAATCTGCTTATAGTGATTCTGATTGGTATTTGGATGTGGGCATTTGGCATAAAGTCGTTGGCGCTACTCAACCGTCACAAGTAAACATTACTTCAAATGGCAATATGGATGGTGGAGTTCTAATGCTAATGGAAATTGCTGGATTAGATATCAATAATTTAGTTGATGTAATTACTACCAATGATCAAACAGGAAACATCTCTAACACTGCATATACAGGCGCGACGGCTAATTCAGTAACCGAAGGATTTGCTGTGGCTGCTATCGGCTGGGGCGATGGTAATTTTACAAATCCTAATTCTTCTAACTGGTCGTCTGATTCTGCTGATTTATGGGTCCATCGTTTATGGAGGGAGTGGGAAAGCTGGTGGATTAATGATGGCTCACTGGGAGTTGCTACTCTTGATGTTACTGCTAGCGCTGCACAGGGAGCTACCTTAACCTTAACAGGAGGAGACGCGGAACAAAGAAACAGCGCTTTAGCTGTTTTCCGCGTAGCCCAGCCAAATGACGCAACAGTTAGCGCAACCAGTAGCCAAGTTGCTTTTTTATTGGTTCCCAGTACTGACCAATATGTGGGCGGTGCTTTTACTATCACAGATAATCTTGGTTCTCATGATGTAACTGATATAACTATTACAGAAAGCGGCACTGTTGATGCTCAAAATAATTTAGCTAATATTAAACTTTTTTATGACTTAGACGCCTCTCCCCCCTATGATTGCGCCAGCGAGCAATATGATGCTGGCAGTGATTCACAATTTGGCAGTGCTACTAGTTTTGACAGCTCCGATGGCATTGCTACTTTCAGCGCACCTGGCGGTATTCAAATTACTACAACTCAAACTATCTGCGTTTATGTTGTCTTAGATGTTGCTAGTGGGGCAAGCAAAGACGAAACCTTGGAAATTATTATAAATGATCCATCTAGTGATGTAGTTTTAGACTATGGAACCGTAATTCCTGGTACCGCTGTAGAAATATCAGGTACAACAAATTTACTAAAACCGGCTGACCTGGAACAAATTCATTTTCGCTGGCGCAATGATGATGGCTCGGAAAGCTTAGCAAGTTGGAAAGAAATCCAAGATGCTTATACAACTAATATTAAAGGCTCCCTGATACGCTTGCGCTTTGCTATTTCCAACGAAGGCAGCTTTGATTCTGATCCAGCTCAATATAGAATAGAATATGGGGAAAAATTAACTAGCTGCTCTGGTATTGCTAGTTGGGTTGCTTTACCTAGCGACAGCAGCCAGCACTGGCAAATAGCTGACTCAGCTAATTTAACTGATGGCGAGGCAACTACTAATAATGCTGGCCTTACAGATGAAAATATTAATTTTATAGCAGCTTCTGCTCATGACGCAACCAACCAAACTGCAGCAATAATTTTAACATCTGATGACTTTACTGAAATTGAATATTCAATTAAAGCAACAGATAATTCTACAGACAGCGATTACTGCTTCCGTTTAACTAATACCGGCGCTACTGATAACTTTACCTATACAGTCTATCCTGAAATCGCAGTAGTTGGAGATGAAAATATATATCTTGTTAGTTTAGACAATAATGGCAATGAATTATGGTCGGTTAAAAAAGTAAATAGTGATAGTACTAATGAAGACCAAGCTAATCCCAGCATTGCTATAACCCAGGATTTTGCCACTACTACTATTGTTTGGCAAGACGGCAGAGATGGCAATATCAATATATATGCGCAAAGCTTTGATGCGGCTGGCAATAAGTTATGGGGCAATGACATGCAAATTACTAGTTCAGCAACTAATGATTACTCCCCTAAGGTTGCCGTCGATTCTAGCGATAATATTATTGTCGCTTGGGTTAATACCAGCGGAGCTAGTAAAGATATTTATCTTCATAAATACGATTTAAACGCTACTAATGTCTGGGCCACTAGTCTAAATGTTATTAATTATGCTTTAGATGAATATGAACCTGACCTAGCAGTTGATAGTAGTGATAATATCTACTTATCATGGACTGAAGATAACGGCGGTATTTTAAATGTAAAATTAGCAAAATTTGATTCAGCTGGAGCCAATCTTTGGCAAGGGCAAGCCAATCTTGAGTCTGGCAGTTTTAATCAAAATAAATCAGCTATTTATCTTAATAATTCTAACTCTACTTTATATATAGTCTGGACCGATGATCGTGAAGGTAACGAGGATATTTATGCGCAAAAATATGATACTGACGGCGCTCCTCAATGGAGCGAGGATTTAAAAATCAGCATTAATTTAACTTTATCCAGCCAAATTAATCCTGTTCTAATTGTCAATTCAGCTAGCGAGCCGTTTGCGGCTTGGCAGGATAATCGTGATAGCAACTATAATATTTATGCTACTAAATTTAATGATCCCGGAGCTTTAAATAGCGTAGCTAATGTTCCTATCAGAGTTGTTGGCACAAAAACCATCTGTGAAACACCTGTTGCTATTTATGAATACAATCAAGCTAACCAAACTGATGCTAATGGTAGCTTAGACTTATCAGTAGAATGGGACACGGGATATTCTCTGGAAATAGAACCTCCTTCTGCCTACAATATTATTTTAAGAGATCCAATCCAACCATTAGATATATTGCCAGCTGAAACTTTAGAATGGTTAATATATGTAGAGTAAATAAGCTATACGTTTTAAAAATGCAAAAAATATACCAAAAACAATCTGGCTTTTCACTTACTGAAACACTGATTGCCATGTCAATCTTAGTTGCTATTGCTTTTATGGGTTATCTATTTATTTTTAAAGCTATTAGGGGAACTACTTATGAATCTGAGCAAGAAACAGCAATAAAAAATGCTCGCCGTGGTTTGGAGATAATGATAAAAGAAATAAGAGGAGCAAATAATTCTGAGCGTGGAGACTACCCTCTAGCAACTATCGAAAACGATAATTTTATTTATTATAGCGATATTGATGATGATGATAAAATGGAAAAAGTCCGCTACTATTTAAATGGGACAATGCTTGAAAAAGTAATTACAGAACCTGGGCTGGCCAATGATTATAGTACTCCTGGCGCCACATCTACCATAGCAAGGTTTGTTAACAACCAAGAAGTTGCTATATTTACTTACTTTGATAATGATTATATTGAAACTGCTGAAATTGATAAAGTTAGGTTAATTAATCTGAAATTAAAAATGAATGTTACGCCAGAAAGAGCTCCAATGGATTATTATGTAGAAACAGATGTCCATTTAAGGAACTTGAAAGACAATCTTTAATTTCCCACAAATCAACAAATCCACTACAAATTTACAAATAACCCTAATGTCATCCTGAACGTAAGCGAAGGATCTCGAAGAAATAGTACATTTCTTTATCAATGGAATTCTTTGTCGTCCCGAGTGCTCGGGACTCCTCAGGATAACATTTGTAAATTTGTGAAAAGATTTGTAAATTTGTGGGAGAATAATATGATTAATAATCTAAAACATAATAATTCAGGCTCTATGCTGATTATCGTTTTAGTAATGATGGGTTTATTTTTAGTAATTTTACTAGGAGCCTTGGGGTTGGGCATGCTACAGAGAAAGCTTAATATTAAAAAAATAGCCCGCGCCCAAGCAATTCATATTGCTGAAGCTGGTGTTAATTATTATCGTTGGGTTTTATATCATGACCATGAAGAATATTGTAATAAAGAAACATGCAAAGAACCACCGACATATCCTGATTATGGACCGTACGGACCTTATGCTTATACTGATTCCAGCGGGCAAAATATTATAGGTTATTATGAATTATATATTACCCCTCCAGCACTCAACGGCTCAACCATAGTTAATATCAAGTCTGTCGGCTGGGTGGCTGATCATCCATATACGAAAAGAGAGATTGAAGTTAGATGCGGTATTCCTTCTTGGTCAATTTATTCAACTCTTTGTGATGCTGATATTCGTTTTGGTTCTGGTACTGAAGTCTGGGGCCCAATTCATTCAAACGCTGGTATCCGTTTTGATGGACTAGCTCATAATGTGATTTCATCAGCTCTTTGTCAATATAAGGATCCTGATCATAGCGGCGCTGATGAATTTGCTGTCCATACCCATGTTTCACCAGTAGATCCGTTGCCAGACGGCAATTGCCCTCCCTTGAATGTACCAGACAGACCAGATGTTTTTATAGCTGGCCGCGCTTACGCAGAACCTGTTGTTAGCTTTGATCTGCTTGATAATTACTTAAATGAAGCCTTAAATAAAGCCACAACTAGCGGTATGGTTTTAGGAGATTACGGAGCTGAAGGTTATCATCTAACACTGAATACTGATGATACTATTGATATCCGTATTGTTACTGCCATTACTGCTCCATGCAATTCAGCAACTGAAGGAATTGCTAATGAAACCGACTATGATATAGGCAGTAGCACTCCAGCTAATGGTGTTATTTTTGTTAAAGATAAAATTTGGGTTGACGGACAAATAGATGGTAACCGAGTTACTATTTTGGCTTTTGCTGAGCCAATTACTGGTGATACCACAGATATTATAATTAATAATGATCTAACTTATACTAATTACGACGGCACTGATGCTATTGGTTTAATCGCCCAGAGAAATATCACTGTTGGCTTTTATAGTGAAGATATATTGCAAATAGATGCTGCCCTAATAGCTAAGGAGGGCAGAATCGGGCGTAATTACTATCCTTCCTCTTGTGGAGTAAATCATATTAGAAATACAATTACCATTAACGGTTCCATGGCCACTCGTAAACGCTATGGCTTTGCTTATACAGATGGTACCGGTTATCAATATAGAAATTTAAATTATGACAATAATCTAACTTTTATTCCGCCTCCACATTTCCCTACAACTGGTGAATTTACTTTTATTTCCTGGAAAGAGAAATAATGAAATAAAAATGTAAATATGGTATAATTAATTATAAAGAACTCATATAGAGTTTTTAAAGATCCTTGCCAAATATCTCACGAAAATTAACCATTGTATAAGCCAAATATCTAAATCCCATATGGGTACATTGTAGCTTCTCGTAGCGG
>Ga0180007_10001079_pt1 | contig 39094 bp, 52 predicted proteins | sample MM_PC_MetaG_FD_121122 | JGI IMG/M metagenome (GOLD analysis project Ga0180007, IMG submission 121122) | Groundwater microbial communities from the Aspo Hard Rock Laboratory (HRL) deep subsurface site, Sweden - MM_PC_MetaG | ecosystem: Environmental > Aquatic > Deep subsurface > Groundwater... | reverse complement strand
CTAGATAAGGCATGGAGTGAGGCAGTAAAATATCTGGCAGGATACAAGTGTGAAGTTTCGGGCGTTGCCATAAACTTAAACAGCCATCATTATATTTCAAGAAATAACCGTATGTTACGTTGGGACCCCCGCAATGGGGTTTGTGTTAGCGCAAAACACCATATGTTTGGGAATAAATCATTTCATAAGAACCCTGAATGGGCTCATTTTTGGATGGAGGAGAATCGCTGGGAAGATTTACAGTATATTGTTTGCAATATGAATACTATTAAGAAATGGACGCTTGAGGAGATGCAGGATCAGTTATCTTATTTATTATCTTTAATTAAATGACAAGACTTTTAGTGACCGGAATGGCCGGGTTTGTGGGCGCACATGTGTGGGAACATATCATGAAAAACACCGACTGGCATATAGTTGGTTTAGTCAAGATGGACAGGGCAGGAGACCTGATGAGAATTGAGGAGACAATGAGGGATCATCCTGAGTTCAGAGAAAGAACTACTATAATCAGGCATGACCTAAACGACAGTCTCGATACAGTAGCAAAGCATATGGGGAAATTGGACTACATAGCCCACTTGGCAGCTTGTTCCCATGTAGACTATTCAATAGAGCATCCAGTAGAAGTATTCACAAATAATGCAAAGACTACGGCACAGATGCTTGAGTTTGCAAGAAAGCATCAGCCTAAGTTAAAGAAGTTCCTTTACTTTTCAACAGATGAGGTATATGGACCAGCACCAGAAGGATACGATTACACAGAAGAAGATAAACTACACCCAAGTAACCCATATAGCGCAGGAAAAGCGGCAGGAGAGATGATCGTAATGGGCTTTGGAAAGACCTACGGGCTACCATACCTGATCACAAACACCATGAATATCTTTGGTGAGAGACAGGACCCTGAGAAGTTAATCCCAAGGTCAATGAAGATGTTATATAAGCATGAGCCTATGACAATACATGGAATGCCAGGACATGTAGGTAAAAGACATTGGTTGCATGCAAGGAACGCAGCGGATGCTGTTCTATTCCTACTCCAAAATGATATAGTAAATGATAAGGTGCATATTGTGGGAGATGTAGAAATGGATAATCTTGAGATGTTCAAACTAATAGCAAAGGCTATGGGCGAACCAGAGCCAGTAGAAGGAAAGGATTATGTGCATATCGACTTCCATAGTACTAGACCAGGACACGATTCAAGGTATGCAATGAGTGGAAAGAAATTGGCGGATCTCGGATGGAAAGCGCCGGTACAGTTTGAAAGTAGTTTAGATAGAACAGTTAAGTGGACAATGGCACATCCATGGTGGATTAATTAATTTAATTTACTGCTCCAATGAAGTTAAGAAATCTAGGGGAACCGTTATTTATGACGTCTAGTGTAGGACAAGTAGCATATTTACTGTGGCACGACATAAGACCCGATGATCTTACACTTCCGCCTGATATTGCATGTATATACAGAGCTAATGGCGTTAATTGGGGAGAGATAATGAATAGTTATTGGATGGGCGAGAAGATACCAAGCTGTGAGATGTCCGAGTGTATCGTTGTCGCTAATAGAATACTTAGGGAGGGCGACATAATGAGAGAGTGGTTTAGAGAGCTACAAGAAGCATTGGATGACATAAGGGAAGATTATGTGTTCCCTGTATTTAATTAACCATTACTACTATGTTTGAAGACTTTGATTGGTACAAATACTTAGGAGAGCACGAGACCGCATGGAAAGGCCATATACTGTATATATATAATCAGATACCTATATGGAAGCCTGAGACCGTGGTTGAACTAGGGGTATACCTATCACACTCTCTATCCACAATGGCAGAGAGTTGCAGAGATAACGAGTTGGATACAAAGCTATATGGAGTAGACCATTTCCAAGGGGACGAGCATAGTGGGTTCTTTGGGAGGAATATAGAGGATATAGCTACAGAGTGTCTATCACAATATGACAATGTAACACTGATCAAGAAGACGTTTAATGAGGCGCTAGAGGAATGGGAGAAGAGAAAGGATAAAACAATTGACCTATTACATATAGATGGAAGGCACTTCTATGATGACATTAAAGAGGATTTCGAGAATTGGTTAAAGTTTGTTCCTAAAGGCGGGCATATAATTCTCCATGATACTCAAGTAACAGAGAGAGACTTCGGGATTGGCAGATACTTCAAGGAACTACAGAATGAGCATCCGGAGTGGAAGTTTAGTGAGAGATTAGAGTCCCATGGGCTTGGCATAATCGAACTATGAAAACAATAATATACAGCACACCGTTTAACCGATGAGAATAGCCGTAACATTTACAATAGAGAATTCTACGTATACTGACCTATGGAAGAAATACTACGGGAAGTTCTTTGATAAACTAGAGTTAGTTGATACAGGGGAGTTACTCAAGCATGACTGGGGCGCAACAACTAAGCTACTCAATGATATGCAAGAAGAGCTATTGAGAGATTATGATCTTATATTATTTGCTGATGTAGATGAGATAATTGTCCCAGACCCAGACGTATACAAGGATCTTGGTGAGTACCTAGATAGAATGAGTCAACCATCAGCGAGGTGTACAGGATATAACGTTGTTGAAATGGATGGTGACGCAGACCTGGACCTAAGCAAACCGATTCTCAGCCAAAGAAGTATGTGGTCAAGAGATGAGATGTACGACAAAACTATAGCAATAACAAAGCCGACTGTATACCTTAATAATCATCACACAGCAGGTGAGGTAGCACCAGACCCAAACCTAGTAATGTTACACTTGCGGGATGCAGACATAAAGAGAGCGAAAGAGAGATTAAAGACTTTAGGCAGAGAATTGAATGTAGGTGACCTTACATATAGGAGAAGCATAGCTAAATTGATACCAGAGAAATGGAGAATAATATGAACTACTTTGTATACAATCATCATGACTTTTGGAAATGGCCAGCAGGAAACGTTGCTAGTGCCCTAGACGCGGACATTGTGTTCATGTGGGCAGACTGGCCGTTTAAGGACCAGGTTGATATGTTCAAAACATTAGGTAAGAAAGTAATAACATACGAGCATGGATTTGGAGCATTGTCTGATTACTACCTCAACAAGAGACAGCCCTGTTCAGACGGATACCTAGCACTGGGCAAACTAACAAAGGCATACTTGGCTAAAGCAAAAGTCCCAAGAGATAGGATATTAGTAACAGGAAGCCCTGTGTTTGATGGAATAAAGAAAAAGGATCATGGGTTTGGCAAGAAAGCCCTATACGTTGCACTACATTGGGTGGAAGACAGAACAGAATATAACAACAACAGGTTCAAGGAACTTAGAGAGGTGTATCCCGACTTTGAATGGACAGTAAAACTAAATGATAAAACAGGATTTGATGGGGATAACTATAACACATGGAAGAACAACACAGAGGGGAACATAATACAAGATATAAAAGATAACATACACAACTATGATATGGTATTCACTCCAAGGTATAGCACGTTTGAAACCATAGCTACTCTTGCTGGACTGCCAGTATATGTTATAGACGAGAAGGAATCCTACAAGATAGACGGAGATCCTGGCCGAATGGAACTAGACTACACATATCTAAAGATTGGTGACAGGCTACCAAGACAAAAGCAAAGAGACCTATCATTGGAAGTAAGCCCTAGGACAATGCCATTTGAGAAGATACTGAAGTGGTGTGAAAGCGTGATATAATTAAGTAAGGAACATAAGCTCCTGTAGCTCAGCTGGCTAGAGCAACAATTTTGTAAATTGAAGGTCATTGGTTCGAATCCAGTCTGGAGCTAATATGAAATTGACCGAGTATAATATCCTATAATCAGAGCACAAAATGGCAGGAACAGACCACAAGTCTAACAAGATAAAACAGAGTAGAGAGCTAACAGAAGCCTTTTTAATGCTTAATACAGAAGAGAGAATATCAGAGCAAGCAATGACACTATATGGCATTTATCAAAACCCAGAGGCGAAGATAGCAGATAAGATAAACGCAATCAAACTTATATGGGATTATGCAATGGCTAAACCTAAGCAAGCTATTGGATTGGAAATGGATAAGGACATAAGTATTAATATCAACGAGGGGATAGCAAAAGATGGTAGACCTGAATCTTGAGTTTAATTATCCTGAGTTTATACTCCCAGCAATTAACGATCCGGCACATTATGTAGTAGTACCAGCGGGAAGACAAACAGGGAAGACATACAACTTTTCACAGTGGATTATAAGGGAGACAATGAAACTAGATTGTCCTTCTCTTTGGGTTGATACTGTTCAGACTAACATAGACAAATACGTAGAGAGATACTTCAGACCATTGCTCAAACCTGTATTGTTGTATTGTGATTGGAACGCTCAGAAGAAGATACTCAAACTGCCAAGGGGATACATAGACTTCGGATCAGCTCAGAAGCCAGAGAACCTAGAAGGGTTCAATTATAAACGAGCAGTGCTTAATGAAGCAGGACATATCCTAAAGAAGCCATCATTGTGGCACAATACTATAATGCCTATGATCAAGGCTGAGGATAATCAAACAAGAATCATTGGTACTCCAAAGGGGCAAGGATTGTTTGAAGAACTATACATACGTGGGATGGAGCATACACCAGAATATTCAAGTTACAAGTTTACAGTCTACGACTCTCCGTACTGGAGCAAGGGACAGATAGAAGAGGTCCGAGGTAAGACACCGGAGCTTATATGGAAACAGGAGTACATGGCTAGCTTTGAGGCGTTTGCAGGCATGATATATCCAGACTTCAAGGAGGAATTACATGTAAGAGAGCCACAACTAAAGAGATTAACAGATACATACTTCATTGCACTAGACGTTGGTTGGGAGCATCCTACAGCGTGCCTACTTGGCATGGAAGATGTTGAACATAACATATTCATTAGAGATGAGTTTAGAGAGCAGTATCTTGATACTAAACAGATAGGGAACTATATCAACTCAATGCTAATGCGTAATGGATTGACCATGGAGCATGTACAGCTGTATGTAATAGACCCTGCAAGTAAGGGGACACAACAGACAAGTGGGCAGAGTATTCTGTTCCAGTTACAAGAAGAGGGTTGGCCATTCATTCCAGCGGATAACAATGTCATGGCTGGTATAAGTAGGACAACAAGGTTACTACGGGAGAACAAGCTATACATATCTAGGCGTTGCCCTAAGCTCATAGAAGAAGTGAAAAACTACCATTGGAAGGAGTATGGAGACGGTGGGTATGGTATGAACCCTGCACCGTATAAGATAGGGGATGACTTGGCTGACGCATTCCGTTACATGATCATGAGTAGGCCAGATTACTTTGACCACCCTGAGCTTGATATGTATGGACGTATAGTAGAAGAGAAAGAAGATAGTGAGGATATCAATGAGATTGACATGGGGGAGAGAGTTGATGACCTTATGTCCGGAGATAGTATATTCTAATATGTTATAATTATATATATGGAAACAATAGTCATAGTGTTGTGTGTACTTACCGGATTGGCGATAATAGCATTAGGAGCAGTAGCTTCTTTACAGGTTATAACCGGTAGTAAAGAGAGACGTGAATTGCAGAAGTTGCTCAAGGCTAGAGACTTACCAGAATATACAACCTATAGTGATAAGCCAGAAGAGGAAATAATTGATGAGGATCAGAACTTGGTTGAATTGGAAAACATGGACCAGATAATACAGGAGGCCGTAGATAAGAATGCAAAGTTTAGTGAATAATCCAACGAGGGGATTAATATTGATGGACAGTTAAATGGCGGACAAAAGCATAGCTCAGGTTAACCAAGAGAAGAAAACAAAAGAAAAGTACGATAACACATACTGGTTAACATACACTCAGGAGAAGTTCGATGAGAGTAAAAACTGGAGAGGAAACAACGTAGAGTTGCAATGGTTTGTCAACTATATGTATTACAAGGGATACCAGAACCTCAAGTTCGACAAGACTACCGGATCATTCGTTAAAGACAATAGAAACCCACTAACATTCTACGTTAATCATACCTACATGGTTTGTAGAGCTATCAGGAACGCTGTAATGAAGACTAACCCTCAATGGGATGTAGACGCATTACCTTATGGGAACCTAGACGCAGATACCAGTAGGATATTAGGAGAGTACTTAGCATTCGAATATGGCAAGTTGAACATGGAAGACAAGGGGAACAAAGCTCTCTTGTATGGATTGCTATACGGTCTTGGTATATTCCAGTATGGATACGACGACAAGACAGACGATGGAGAGGGAAATGTATGGTTAGAAGTGCTTGACCCATTTGACACATATCTTGACCCATATTGCACAGGTGTAGAGGATGCAAGATACATGATCAAGGTTATGAGTAAGCCATTTGAATTGATACAGGATAATCCTAACTACGATCAGAAGATCATAGAGGAGTTGTCACCTACAAACAAGTTAAGTGAGAGTGATTACAAAAACCTTATACTAAACAATGAGAACAGTATCGATAATGACAGCAAGAACCTAATCCTCCATGAGACATGGTGCAGAACCAAAGATGGAATTAGAGTAATCACAACGTGTGACGATCAGATACTCAGGAATGAATTAACAACCTTTAAGAAGTTGCCATTTGAACTGTATCAACCTGATATTAACATCGGAAGCATATACGGCGAGGGTTGGGTCAAGAACATTGTACCATTGAACAAAGCAGCTAACTACTTAGAGACAAGCAGACTTGAATACAATATCCTCATTAACAAGGGCAGATTGTTAGTACCAAAGGGCGCAGGAATAAAGAGTATTACTAACCAGAACGGAGAAAAGATATATTACAAGCCAGGATTTGCACCAACGTTCTTACAGACACCTCCACTAGGTAGTGACGTTGAGAGACAGATTAATACATTAAACGGCTATATTCAAACAATAGGCGCAGCCAATGAGGCGTTCATAGGACAAACACCAACAGGAGTAAAGAGTGGAGTGGCTATTGAGAGTTTGATTGCAGCTAACTTCAATCAGTTATACGATCTTGTTAACAACCTTTCTAATTGTTACGCTAAGATAGGTGAAGATATCCTAAGCATGGGTTACGAGTACCAGTTGTTAGCTAAACCATTCAGAGCAAGTGATGGTAAATACTACGGTGTTATAGGTGGAGACAAAGAAATTGAAGCAACGGACAGACTACTCAAGATAGCTACAATTCCAAGGAATCCAGAGGTACAAGTAAGAATAACAAGTGGTATTGCACATACTAAAGAAGGTAAGAAGGATATATTAATGACACTTAGAGCTGGAGGAGATGTAAGTAGAAAGACAGTCCTTGAAAACATGGATATTGATGCAGAAGAAGAGACAAGGAGATTGCAAGAGGAAGCTATGCCACCAATGCCAGAGGGAGCAGCAGACGGTATTGACCCTGAGGCACAACTTCCAGAGGGTATGGAACTACAGGTATAGTGTTACGAGTATGTTATAATTAAATGTAAGGGAAGTCTCTAGTGTGTTGGGGGTTGCTCTCGTTGCCCCCAGCATAGTGGAGATAATCCACTGGCTCTTTATAGTTAAATTTACACTCAATCGACACTGAAGTCGTAAAAATGTGAGTAAATACAATGGACGAGAATGTACAAACAGCCGCAACACCAACGGAAGCACCCGTTACTGCATCGGCACCAGTAGAAGCAAGCACTGATAATGGTTCTATTACAACGTCAGAGAAGACGCCAAACACAGTAGAAACAACACAGGATGACCAGCAAGGTGGTCAAGTAGACGCTCAAGGACACTTAGTTCCAAAGGCTCGATTGGATGTGGTTATCGCCGAAAGGAATGAACTCAGACAGTGGAAACAAGAACAGGAGGCCACGAGAGTTGAACAGGAGAGACTTGCCAATATGACGCCAACAGAACAAGCTCAGATACAGGAGAAAGAAAGAGCGAAAGCCATTCTTAAACCTATTATCGACGAACTTGGATATGTAAGTAAAGAAGAACAAGTACAGAGGGAACAAGAGCAGAAAGCTGCAAACATGTTCATTTCTGAATGTAATCGACTTGAAGGCAAATATGACGGCAAGGACGGAGCACCAGCATTTAAAGCTGAAGAGGTAGCTGCATATATGGATGAGTTAGCATCTAAGGGACAGGTAATATCTGATCCTGAGACTGCATATAGACTCAAAAATTATGATGCTATTGTAGACGCAGCCGCAAAAGCGCAGAGGAGTTCCGCATACTCAGAGAAGCAACAGGGAGGCATGAACCAGGTAGATGATACCAGGAATTCAGAACTCGAAGCCGCTTCACAAACAGGAGACTTTTCTTCATTCCTAAAAAAGCACGCACCTATGCCGCAAAGATAGGGATGATCTGAAAATAACGAGGGAATTAAATGAGAGAAGCGAGGGAATTTTAATTGTTTAATTCTTAACATATCATGGCTGTATATCAGACATATCAGGCTACAACCAACCACGAAGATTTAACAGATGTCTTGACCAAGATTGGTCAAATGAAGACACCTGTATTCTCAGGGTTAAAAAAGGTTAAAGCAATGAACACGCTCCACGAATGGAGTACATATTCCTACAATGCTGCTGCAACTAATGCACAGATTGAAGGTTTTACATATTCCTACGGAAGCTTAACGGCTCCTTCAAGACTCAGCAACTACACACAGATATTTGCTAAGTTATTCCAGGTATCCAACACACAAGAAGCAGTAAATCCTGCTGGAATGGGTGATGAGTACGCATGGAGAGTCCAAGTTGCATTAGAAGAGATCGGTAGAGATATCGAGAAAGCTCTTATCAATGGAACAGCAAACTCAGGTGCTTCAGGAACTGCAAGAAGATTGAAGGGAATCCTTTCATTCATAACTACAGAAATCGCAACAGGAACAGGGACAGGTAGAGCCCTAACTGAAACTGAGCTTAACAGCGCACTTCAGGGAGTATACGAGAACGGTGGAACACCAGATTGGATGGTCGGTTCCTTTAGACAGAAGAGAGCAGTTGCAGAATTGATGTCTTCAAATAGAACATTCAACGATGGCCAAAAAACATTCACATCGGATGTTTTGGTCTATGATTCTCCATTTGGTAGATTAGCAGTAGACGGCGACAGTCAAATGCCAGCTGATACTCTATGCTTACTAAGTAAGAATACATGGGCAGTTGCTCAATTAAGACCTGTAATGAAGAAAGATAATCCAGAAACAGCAGACGCAAAGAACGGCGTTGTATCTGGTGAGTTGACATTAGAGGCTAGAGCAGAAGCTCTAAATGGTAAGATGACTGGTTTGAAGACAAGTTAATTGTTTTCTTAGGTTATCAGAATTGGGGAGGTTTCGGCCTCCCTTTTTCGTTTTATGTTATAATTAATGTATGGAATTAGTAGATACAACGGGAAAGCCACTACAACAGAGCAAAACCCCTCAAGAAGTACAAGAGAAATTAGAGAGTATATTGCCTAAGAATGCAGAACAGAGAAAGATCCTCTTTAAGATGATCACCGATAGGATAGAGAAGAATAGGCGTGAAAAGATGCTTAAAGGAATAGACACAGGGTTTAATGGTACGTTTGCAGAGAATATAGAGGCCAGAAAGAAAACAGACGGCTTTTCTAAAGAGAGAGGGTATAGACTTGTGGCTAGAATACCAAGAGATATGTTTTATGTAGCTCAAGAGGTATATGGGCCAGATGTTATTAAAAGCGATGACAAGTTTAAGAAGGCATTTATTGATGACGAAGTGGGTAGAAACTGTTTAACAGTAGACCCTAAAAAAGTATAGATAAATTATTATAACGAGAGCAATGTCTCACAAGAATAAGAAAGCCCAAAACAAGGGCAAAAGACCAATGCGAGTATTATTTTTACCTGTTGATGACGGTGGGTGTGGCTGGATGAGAGTCCGACAGCTTCACGAAGCATTCCAAAACAGAACAGATGTACAGAGCGTGCTACTGGAAGGCAAAGAAGACCCAAATGAGCAGGCTAGAATAATCAATGATGCAGATATAATTGTTGCTAGGCTTGGGGATTATGCCTATGTAAAGCTAATCAAAGAAGATATCAATCCACTTAAACCGATAGTGTTTGACCATGACGATAATACCATGGAAGTATTGCCAACGAGTGAGCACTACAGAGAGTTCGGAACACAAGATGTTATTGCACAGATAAGAAATGAGAATGGTGAGATAGTAGAAGAGAGACCAATATGGGTAACCGGTGTCACACAGGAGTTCAACCGATACAAGAACCTACAGGGGCAAATGAACCTAATGTATATACTCGGATCTGCTGATATGATTACGGCTCCAGTACAAAACCTTATTGATTACTATAAGGAATTCTGTAAAGCAGACGTTGCTACAGGGTTGGTACTCAACTGTTTGAACTTTGACCTGTTTCCAGAGGGCGAGTTTATACGAGCAGACAAACCAGAGGGAGAGATAAGGATCGGTTGGGAGGGTGGAGTAAGCCACATGGGAGACTGGCAAGAGATTAAAGAACCTTTAGAGAAGATAATGGATGAATTCCCAGAGGTTAAACTATATATCCATGGTAGCTACTATAAAAACCAGTTCAAAGCGTTTGAAGATAGGATAATTAGAGGTGGCTGGTATCCATTTAAGGGATATACATACAAGATTAAGACAATGGCCTTAGACGGGGCCCTGATACCCCTAGAAAGCAAATCATTCAATGAGTATAAGAGTGAGTTAAAATTCACCGAATTCTCTGGTTTAGAGATACCATGCCTCGTTAAAGACATGCTTCCATATTCAAGAGTGATTAAAGACGGTGAAAACTGTTGGACATACAAAGATAACGAAGAATTTGAAACAAAGCTACGAGAAATGATCCTGGACATCAAGAATGGGAAGAAAAAATGTAACAAATTCGTAACAAATGCTAAAAAGTGGGTCAAAGAGGAGAGGAATATAGAAGTTGAGGCTGGAAAGGTCGTTGAATTGTATAAGAGTATTTTACCTGAGGATACTTTGAGGGAACTTCTATAGTTCCATGGTATAATTAAATATAGTGAATGAGAGCAAACGAGGGGGATTATTTGATTATATTAGGTAATGGCATTCTTACAATTACAGACGGAGGTTGGCGATATTCTGAACATGACTATTGATGCGAGTAGCACAGTAAGCCTCACACAGGTTAAAAGAGATATCAATACGGCTAGAGGAATTGTGCTTGATAGACTCCTTTCATTGGGACAGAATTATAAAGTGAGAATGGCTAAAGCTAACTTAGTAGCAAGTCAATCATTATATGGGCTTCCAACTGATTTTAGAAAGTTTGTTCGGGTAGAGTTAGGATATGAGAGCTCTGGAAATAGAATCAAAGCTGATCAGTTAGACATTGGCGAGATAGGTGAAAGAACCTCCGATAGTTATTCAATGGCAGACCCTAAGTATACTATTCTAGGGGATATGTATGAAATAAGACCTACACCAACAGCTTCCGTAACTGACGGGTTGTACCTTTACTACATAGAGGATCCCGCAGATATGACTGGCGACACAGATACAACAGGACTTCCATTCGATTATGATTATCTACTTCCATTATATGCTGCTGCTAAGGGTAAATATACATTAGGACTACCTTCTGAAGGAGATGGTTTAATGGGGCAATTCAAGAGTGAATTGGTTGAAATGGAGAATGATATTGTAGAGAGAAACATTGATACTAACGGAAGAATAACTATAGTAGATGACTATGGAGGGTTATAATGCCTACTGCATACACAAAAATAAACAATGTATCTAGTGTATACACAGATATTGCAGATGTTAGTACGACCCATACAAAAATTTCCGATAAGTATACACAGAATAAACCATTTGGAGGGCTACTGAAGTTAGCTACAGAGGGAAAGAGAGAACCGATAATGAATGAGAGTAGCACTACGTTCATAGTGGTGAGCAAGGGGAGCGACGGCATTACATATACAGAGATCGCCGACGCAAGTACAACCTATACTAAGATTAGCGATATATAACCGTGGCAGATACAAAGGTAATAAGTGAATTAACAGAATTGGTGACAGTCGACAAAACTAACGACTGGGTTCCTGTTGTTGATGTAAGTGATACCACCGAGAGTGTTGAGGGGACAACTAAGAAAGCTGTTGTTGATCAATTCATAGGTGATACGGGCATACAAGGTTCCACAGGCACAACGGGCGATACTGGTACACAAGGAGATACGGGAATAACTGGTTCCACTGGTGTTACCGGCTCGACCGGGGTTACAGGTTCCACAGGCCCACAAGGCAATACAGGAGTTAAAGGTGACACAGGAACACAAGGAGATACAGGAGCGGATAGTACTGTCGCAGGCCCACAGGGCGATACTGGAATCACAGGAGCTACAGGAATAGGACATACAGGCGTAACAGGCAGTACAGGAATTACAGGAGCTACAGGCGTACAAGGAGATACTGGAGTTGGAGCAACAGGAATTACAGGTTCAACAGGTGTTATTGGTAGCACAGGGGTGACGGGTGCTACAGGTGTTGGCACAACAGGCGCTACTGGTACAATAGGCGCTACTGGTTCTCAGGGAAATACTGGGATACAGGGAAATACAGGTATAACAGGAGCTACAGGTGCAGATTCAACGGTTGCAGGACCTAAAGGGGATACTGGTGTTAAAGGAGATACTGGAATAGGTAATACTGGTGTAACAGGGGCTACTGGTTCTGTAGGAGCTACGGGTATAACAGGTTCAACGGGTATTACAGGAAACACAGGAGTAGGCACAGTAGGAGCTACGGGGACTCAGGGTACAGCAGGTAATACTGGCATTACGGGTAGTACGGGAATTACAGGCTCTACAGGGGTAACAGGGAGTACTGGTGTAACTTTTGAATGGCAAGGAGCGTGGGTAACCTCAACACTATATTATGTTAATGACACTATTGAAGAAGCTGGTAGCGGATATGTTTGTGTTGAACAGCATACCTCTGGGACATTTTCTACTGATTTAGCTGCTGGTAAATGGGAACTATTTGTAGAGAAAGGACCACAAGGGGACACGGGGACTGTAGGTTCTACTGGTGTCACAGGTTCAACTGGGGTTGCGGGTAATACAGGCGTTACTGGAAGTACAGGTATAACAGGTAGTACAGGCTCACAAGGCGATACAGGTATAACAGGTGCGACAGGAGCTGCTGGTGCAGGTATTAGCTGGAAAGGTGCTTGGGTAGATTCTACAACTTATATAATAAATGATGGGGTTTCCTATTTGGGAAGCTCATACATATCAAAACAGAACTCTAATACTAATCATTTACCAACCGATACGGCATGGTGGGATGTTTGGGTAGAAAAGGGAGAGACTGGAGTAGCTGGTAATACAGGAGTTACAGGTTCCACTGGTGTGACTGGCAATACGGGTGTGACTGGTTCGACTGGAACTACAGGTAGTACGGGTGTTACAGGAGCTACTGGGGTAGGAACAACTGGAGCTACTGGTACTCAAGGAATTCAAGGAAATACTGGTGTAACGGGTTCGACAGGAACCGCAGGTGCCAAAGGCGACACGGGTGTGACAGGAAGCACGGGCTCTACAGGAGCTAAAGGAGATACTGGCACTCAAGGGATTACTGGTAGTACGGGCGTACAAGGTGTTACTGGAAACACAGGAGTCACTGGTGCCACAGGCACTACTGGAGCGAAGGGAGACACGGGGACTGCTGGGAATACGGGTGTTACAGGTAGTACAGGAGTGACTGGAAATACGGGAACGACAGGAAATACTGGAGTAACAGGTTCTACTGGTATAACAGGAGCAACAGGAGTTGGTAGTACAGGTATAACTGGGAGCACAGGGGTTACTGGGGCAACGGGTGCTACAGGGCCAAACAGTGTAACAACAGCAACAACAACAGACTTAACAGGAATACTTGTTGGTGATGGTGCGAATGTCGGAGTACCAACAACTGTAACGGCAGATACAATTAATGAAAGGTCGGAAGGAAATGGGGTCGTTGTTGAAGGAGTTGTCATTAGAGATGGATTTATATTTACTAATTATGGAAATTTTGCTTCTATGGTGGCATTTAACCTTGATGATAATACAGCTGTATCGTGGACTCCTACAAGTCCTTTTGGAATAGTATTGTTTCATCTAAGAAGTTCTAGTGGTGGTGCTACATCTGGAATGGCGAATTATAGATGTGCGGCTACGGCTTTTATGGGGGCCATGTTTACAGGAACAAATGTAGTCTATACCACAGGTGCTTTAACTGGAACTACAAGTACAGACGGGAAAGTATCTGTGTCCTCACATTCAGATGGAAAGATTTATATGGAGAACAGACTTGGTGCAACTAAGAGTTTTAGTGTTACTTTCTTTGGTAATTAGTATTTAATTTAGGATGTCGTGATGAAAGAACTATTGTTTTACATACTAGGCATACTTACTATGCTAGGTGTTATACTTATATGGAAACAGTATTTTTGTGCAGTTTTAATTTGGTTACTACTTAAATGAGTGATACAGGATGGAAAAACCCAGGAACTTGTGTAGATGATGATATCATAGGAACTGTTGCTTGGAGTAATCCTGATAATGCAAAAGTAAGTGATGACACATATACGAGGAGCGTGGGAAGGGGCGGAGTAACACCTAACTTAAAAGACAATAGGGTAAGCATAGTCAAATCCGATGGGAGCATTGGCACTCAAAACAAAGCCCTTGGAACTTGGTCTAGTACAGAGTCGTATGTTTCTTATGGGGGAGTAGACGACTTATGGGGTGAGGCATGGGTTGTAGAAGATGTGAATGATATTAATTTTGGAGTAGTATTAAGCGTAGACTCCTATTATCAAGATATCACTCTTTACTCTCACTATCTCAAAGCCTCAAACTTTAGTTTTTCTGTACCTATGGGTGCGACGATAGACGGAATAGAGGTTGAAATTGAGAGGAAATTTACTTGGACATTTGACCAAAACGCCGATGTAGACCACATCCGTATTAAGGTATATTATACAGCTCCAACTACAACCCCTGTAATAGGCCAGAAATACGCACTTCCTGCATTTAGAGTCGTGGGTATCGGAGGTGGTCCTTCTGACCCAACCTAAAGTATGATATAATAAATCATGTCAAAGAAAAACGAGACAGAATGGAAGAAAGCTCAAGTATTTGAAAAAGATTGGTGGGGGAATTGTGCCAATACCGTTTGGGAGGATAACAAACAAATGGAACTCGCCAAATACCTCGGACTCAAGATTGTTCCCAATGCCTACACTGATTTACGAATACCCATGAACGGGCAAACTGTTTTAGATATTGGTGGTGGCCCAAGTTCAATATTACTCAAGTGTGAAAATGTTAAAGGAATGGTTATTGACCCTTGTGATTATCCTGATTGGGTAATCGGTAGATATAACGCTTGTGGGATAGGATGTGTTAAAGACAAAGGGGAGAATATTGACGATACTTTCAAAGACGGAATGTTTGACGAAGTGTGGATTTACAATTGCCTTCAGCACACAGAAGATCCTAAGAAGATTATAAGGAATGCACAGAGAGTAGGTAAGATTATACGATTGTTTGAATGGATAGAGACAGGAACCAACGATGGACACCCTCACGAATTCACAAAAGAAGTTTTAGAAGATTGGCTACACGGAGAGGGCAAAGTAGTTAATTTAAGTGCAAAAGGTTTACATGGACAAGCATTCTACGGGGTGTTTCTCGGAGACAATTACGCTTCCGATGATACCAAGACAAAAGGACCATTATAGAGTTCATATTGTAGGATTATCACATCTTCCAGTTAGTGAAAGATATATGGGCTGCGCTTTCACACAGAAGGCCGTCAAGATGGCTAAAATGCTTATGAACTTAGGGCACGAGGTTTATGTTTATGGAGCAGAGGGTGGGGATGTACCATGTACAGAATATGTAGTTACTCATACATTAAAGGACATTAGAGATACTTGGGGAGATGGTGATAATAGATTTGAGATCGGATATGACTGGAAATCTACTATGTTTAGACACGATATCAATAAGGAGCCAACAGAGTGTACAAAGAAATTCTATAAGAACGCTATTACAGAGATAAGTAAACGTAAGCAACCAGACGACTTCTTAATGATTATGCAGGGGTATTTCAACAAGGGTATAGCCGATGCTGTAGACCTATTTTTGACAATGGAGCCTGGAATAGGATACAGGGGAAGTGTACCAAATTTAGCCAGTGGTAAGACGGTATGGAGGGGGTTTGAGAGTAGTTATATTATGAATGCCACTTATGGAAAAGAAGACCCAGGGGAATGCAGAAATGGAGCACACTATGACAGGGTATTCCCAAATTATTTCGATGACAAGGATTTTACCTTCAGCGCTGAAAAAGAGGATTACTATTTCTTTATAGGGAGACTTATATGGAGAAAGGGTATTAAAATAGCCATTGACGCTACACAGGCACTTGGAAAGAAGTTAATCATAGCAGGGCAAAAGGATGATTATGACAAGGTTAACATCGATTACCCACACGTAGAATACATAGGCTATGTGGGACCAGAAGAAAGAACAAGGCTTATGAGTAAAGCAAAAGCATGTTTTATACCTACTATATACTTAGAACCATTTGGCGGCACGAACGTAGAATCTCAATTATGCGGCACACCTGTTTTAACAACCGATTTTGGAGCTTTCCTAGACACAGTCGAGGATGGAATAACAGGTTTCAGGTGTCATACGCTTAACGATTTTATAGAGGGTGCGAAACTTGTGGATAAACTAGACCCATATGTGATCCGAGCTAGAGCAGAGAGATACTTAATGAGTAATATGCAATGGGAACTAGAGGATTGGATGAGAGAGCTGTATCAGGTATATCTATCTGCCATGTATCCTGGAGTAAAGGGTTGGGAACACATAGCATAGCCTTAATGGTATAATTATATATATGAGAGAGTAAATTTGTACCAATAATTATGGCATATACATCGGGAAGAACGAAACGAGTTACACAGAAATACATTGACTTTACGGGGGGATATCAGGGATTTGTTTCTCCTTTGTTACTCAAGACCAATGAAACACCATTTTGCTACAACGTAGACATTTCACGACCAGGCCAATTAAAGAAAGCTCCAGGATATGCACAGATAGGAACTGGTGTAGGATCGGGCTCAAATAGAGGTATATTTGCATGGAATAAGGAGAATGGAAACAATGAACTATACCAAGTATATAGTGAGTCTCTGTATAAGTATAATGGGAGTTCTTTTGCTTCTGTTGGGACAGGGTTTGGAACTGGTAGTGATCCTGTAGAATTCTCCGTATCGTTTATCAATACAGGCACAGGAGTTGGGACGGCAGCAGGAACTTATGTAGAGAGAATGTATATATCTCAAGGATTATCAAGCGGAACGATTAAATATACTACAGGAGCAAGCATTTCAAGCATTGCTAATTACTATGCTAAACATTTGGAGATTTACAAAGGCAGAATCTATGCAGGAAATGTAAAAGTAAGTTCTAGCACATACCCGTCAAGAATAATCTTCTCAGAAGTAGCTAAGGACACATTCCCAGACAACAACTACATTGACGACTTTGGAGAGGGTATTATTAGACTAAAGGAATTCAGTGGTACATTGTTTGTATTTGGGCAGAACAAAGTAGCAGCATGGGATGAGTATTCATTGAAATTCTTGAATGTAAACGGTGGAACAACTAACGGTGCAACAGTACAAGCTACAGAGAGTAGATTACTATGGTACAACAGAGGAGGCGTGTATATGTACGCAGGAGGAGTTGAGGCTACACTTATCAGCAGACCTGTTACAGACTGGCTAGAGTGCGTCACAGACGCTACAACGGTTACAGGAGGGCTAGATAGCTATGGAAGATACTGTTTATATCTCGGAGATGTTACATACTCCGGAACTGCTTACACAGACGTAGTTTTGAGATATGATATATTATTGAATTCATGGGACTTGTTAATCAATAGACCATTTAAATATTGGGCAAGGAATAAGGCAGGTGGGATATATGAAGTATACACAACCAATCCTGATGGACAGCAAGTATGGCAAGCAGATACAGGTTATGCACTAAACGGATCAGCACAGGGGAGCGTGTACCAGACACCTAAGCTATTTGGAGCGGCAGAGCATGTAGACAACGTCAAGACGGCCTATGAGGCTCAAGTAACATTCAAACCAACAAACGTAGCTGATTACATAACGGCACAGTATAGAATTGGTGGAACAGGGACATGGAGTAATATAGAAGATACTACAAGCAATATATCTCTAAGTGGAACAGACGAGATTAAAGTACAGAGATTAATACTGCCTTCAAAGGCTTCGGGAAAGTTTGTGGAATTCAAGCTAAGCCATAGTGCAAGCGGATCAGGTTATCAGATTTATGGGCTGAATTTAATCTACGACATAGAAAAAAGGAATGGCTAATACACTAACAGTAGAACAAATAAGGGCACAACTGGGGCAATACCTAACTAAGCCGGTAGTAGTTACTACGGGGACTTTGTCTACACAACAGGACGTGTCTGTTACTTCAATTGGGGCTGGTGGCGTACAGGGGGTTTGGAAATTTGGCCCCAACGGAAGTGTCCAGATGTATGATGAGAATGGGAAATTATCAATCTATATAGGATTTGAAAAATGAAGTCAATAATAATTGCTGCCAGAAAAGGGTATGACATATACCAAGATGACCCTAAGTACCGCACAATAGACTCTTCTAAAAATCATTTCAAAGTTGCATTTTCAGGGAGCGGATCGTACGATCTTAATTCTTCTAATTCATATTCACATACTATAACGATCACACATAACTTAGGGTTTGTACCCGTTGTTCAGGCATCTGGATACTATGTCGAAGCCGACGGCGGTACGACACAAAAGGTCAAAATAAGCAAATTTACTGCCCTGCCATATACTTGTATAGTGTATACATCAGACGATGGAGCTGGGTTTGTTGCCTCTATAGAAAAGACGGATTCTTATGTGAAATTCAAGTTTTATGAGAATACCGGAGATGGGTTTATGCTGAGTAAATACAATTTAAGTGGAATGAAGTATGAATATAAAATATTTGCAGACGAAGAATGACACCTATAATAGAAGTGGCTAAAGAAAATATAGATTTAAATACCGCGACATTATCACAGAAGGCTTTGACCAGTGAGGTGCTAATCCCAAAAATATATGCAGTTCAAAAAACTACTCCGTCAAGTGGTGTGGCAACGTTTTCCCATGGATTAACATACCCTCCTGCATCGATAATGTACCAAGAATTTTCAGCGGAAGACCCTAATTTCCCATCGGTAAACACATTCTCTCCATCACGATACGCTGTGACAAATTATTCGCAAGTTCCAGACCCATATACAGATTCTTCAAGTATTATAAATAACTACGCCGGGACCGAGGATTCATATGCAGTATTATTTTTAGACCCACTTGAAAATCCGTCTACAGATCCCGCACAAACAATACTTAATGGGAATAGAATTGTTGTTTCTAACTCAATAGAAGACGCTGATTACAAGAGACGTTTTGATAGTAAGTACCACACATTTCAAGTTGTAAAACAGGGGACGTTGACTTGTAGCTTACCACAGAACGTCCGTAAAAATACAGATGGGTGGAGAGTTGATGAGTTTACCGTAGCACACGGGCTAACATTCCCTCCGGTGTTTTCACCAATGGATATTGATGGAACAGAAGGGCTCAACCTTAATATCGTCTACACCGACGAAGCAACTGACTTTCCGACTACAATAACAATTAATAATCTCAATAATACACAGGCAGAGAATTGGCTTACCAATGTTGGGATAACCTATCAAGGGAATGAGATATGCAAAGTATACGTAGATGAGACCAATCTAATTCTCCGGTATAAAAGATTGACGTTTTCGGCTACCAATTACACTTTCCCGGCAAGGACAATATATCTTAAATATATAATCTTCTCCCTGCCCATTACAGAAGAGTTTAATCTTCTAACCTAGATGTTACGATATGTTATAATTATATATATAGATAAACGAGGGAGTTTATTTTGTAAGCTCTAATACATGGCGACCTATGTAGTCAAACCAGGGGACACCCTTAGTGGAATAGCAAAGAAGTTAGGTATTTCCAATTGGCAGAATTTGTACAACCAGAATAAATCAGTTATAGGGGCAAACCCTAATTTAATCAGATCCGGTCAATCCCTTACATACGGTTCTACAGCACCAGCTGCTCAAGCACCTGTAGCCACAGCACCAGCAGTAAGCGCCGGGACTCAAGCAGGAACACAAGCTGGGCAAGCAGTAGCATTAACACCTTTTGGGGAAGTTATGCCGTTTAGCCAGTATTTTAACCCAGAATTAGTACAAGGATCAGCAGAACAGGCATACGCCAACTATTATGCACCCATAGTTCAACAAGCACAAGGCGGATTGGAGAGTGGATTTGCAGGCAGAAACTTGACTAGAAGTGGTATCCGAGGGCAGGCATTGGGTGATATGTATAGACAGTATGGACAAGAACAACAAGCTGGAATAGAAGCCGATGTATTACAACAGAAAGCTAACGCTCAGCAGGAATATGGGCTATTACAAGACGTTTATGAACAGAGTGAGGGCAAACAGAAACCAGCAGCGACCAATTACACGCCGTATAAAGTGGCGAAACCTACAACAAGTGCAGGCACTTATGGAACGAGTTATTTGGATTGGCTTAACAAGGCTACGAGAGCTTAATTAAATATATAAACAAATGGCGACTACAGAAGAAAGATTAAAACAATACGAGGATTTATATAATCAAGCTCAGACCTACGATCCTAATCAATTCAAAAATGACTTTGAGAAGGCATATGGTGAGGCTACAGGATATAACAAAGACCTTATAACTCAACAGGCATCTTCCCTGGGAGAGTTACAAACAGTAGCACCTACACTTAGAGAGAAATATGCTAATTCCTTGATTACAGACCCAACCAAACAAATGGCTTTGATAGCACAAGCAAGACAAGCGCCATTAACTAACTATTCTCAGGCAACAAACCTACTAGGAGCGAGGGGAAATAAATACTCGGATATTTTAGGAAAGGCACTCGGAGCGGAAACCCAAAGAGCTACACAGGCTAACACAGCAGCAGAAAACGCATGGAGATTGTATCAGGATTCAGTACAACAGGATCAATTTAACAGAAGCCAGGGAGCATCCTCTGGGGGTAGTAATCTAGCCGAAATTTTACAAGCCATTGGTATGGGGGGTGAAGGTATTACTGCTACGTCGGAAACACCACAACAAAAAGTAATGAAAGCAGTAGATTCCATTAAACAACTAAGACAGACCACAAATATGAGTTCTGATGCGTTTAATACATACTACAATGAAATTATGAAACAAGCACAGGGGCTTGGAGTGAAATTGAACCCTGAGGGATTATGGGTAGCACTTGGTAATGCACCGGCAAAACCAATGTCATATAACTTATTTATGTAATAACATGGCTCTAAAATTCAGTGATATATTAAAGGGAGCAGGAAAATTTGTAACTACACCAGGTAGAGACTTGGCTGAAATGATTAAACTTGTACAATTAGCAAGTGGTGTCAAACGTGTTAAACCAGAGGACTATAAATCAACAGCAGAATATAAGAAAGCACTCAAGGCAAGTCAATCTGCCCACAGTGCATTAACACAAGAGCAAGTAACGCCAACTGCAAATAAAACACTCAATGAAATACTAGGTGTAACTCCACAAGAACAACAGAGACAAGTAGCTTCTGAGTTATTAACCCCAAGAACAGCTGTAAAGAATGCTTTAATTGGTGGGTCAATGGTAATGCCAGGAGCATCTTCATTATTAGGTAGTATCGGAACTGGAGCATTAGGAACTGCCATGGGAGCAGGTGGATATGCACCAAAAGGCGAAGAAGTTATATCCGCATTAAAAGCAGCACCCATAGGAGGAGGACTCGGAGCAATAGGATATGGACTTGGTAAACTTGGAACCTCTATGACTGCTAAACTTAAATCTGCAAAACCAGCATCCGACTCATTCACAAAGAGTTTGAATTTAAGTAAGGCAGACGTCAAGAGTTTGGGTGGATGGACAGAAGCAAAGAAGTTTGCAGGTGAATTAGCAGATGACGCAAGAACCTATGGACTGGACGTATCAAATAGATACTCAAAAGCAGAGGCATTGCCTCAAATAAAAACAATATTATCAAAACAGGTTGACAGTGCACTTTCTACTTCTACTGGTATAGCCAAAGCAAACGAAGTGTTGGCAGACATAGCAAACGACTCGACAATGAAATATCTACAAACAAAGGATCCTGATACTTTCAATTACTTTATGAATCTAATAGCTGAAAGTGCTGATGAGGGTGGAAACTTATCCGCTACACAAATAAAGAGTATAATTGGAACAATACAAGACGCAGCTGGTGGATTCAAGAATTCAACCGGGGACCAAGCCACAATAGCAAAACAGATATTCAGTACTATGAGGGATAAGCTAAGGGGGCAACTGGATGTAGTAGCACCAGAGGCTAGCGATTTGCTAGGCAAGTGGTCAAAATACATTAAGGTTGGTCCATCAATTGAATCTGGAGCGGTAACGGCAACTAAAGAAATAAGCGCACCTTTAATTGGGAAACTAGGTGGAACGGCAACAACTAAAGCGTCCGACGCATTAGCGGATTTACTTTCACCTAAAGGAAGCCAAGCGTCAATACAACAGCCATCTTCATTCATACAGAATTTACTAACAGGGGTAGGACAAGCTACATCACCAATAGCCGGAGTAGCCGGAGGAATGTCTGCAATGCCACAACAGCCAGTGCAGGAACAACAAACAATGCCTACGACTCTAGGTGATGACGATCCTGGAATACAGGCAATTAGAGCAGCGTTCGGTGGAGGAGCTACACAACCACAAGGTATGGAGCAACAGGGAACTGGACAAAGTGACCAGGTAAGACAAATATTGGCCATGGGAGTATTAAATGGTGATATAAGCGGATCAGATGCCAGTACAATTATGGAGCTATTAGGGTTGTCGTCTGGGACTGCAACTACTGGAAGCAAATTACCAGCAAGCACATTAACAGACCTGTCTAATACACAAGAGGCTATATCACTATTACCTAAGTTATCAGGGTTATTAGGAGAGAGTTCCTCAGCATTTGGCCCTATTGAAGGCGCAATCAGGAGTAGAATACCTTGGGATAGAACAGGTCAACAAGCTAAGGCTACAATTCAACTCGTCAAGCAGATTATCGGAAAAGGGTTAGAAGGCGGAGTATTGAGAAAAGAAGACGAAGACAAATACGAAAACATCTTGCCAAAACTCGGGGACACGGAAGGAACAGCACAGGATAAAATAAAGACGTTGAACGACGTCTTAAACAACAAATATAATACATTAATTAGTACTTACGAGGCGGGTGGATATAATCCATTTTACGGCCAGCAATAATTTTATAGAACTCGAACATGCCACCTATTAAGTCAATAGACGAAATGGAAATAAGAAGGATCGTACAACAAGAAATAAAGTCGTGCTTTGAAGAAATCAATAGTAACGTCAAAAAACAGGGAGAGAGTCTATCAAGAATAGAAGAGGCTTTATTGGGTAACGATTACAATAAAACAGGCTTAGTAGCCACAGTACAAAGCCACAGTGAATACATAGATAGAAATAAGGTTACTGATGTAGCAAATAGAAGTTTGAAAATGGTTGAAATGTTTGAAGAATGGGAAGAGAATGGAAATTGGAAAGTAGTAAAAGAGATAATTCTAAACAGTGTGATATCAAATAAGACAAAGGCATTTTTTGGGGTTGGAAGTTGGGCAGGAATAATAGCATTTGTCGGTACTATAATCACAATTGTTGGTTGGTTCAGCGGGTGGTTTAGGGGATAAGTTTATAATAACTTCTAATGGCACAAGAATACAATCTCTGGCAACAATTAGTACTAGGGGCAACTTCTCCATTCAGGAAAGGTGCTAACATACTAGCCCAAAACTGGGGCAGTGCATTCACTGGAAAGGACATGTCACAATCTCAAAACAGAGGGAAATTTCTTGAGTATCTAGCCAGTGCATTAACTCCAGAAGAGCAGGAACAAATATCAAACAAACCTTATCTCGAAGCGATCAAATCTTCTGCCGGTATGGCAAGTACTTTAATGCCTTATACTAAGATCGGGGGAGTAGCCAACGTAGGCACAAACATTGCTAACCCGACGATATCTAAACTAGCACAACTCGCAACAAGAGGTTCTATAGAAGGAACTGTTGGTGGGTTCGGTTACAGTAGACAGGGGAAAGAATTACAAGATACATTACTAGGAATGGGAATAGGAACTGTCGGAGAGGTTGCCGGTGGGCTAATAAGCGACCCTACATTTAGAAAAGGCATGGGACAAGAGCTTAAGAAAGCTAATACAGGGAAGTATAGTGCAGAATTAAATCTAGGAAATAACAAACCATCTACAATAGACCCACTTATAGAAGAAGCAAAGAAATATAAAACACCAGAGGAGTTTGTAAGAACGAATAAGGCGCTAGATAGAATTGTTCAAAAAAAAGACCTAACTAAAATGGGGATAGGTGGAGAATATGAGTATGCAACTGGTAGGAAGGTTGTGGACCCGAGTATTGTTAACGATGTTGGCTCGTTCGTAGAGACACATGAGAAACTTCATCAACTAGACACGCCACTGGCAACGGAGATTAGTAATTTATCTACAGAACAAATTAGGGAACTTGCTAAAAGAGTTAGTTATGTCGCTGACACAGCTGCATATCCTCTGGAGGCGCTAGTGGACAACCCTAGAGAGTTATCAACCGTCATGCTACAGGAATATACCCTTAATCATAATGAATTTATCAACAGTCTTCCAGAATGGGGAAATAAAATTGACGATATAATGGAAACTAGGCACTTAGTAAGGAGTCTCAATTTATCGGAGAATCAACTATCAGACATCTGGAATCAAGCACACTCTACAGGACAAGTAAGCGAAGACGCCATGAAGAGTGCCGATAAAATAGGAGACTACATCTTCGAGGGTAGACCTGGAAATGATTTATACAAACAGCAAATGGAGATTCTATTAAATAAGAACGCTAAAACTCCAAAACTTAAACAGGGAGTTTCTTACTCTAAGCAGGCAATGTTAGCTAAACGATCAAAGACCTCAAGAAAAATACCTGTGACCAGTGACGATGAGGGATTAAGGGAAAGTTTACGCAATACTTACTCCAGTATACTCAAAAAGAGATAGTGGTATAATATACTATAATGGCAATCATAAGACAGGGGAAACCTAACAGAATATGTATACACCATGCAGCAGTTAATGGTGTACCCGCCGATATACCAGCACTACGAAAAAGATTGGCCGGATATGAGATCACTCACTCTAAAAAAGATTGGGCTGAAGAAATAAAAACTCCTGGTGAGTATGGTTATAACTATATTGAATATCACATTGCTATAGCAGGAAATGGACATGAACTAAGACTTCAGGATGATAAATATGTCTTGTATCACGCAGGAGACAACGCCAGAGGTGCTTCCAGTTTTAATCTTCATGGTATAGCGGTACTCATTGACGGTAACTACATGACAGATATGCCGAATAATCTACAGAAAGAAGCAGTTGCTAGAATAATAGCTAGATTTGAGAAACAATATAGCGTTGATGTTATTGTACGAGGGCACAAAGAAACATCCCTAACAGGTACCTCTTGCCCAGGAACAAACATTGGTACACACGACAGTGGGTGGATGAAGACAGTTATTACGAGAGCAAACGAAATAGTCAAAAACAACCTGCCTACTAACCCACTCCAGGATGACCCTGTGAGCCCCTCAGAAGACCCTAGAATTGCAGAATTGACTAAACAGGTCAATGGCCTATCTATAGAAAAAGCGGAGCTAAAAAAGTTGTTCGATGCGTATAAAATAGAAAGTGAAGCAAACTATAAACTCATATCTGATCAGTTAGGTACAGAGACTATTAAAAGAAAAACGGCAGAGAATCAGAGTTTAGAATGGCAGAGTAAATACAGTACGCTATCCAATAATAGATTTATATGGATAATAGAGTTCTTGGATAAACTATTTGCAAAGAAATAGGGAGTCCTTAAATTATTAGGAATGTATTTATTATACATTTTGGAGTTCGAGATACATTTACAAATATACGGAGAAACAAGAGAAGAATTATGGACATACTAAACGCAGTTATTAATGTGAGTATGGTTATAATGAGTATTAGCGCAGTTATTGCGATATTAGGATCGTTAGTTAAATTAATTATTAATCAATTTTAATATGGCGAAAGTAACAGTAAACGTCCCGGCCTGGTTTGATAAAAATTACCCAGACTGGAAGAAGAATCTTTGGGGAATTCTCCGGGCATTTGTAGCGGCATTTCTAGCGACAATGGGTTTAATGCTAACCTCAGTAACGGTAGACAACTTCCAGAGTAAAGAAACAATTATAAAGCTATTAGCCTCAATATTTGTAGCAAGCCTTGCCGCAGGTATTGTAGGAATTGGTAAGTTCTTGAGAGATCTGTTTCCGGATTCAAAGGTACTTCAAAAATTGCCTTTATAATCTAATTTAAACGAGAGAATCTGTCCATGAAAAACACGAGAAAAAAAGCGAGTATAACGGGAACTTCTAAAATTACCGTAAAATTTCCAATGCAAGAGCAAGAATCCGGATTGTATACAGGAGCGAGAGAGGATAGTTATAAGAGTAAAGAGAATATTCAGAGAGAGAAAATGTTTGAGGGTAAAATGAGTGTATCATATCCAGACCGAGAAATTGTAGACCTGTCCTTTGAGGAACTCCACGAAGAGTTTACCAGGAGGGCTGAGCTGAGGGCAAGAGTTGAGAAGAAGGAATATAACACAGTCATTGAAATAGAGACCGATAGACCAGTTGCAATAGGGTGGTTAGCAGATACCCATGTAGCAGGTCAAGATGTTGATTATGACAGACTTAAATGGGAGATAGACGAGATTAAACAGAATCCATACATGAGAGTATTACTCGGAGGCGACCTGGTCGATGGCTTTTGTTGGAATCCAGCACAGTTTGGAGATGTAGCAAACCTTGATGAACAAGACTTATACTTTCACAAGATGCTTGAGTATATGGGGACAGATAAGATTCTAGCTGGAGTTATGGGAAGCCACGAAAAGTGGAGCAGGAGAACGGGATTAGATTCATATAACGACATTAGAAACAGGATTCCTATTTTCGATGGTATTGGTACGATAACATTGAGGATTAACGGAATAGAATATGTGGGGGCTATGGCACACGAACTCAAGGGAAATTCATACATAAACCCAAACCACCAACAGAAAAGATTTGTGCTTGAGAATGACGGTTACGATTTCGTATTATCAGCGCATACGCACAATGGAGCGGAACAGTCTCAGGTAATGCCAAGTGCAAAAGGAAGTAGAAAGGTTGTATTCTTATCGGGTAAGACTTTCAAGAGAGCTGATGACTTCCTGGATACAAAAGGATTTAGAAGAAAAGAGGGTTGTGGAATTGGCACAAACTGGATTATATTCTCCCACGACAAGTTCATGATGAGACCTATGAGTTCAACGGCAGAAACACTTGAGACCATGGGAGTTATATAAAATGGGGATATGATATAATTAAGTATTAATATCATGAAAACCATGAAGAATGACAAGAGAAGAGAAGAATAGATATCAAAGAGAATACAGGGAGAGAACAAGAAATGGTAGCACCAATAGATACGAGAAGACAATACATGGATTCTTGATGCGAAAGTATAGAAATATGGAATCCAGAGTGTTAGGGATTCAACAAAAGAAGGCTCATTTATACAAAGGGAAAAAATTACTTTCAAGAGAAGATTTTTATGAGTGGGCTATGTCGTCAGGGGAATTCTTGGTAATGTTTAAGACCTGGGAGTTCAACAAATATGACAGAAGATTATGCCCAACAGTAGACAGAACCAACCCGGAATTAGGGTATATACTAGAGAACATGCGATGGCTTACACACTCCGAGAATTCAAGATTAGGTTCAATACATGCACATTCAATTTATATGGAGAAGCAAAATGAAAAAAGTAACAAGACAAAAGTGCCAAATTTATAGTAGAATTGTCGGATACATATCAGCTGTAAGTTTTTGGAATCCAGGAAAAGTCGCTGAATTTAATGACAGAAAAACCTTTAAGATGCCAAGATAAGGCCTGATAGTGGTGGTTATATCTTTCCAATACCCATCACTAATTAGTTCTTAAAAATTGAATAGATAGGAATGGCAGAGTTATTGCACCGCCTCAATGCTGCACTTTTGTAGACAGCGGGTAACGTGAAGCCAGAATGGGTCTGGGTTTGACTCCCAATAAAGCTCCCATAATCGTTAGAGTAGGTTAAAACCCCTCTTCCTATCTATTTAGTTCTTAAAAATTTATTACCGAGCCTACGAGTGGAGGACGCTCCTTCTTCAGCTACAGAGATTGCCACTTCGGTGTCCTTCTTGATGCCGAGAACTCGTGCTTGGTCATTAGTCTTTAAGACTAAAGTTCATTAAAAGGAGGTACTACAATGGTACAAGCTATTTGTAATTTCTGCGGAAAGTTCCGTAAGACCTACAAGTGTAGGATTGTCGGTATGGATATGGAAGTCGTGTCCTGTCACAAGTGTGTACGCACACTGCCATTTCAACTTGTTCCCATGGAGGAATATCATGAAGATGAAGCTGAAAGCGAACAAGAGGTGGAGGAATAAGGACTACAGATATCTTACCGAGTTGAAGACCTACGCTGGTCTTTCTAAAGAAGAATTTGATGTAGTGTTACGTGGTGTTCCATTTGAGGGGAAACGATACCCACTACACTATATCTTCTGGGGGGACACTCGTAAGTATCGGAAAGTAAGCATATTCCTTACAGGAGAGGTAGGAACAGTAATCGGCGATTCAATCATCGAACTACCTAGAAAGGAACAGAATATACACCGAGCAATAGTTCGTGTGGGGGATAGAGTTACAGATTTAGCTTTTAGCGTTTTACGCAATATGTAGTGCCTATTGAGGGGATTTAACCATACGTCTGGAGTCTTTCTCCGTCATACATGGTATCCCCTCTTTAGTTTTTACTATAAGAACTTGCAATATATTATCCTGTTTATAATAATAGGATATGAGAAGACTGCCCCAAGAAATGATCACAAAAATAATCAAGTTGAGAGAAGAAGGATACATGTACAAGGAGATCGCCGAGGAACTTGGTGTACTTCGGTACTCTGTGGGAACTATATGCAGAAGATATGCAAGAGATCTGCGATTTATAGCCCTTCCTAGGATGGATGAGGAAACTATTAACAATATAACACGAATGAGAAAGATGGGACGCACCTATAAAGAGATAGGAGATAAGGTGGGTTACCACGAGACTACGGTAATGGAAATATGCCATAAATACTGTCCTGGATTGAATAACATCGCACACCCACGAAGACTGGATAAACGTATACAGGGCACTATTTGCTCACTTTATGAGCAGGGTATGACTATGAAAGATGTCAGTAGAAAATTAAATATAGGATACAAAGGAGTACACAATACGTTGCTCAGAAACGGTTTTATACAGAAAAGACACGGTCGCCTTATAAGACATTGAGAAGCTAATTTTAGGTGGTATAATTAACTAATGAGACAAACCCAGATGATCAAAAACTTAGTGTAACTGATAGGACTCCGCCGCGTTTCTGGGCAGTTCACGGCACTCTGTCAGTTACATTGAGTCTTTGAACTCAGGCGTGCGTGGGTACCCTATTAATCCACGAGCAACACGGACGGTCGGGGATCGTCAGGGAATAGGTGTGTAAGGCTTGAGAGTGTATCTTAAAGACAACACCGAGTAAACTACACAGGGAATATGGGAGAGGGTTAACAGCTGTTAGTTTTTAAATTGCTCTTTGTTACGATACTTCTTATAGTCTTTTTTTTCGTTCTACTTCTTTGAGAGGGGGGAACCTATAGGAGGGGGGAGAGGGAAAGCCCACAACCAAAACTAACCTTACCAGTTTTGAGCATGAATGTAATACCTTTTGGAGAGATAGAAAAAGACAGATTTGAATTGAGCAAGAGGTACAAACTGATTGAGTGTAACAATGGAATTTGGAGGTTAACAAAGAAGTGTAAGGACCATTACGACTTTGAGAGTTATTTTAAATATTTAAAGGGTACGATTATAACTCCAAAGCGAATTGACCGTGAAGCGACAATACAGGCGTTATTAGAACTATGAATCCATATACGAGAGAGTTCTACAACCAAATAGGATCCGCAAAGAAAGCTGAAGGGTGGGCTTGTGAAATACTCCAAGACAAGTTCGGTGTGCTCAGGCCTTGTGCGTTAAAGGAATCAGGAGGGGACTTGGTGGATTCAATGGGACAAATGATAGAGGTTAAGTATGACAAGGGAAGCAAAAGAACTAAAAACGTAGCTCTTGAAATATCTGCATACGGTAAACTGAAAGGATTATCAGTATCAAAATCAAAATACTACTTCATTATATGTATGGGTGTGGATTACTATGTGGGCAAGTGGATAGGTTGCCTGATCAATACAAATATCCTCCGTGTGCTGTCACACGACCTATCTATCATACGGGGTGGTGACAATGATGCTACTGAAATGAAGCTGATACCGGTTACTTTCCTAATAGAGAACTCAGAAAAAATCTACCCACTATCCTATAACAAAGATTCTTAATAAATTATTTGACAGGCGGTGTACCTATGGTATAATTCAGGTAATTAAATTATTATACCTAAATATATGGTATACAAAATACTTATAGATGGTGAGAATATGGATGCTGAGTTTGGTCAGCCAATACGACACACCATGCAATTCATAGGCAAATACGGCTGTGCCTTAAAGAAAGCCGAGGACTGTTTAAAACTCATAGACAATGGGTTTGTTTCAGTTATAGAGAATAATCTCTCCAAAGTGAATAAGGCTGTTTACATAGCCAGTAAGACATTTACTAATAGTGGGATTAAAGTTTATAGAGAGGAATTAAATTAATTAAATACTAATATGAACATTTACGAAGGAATAGAAAACTATAGATGGTTATACTTACAGACTCAAAGACCAGTGAACGAGTTTGTGGAGGTAGCAAAGAAGATAGAAATGGGCAACGGTGAATGGACTAAGTTTTGGAAGGATGTGAGCGATAGGGTCCAGATCTTAAAGAAGATTGACAGGTTGGAGAATGGGGAGCGATACGATGTGATACTCCCAAGCGGAAAGGAAAGAAACTATAATGCAGAGGAGTACGGTGAAGTTGTGAAGCTATACGGAGAGCCGGAGATTGTGAGTAATTGTTGTGGTGAGAGATGCTCCCATGGGAAATGTATGGATTGTGGTGAGAATTGTGTAGAAGTATATAAATTTGAGGAATGGAACGAGAATGAATAAATATAACATAGGATTTTCAATTAAGCTGCCAATAACAGGCCAACAGTTTAGTAACCTCGAAACTAGAATAGACTGGGGAGAAGAAACAGAGATGCCTTTTGAAGACGCTCTGCCAAGAATGATCGGCCAAGCTAAAAAGGCTAGGGAGGCAATAGATGGAGATAGCTCCAAATGGCAGACAGAGTTGATAACCAGCTACGAGGAGAAGGATCGTAAGTTGGACAAAGCTAGAGAGTCATATATAAGTTTAAGAAATGAAAAGTAATGAAAACATATAAACTAGACCAAGTTAGTAGAAAGGTTGAAGTAAGCGCTAAGACAGGAAAGGAGTATGAGAGGATTGGATTAAAAATAGAAGGCGAATGGTATAACGGATTTGGCAAGCAGGGCGTAACGGATCAATGGGAAGCTGGTATGGAGGTCACCGGGATTAGCTTAGGCGACGAGGAATACAACGGGAAAACCTATAAGAACTGGAAGTTGATTAGTCTTGCAGACAGAATCCTATTGCTAGAACAGAGAATGGACAAGTTGGAGAAAGGTGTTAAGACTACGAATGAGTGGGACTAATTTAATATCTAAATAGAAATGACAAAAGAACAAAGAAAGAAGCGGGTTGGTAAGATACTGATTGATTGTGAGAAAGAATACGCATTGGTCATGAGCGGGGAGGGCATGGTGAACGACTTATGGGCAGAGGAAGCAAAGCTACACGATTTTATAGAGAGTGAAGTAGAGAAAGCAAAGAAAGAAGGAACTAAAGAGGGGAGAAAGCAGAAGGAAGAAGAAGGAAATCAGACTTTTGTAGACATACTGACTGAACATGTAGATAATTTAAAAAAGAAAGGACTGATTCCTTAAAAGGTTATGCACAGATGGTGGAATAGATAGACACTAGTGGCGAATAGGGTTACTTGTATTGGTCAAATAATACAATACTGTATTCATTAAGCCGTATTTGGAACTGTAGAGTGCAAATCTCTACTCTGTGCTTTGGTTAGATAATTAAATTTTAGTTATACAGAGATCAGGTGAGAATATACGAGAGAAACGGTAAAAAATATATAAGTGTAACGAGTATCATCGACCTAATGTTTGGGTTTGACAAAGAGGGGTTTAATCTTTGGGCAATGAAGAACAAACTAGACCCGGATTGGATTAACAAACATTCGGTCAAACTTGGTGAGAGGTACCACGCCTACTTCGAGAATAGGTTTCATAACATATCAGAATGGGCAGACACCGTAGAAGATGATACCGATCGTAAATACAAGGACGCTGTTAATGACTTCTTTGACCAAGGCTGGGAGATACTAGACAGCGAGCAAGAAGTGTACTGTGAGAAGTATGGTTACGCCGGGAGATTCGACCTGATCATCAAGAATGATAGGCTCGGCGTAGATAGGGCAATCGGAGATATTAAGACATGGGGTGCATGGAACAGAAAGACCTACAAGCCAGATTCAAAAAAACTTCATAAACTAGCAAACCAATTAACTATGTACAATTACACACTCCCCGAAAAACTCCCCATGTTTTTGGTAATACCTCAAATAAACGGCAAGTGTATAGTTGAGAGGGTTGAATATAACTTTGAATGGAAAGACTGGATTGACGCCAATAGAGATAGGATCAGCAAATTACTACAAGCCAAAACAGACCCCTTGACACCAGCTACAGATAGTATATAATTAAGATAATTAAATTATTAATATATTCAAAATGAAGAATATATTTAGTTATGTAAAAAGTAAGTTGGGTGGGATCAAGGGTGTAAATCTACTTGATGGCAAGAGAAGAGGTGAGGTTATCTTTAGGAGAGTATTTCTTCTTGTGATCCTCTATATTCTTCTATATTTGGTCATTAGGTTAGTTACAGTCAAACCGCAGGAACAAGCAGTCATAGAGCCTGTAGAAGCCGTAGAAACGGTATTACAGAGTGGTGACGTAGTTAATGGACAGAAGGTAGAGATCGATGAGAGTGGAAAGGTTTGGTATATACAACCAGAACCAGTTACGCCAGTTGTTGAACAGGCTAGCACCCGGGTAATCCCGGACTCAATAACCAGATACATAGCTTCGTACCCTGGTGCTAGATTTAATCAGGAGTATCTTAATAGTTTGGCCAAGTATTGTGACAACGAAACATTAAGGGTTGTTATAGCTATCTCGGTATCAGAAACAAGTATGGGGAGAAACACAAATAGAAAATCTAATTTCTATGGATATTTCTACAAAAACAACAGACAGTACGACCCAAGCTATGACGAAATGAGTAGAGTTATATGTAACGGAATAAGCAAGTCTTACATGCAAATAGGTAGAAACACACAGGTTACAAGTAAGTATACCGGGAACGACAGAGTAAGCTCATGGACTAATAACTTTATGAGTGCTTATAACGCAATGCCTATTTAGAGGATTGCTCCCTGATTCTGGATAATCACAAATTATCTGGGGTTTAGGAATAGTCTTTTAGAGTTCTTTGAAAATTGATTGTATGAGGTACTTTGGTGGCATAAAGGAGTAGTTGCTAAACCAGTAAGAATAAAATCTTGCGAAAGCCGAGGTGTTAGGCGAAGTGTAGGGTTTGAATCCCTACCCAGAGTATCTCATAGAGTCCATTAACAATTGAATATTATATTGGAGAGAGTGGCGGAAGTATAGACGCAACCTCCGTGTGAAGATATTTCGTAAAAGTATCTTTTCAGGGGGGGCTGGGGAAAAGGGAACTGTGAAATTCAGTGAAACCGTTAGGTAGTTGCCGAAAGGAAAGACTAACCTCCCTGTGTAAGTTGAAATGACTTACCTCTCTCCTATTTAGTATTTAATAAGAGTTCTTTTAATGATTGAGTTGAGGGGACAAGCAAGTCATACTTGTACGAATCGAAGTTCTTTGTACAATCGTGGAATCTGATATTCCTATCCCCTCTTTTTAGTTATTAAGAGTAGTTTAGAGTGGTGTATATAAATTATTATTTTTAACAAATGAACCTATTAAAAAGATTTATTTCTTTTTTCTTCCCGAAGTTTGGGAAAACCAAGTACAAAAGAGCATACCATAACCCTGATGTACTAAACGAACACAACCTGCTGAAGGAACTCAAGAAGACAGGTGCTAAAAGTATTCTATTTATTGTGTCCCCTAGGCTTCGTATACCAGCAATCCAATTAGTTGAGAGCTTATATATATACCCAGAGAAGAACTACGATATCACTATACATATAGACCCGTTCTTTACAGGAATGAAAAGAGAGTGGGCAGTAATAGGCACTTCTAAACAAGAGGTTGAATTCCTAAAACAGGTTTGGTCAAAGTCCGCAAAAAAAGAAAAGAAAAATATTAAGAGTAAGTAAGTATATAAATTAAGAACAACAACAGGGATCAGTAAATAATTTTTAGTATTAGAATATATGAAAAAGGAAAAAGTTGCGCAGTTGTATAACAGCCAAACACTTCGTGTTGAGTCAATTCTTTTAATACTAAGTATTGGTTCTATGCTAGATAAAAATGGGATAGAAAATCACGAATTCATTGCAAACAGTATTATACACCAGATTAAAAATGTCGTGAATTTAAGTGAAAACGGGGTAAATATAAGAGACTTATTTGATGGAGTCATACACAAAAAAGAAGTGAACATTCCATTAATTGTGGAAAGACTGGACGCTTTAGAACCATATAAGGGATTTATGGATAAGAATGGGAATATTGTTTGTAATCAGACCGAAGTTGAACTCCCCAATCAAATTAAAAAAGGGACAGAAGAAACACCTACTAATGGAGAGGAAACAAAGAGCCAGAGTGGGGAGAGAGAAGGAATACCAATGAAACAGTGGGAAGAAGATATGTTGGGGCTTGAAGATACACTAGATGAGATGATTACCGATGAGAAACTCTTTCAAGATGTGAAGAGTGCAGTAAACAAAAGGGTTCGTGAAATCATATTGCGAGAGTTATCAGAATCAAAGAAAGAGGCTTATCAACATGGAGTGGATATGTGTGAATGGTCAATGATAAAGGACATGAAGATAAATAAAGATAAAAGTTTGGAAGAGTTTATCCATTATTATGAAAAGGAGATGGAGATTAGAAATAAAATAAATAGTTTAGTTGGTTAGTTAGTGTAAGGCTCTTTAACAATATATCATGTTTATGTTAAATGTGGTATAATAGAGTATGAAGCAAGTAATAACATATCAATATCGGATATACCCCAATAAAGAACAGGAGTTATTACTGTCAAAGCATTTCTCTGCTGTTGTCTGGGTATATAATTGGGGTTTAGAGAGAAAGATACAATTCTACAAGAAAAATGGGAAGGCTATTTCTAGGTATAATTTACAAAAGGAATTGACAATCTTAAAAAGGGAAGCTGAAAATAGTTGGCTTAATGGTGTTAATTCTCAATCACTGCAGATGGCTTTACTTCACCTAGACAGTGCTTTTACACGATTCTTTAGAGAAAAGCATGGGTTTCCGAAGCCTAAAAACAGAAGCACGAGGCTCTGCATAAGTTTCCCACAGAAATCTAGGGCTTCTTTTGTAAGAGAGAAATTATATCTTATGAAATTCCGAGAAGGGATTAAGTGTGTTTTTCATAGAGAGTTTGACGGAATAATGGAAGGGGTTACAATTTCTCAAGTGTCTTCTGGGAAATACTATGCTTCGGTATTAGTTCGGAATGAGATTCTCAATATAGAAGAAAAACCCGTCAAATATGATACAGCAATCGGCATTGATTTGGGGATAAAGGACTATCTAATCACATCTGATGGGAAGAAGTATCCAAATCCGAAGTATCTCAAACTATCAGAGAAAAAATTAAGGAGAGAAAGAAGAAGGTTATCAAGAATGATTAAAGGAGGAAAGAACTGGACGAAGCAAAGAGTTACAGTAGCAAAACTACACGAGAGGATTAAAAATCAGAGAACAGACTATCTGCACAAGATATCTAGGGAACTGGTGGATAGCGAAGTAGACACATTTTGTATTGAGAATCTGAATATTAAAGGAATGTTGAAAAACAGAAGATTATCAAAGGCTATTACAGACTGTGGGTGGAGAGAATTTACGTCTTTCCTTAAGTATAAAAGTGAGTGGGCTGGTAAGAATGTATTAGAGATTGGAAGATTTGAACCAAGTTCAAAAACTTGTAGTGTCTGTGGTGCTATTAATAAGAGGCTTACACTTGCAGATAGAGTATGGGTTTGTGAATGTGGTGCAAAGCACGACAGAGATATCAATGCAGCTATAAATATAAGGGACTTTGCGTTTGATAAACAGAATTTAATAGGGTTGGGCAAACCCAAATCTACGCCTATGGAGATTGGACAATAGTTCGGTCTATGAAGTAGGAAATACTATGTATGTGCCACTGTATTTAATTTAATTAAAATCTAAAGAATAATGAAGAAGACATTGCTTCAAAAAGCATTAATAACGAGAACGAAGAGAAAGAGGTTGCGAGAATACACGGATGAAGAAATAGAGTTATCTATTGCTTGTTTCAAAGGTGAGGTGAGTTTTACCCAATATGTAGAAGTTATGTTAGGAAGAGAAAAGAAAAACTATGGAGGGAGTTCTTATTCATATCTATTTCAGTCAATCAAACAGGGGATAGAAGACAATAAAATAATTTTAGAATTAAAAGGCAATGAAGAAAAATAATGGTGGCACATACGAAGTATTAAGAGATGGAATTAAGATATGTTGGGATGTTGAACCTAGAAACAGCGTATTGTTTTATTCATTTGGAGATGTAAGGGATATTGCGGAAGCAATCAGATGGATTCAATTAAATGGGTTAGTAGAAGTCCGTAATCAATCAGTATCACAGCCAGAGGGGAGTCCATTTGATTTAGTTGAAAAAGATATATGGTTCAAGGTTGGGGGAAAGAAACATATTATAATAGACAAGCAAGAGTATGAAGAAGTATCACAGCCAGAAAAAGAAGTTGAGAATAACACAGAGGAGTGTATAAGGTTTGCAAAGTTGGGAATGAAGGATATGGAAGAATGGCAGATAGCAAACGGGAACTTGAAAGAGGAGATATTTGACCAGTTATACGAAATATTGAAGCCATACCACAAGGAAATGGAAAACTATGTTGATACCCTTAAAAGAGTGCTATCCGAGAGGAGCTTTAATAAGAAAGAGTTGGAAAGGATAGCTATTCACTACAATTATTATGCATGTAATTTCCCTGTCTGTAATTTGGACATTCCTGTCAGAGAGAAAGTTGAGAGATTATTAAGTTCAGAGAGGTAGACATGAAATACTTGAAATACTTGTGGTATCTGATCCGTCATAAATGGTATGTAATGCTGTACTGTTTCAAATTTAATCTGTACTGGGAAGGCATAGTACACGATCTTGACAAATTTCTACCATGGAGATTTGTGGTCTATGCACGATACGCCTGGACTAACGGGGAACGCAAGGCACTGCCGGAGGGATTGTTCATTGCTACTGAATATAGTGAGTTCAATGAGGAATGGCTGAAACACAGGGAAAGTAACAAACACCATTGGCAATATTGGGTGTACGGTAGCTTACGGGAAATGGATAGCAAGTCGATATTAGAAATGTATTGTGACTGGATGGGCGCTATGAGGTGCAAGGGAGAAGGATACGAAGAGCTTAAAGTGTGGTATGCAGATACTAGAGGATCCCGAAGGATTAACGAGAAGACCTTAAAAGTTATAGATAAATTAATGCAATACAAGAATGAAGACCATGCCGTGCGAAATAAAAAGGTGTAGGAGGATCGGAGATGATGGGGTTGGGGTTCATGTAGTGTCTCTCCAGCAGTGGAAAAGCCTTGACGAAATAGACAACAAGAGGGGCTGTGTTAGCTTCTTAGTAATGACTGATACGCCAATTGGATTAAACGTTGAAGCAGACATGGAGGAGGTCATAGAGGCTATACCCAAGGAACTTACATTAGAAGACAATGAAAAACCAAGCCAGAAGCTATACAAGAAAATAGTTGTTATGTATGAGAAGAAGTACAACAGGAAAGTCAAAGAGAATAAGGAGGATTTTGGAAAGTTCTATATTAAGACAATGGAACACTTTGGAGAGTTAGTACTTAGTAAGATAAGGGAATATGAGGGGTTGTAATCTCCCCAGAAATCAACTATGATATAATTAAGATATTAGAACAAGAATATGTTTGAACACGACGACCTATACACAATATATGAAATAGCAAAAATATCTGGTGTGCATATCCAGACGCTTTATAAGAGACTATATAGATATCAGTACCCAGTTAAACTTTTAGCTGGTGTATATCATGTTTACGGTGATGTGGCCGACAAATTACTTAAAGTGGATAAGTCGGGTCCAAGAAAGGTCAAAGTAAATCTTGTTAATGAGAAGCCCCAGCAAGAAAGCACTAACTAAAAATCTAGATAAGGCATGGAGTGAGGCAGTAAAATATCTGGCAGGATACAAGTGTGAAGTTTCGGGCGTTGCCATAAACTTAAACAGCCATCATTATATTTCAAGAAATAACCGTATGTTACGTTGG
>Ga0180007_10001077_pt1 | contig 39127 bp, 39 predicted proteins | sample MM_PC_MetaG_FD_121122 | JGI IMG/M metagenome (GOLD analysis project Ga0180007, IMG submission 121122) | Groundwater microbial communities from the Aspo Hard Rock Laboratory (HRL) deep subsurface site, Sweden - MM_PC_MetaG | ecosystem: Environmental > Aquatic > Deep subsurface > Groundwater... | reverse complement strand
CGGAAAGATGCACTCGTTGCCTTGACAAAATTCAACGACCCGGAAATTTTCAAACAGTTATTGCCTATGATGGAAAATCCCCGAAATTATGTTCTCTTCGACGAAATGACCGCGATGGCTTCCGCCCTTGGTGATGCGGAAGCATTCAACAAACTTCGGCAAAAAGCCTTTGAAGCCCAACGTAAAGCGATGGTGACACCATGAAAAAAACGATATTAACTACACTAATCCTCATGATATTCTGTCAGCTGGCGTTCTCACAGAAGAAATCCGGAACCACGGTTTCCCAGAAGTTTTTTGAAGTCGATCAGGATATTGAAACCCTGCGGAAAGAGCTTTCCAATGTCCGCAAACAGATGCGGGAATTGGAAGTCCGCGTTTCAATACCGGAAATCCGAAAAGAGATCAATAATCTGATCCAGTTGCCCGAAATGACCCATGAAATTATTCTCAATAACGGCACTGTGGTAAAAGGTAAAATTATTCATGAGGATATGGACCGCATCGTCATTCAGACCCAAATCGGACAGTTGACCCTATCGAAAAACAGTATCAAACTGACTCGCAAAGCCGATCTTCCGAAAGCAAATTGCATCGTCGACGGACCAATTGTTGATCAGGTTCATGAAAATAAGCGGGTTTTTAAAGGAAAAATTAAAAACGATGCCGTCCGGCGTGCCGATTTCGCCCGCATTATTTTTTATCTATATGATGAAGGCACCACACTGCTGGCATCGGATTCTGTTCTTATATCCGGTAACTACCACATGTATAAAAGCGGAGTGCAGACGGATGCGACAATAGAACCGGGACGAACATTTAATTTTGAGTGTGAGGTCGAAATACCCGAAAAGGCTAAAGTAAGTTACTTTATCAAAAAAATCAGATGGGAAGAATTTGATTGATTTACCAAACCACCTGATTATATTCAATAAAAACGGAGTGTGAAACTTGGTACAGGGTTTTGAAAAACGGACATGCCACAGATTTGAGATTCCAAATTCTGCACTGATGTATAAAAAGATCGGATTTTTCCGACAAAAAAAATATGAGAGCACCATTCGCCTGTACAATATCAGCAAAGGGGGACTGTCCTTTGCCTGTGATGAAGAGTTAAAAAAGGGTAAAACCATAATTCTGAAGCTGTTTATTCCTAATGATGAACCTTTGGAACTGCTGTCAGAGGTTTGCTGGCAAAAGGATTCCAGTGATGGTTCCAGTCTGGCGACCGGTGCCATTTATCTGCCATTTGGCCATGGTGTAAATATGAATCCTTCCGAATCGCTGGACCGTCTGCGCGAATTGGATAAAAAGTATGTGAAAGAACGGTAATTTTCTCAATAACCACAACAATTTATTGCTTAATTACTATAGGCTATTTTCTTATATTAAACCGGGTGCAATAATAATAATTACAGGTGCAAATTAATGACTAATAAACAACGAATCCTGATTGTCGATGACGACGAAGGGATCAGGATGATTCTGGGCGAATACCTGACAATGCAGGGCCATGAATACGAAACCGCCAGTGATGGACTCGAGGCTCTGGCTAAAGTTAAACTCGATATTGATCTGGTTTTGATGGACGTCAATATGCCGAATATGGACGGTTATGAAGTCATCAAACGAATTCGTTCAGAGCCGGAGCACCGTGACTTACCGATAATTATGGTAACCGCAATGACCAGCCGTGAAGATCGTCTGCGGGCTGTCAGGGCTGGCGCAAATGATTTTATTGCCAAACCAATTGATCAGACTGAGCTTGAAGTTCGCACCATGTCGCTGTTAAGAATGAAAGATATTCAGGACACGATCAAACGTCATAAATCGGAGTTGGAAGATAAAGTCCAGCAACGAACTGCAGTACTCCGAAAATCTCTGGATGAGATGGTCGATGCACAGCGGAAAACCTATGATGCTTATCTGGACACAATCCGGCGCCTGGCTATTGCTGCGGAATATCGGGATGAAGGTACGGCAGCTCATATTATGCGAATGAGTAATTATGCCGCAGTTCTTGCCAGGGGATTAAACTTTTCATCAGGACAGATCGAAATTATACTGCAGGCCAGCCCGATGCACGATATTGGAAAAATCGGGATTCCTGACGGTATTTTATTGAAAAAAGGCACGCTCGAAGACAAAGAATGGGAAATCATGCGTCAGCACACCATTATCGGTTCACGGATTTTAAAGGAATCCAATTCCGATTTTCTGAAAGCCGGGGAACTGATCGCAGCAACACATCATGAAAAATGGGATGGCAGTGGTTATCCAAACGGCTTGAAAGGCGAAGAAATCCCTCACCTGGGCCGTATCTGCGCCGTAGCCGACGTCTTTGACGCATTGACAACAAAACGCCCTTACAAAGAAGCATTCTCAAACGAAGAGGCCTTCGACATTATCAGAAAAGGCCGGGAAACTCATTTTGATCCGGAAGTTGTCGATATCTTTTTTGATAAAGTCAGCGAAATCGAGACTATTCAGAGTAAATACCTTGAAGGCAGCGTCGAGATGAAAACCCTCGATTTTGACCGGTTAAGGTATTAAGCCACTCCCACCTGACAACAGTATATATTGTTCAAATCAACATTTCCGGATAGATGATATCCGACTTATACTTTTCCTGAGCAGAGAGCAGGCGCAGTCTCTGGACGTGGAATGCCGCAACAAACTGTTCCGGAAACTGTTCATCGCTGTAGATTTCCTCGATCCGGGCCAGTTTCTGAAGTAATTTATCAATACGAATGGCAAACAGCTGACGGTACAACTCCAATGAAAAGGATTTCTTCAGAACGGTTTCAAATAAAATCTTCAAATCTGTGTAATAAGGAATATAACCTACCGGCGCTTCAATTGCCTGAAAATCCCCATGAGCCCGGCCTTCTGCCCACAAAATCCAGACTTTTTTATCGATCTTGCTCGTCAGATAATTTCCCGAGTCATCCTTGAGAAAATAATTTGTCGAAAAAATCAGCGGCTTTTTTTTCAGACGGTGTCCAAAGTCAAGATGATTCTGAATATAACGATGCAGTGGGACAACCACAAAATCGAGGTTTGCCATGGGAGAGTGTTTTCGGACTCCTTCCTGCCCTAATGTTGCGGCGGTGGTTTCCGACTCCAGACAGGCTCCCAGGAAGACGCCATGATTCCAATCCAGAGACTGGCATACCGGGACATTTGTATCAGAATCCCGCCCGCCGTAAATAATTCCATCAATTTGAACACCATCGGGATTTTCCATCTCGGGATCAACATTATCCAGTTCGCTTAACCGAATAGTGTACCGGGCATTTTTATGCGCAACGGGGATTTCATTTCCATTTTCATCTTTTTTACCCCGTTCATATCTGCCAAAGTGATTCAGTCCGGTTTCTGGCGCCTCTTGTCCCATTCCGATCCAGTAAGGTTTTCCGTTATTAATAAGGACATTGGAAAAAATCAGCTCCCGGGGCGTTGTCAGGCAATTATAGATTAACGGATCATCAACCGGATTGACATCAGAAATGATTCCAAATATACCAGACTCAATATTTACCGCGTGACAACTGCCGTCATCCCAGACCCTTAAATAAGCGATATCATCTCCCACAATTGTCTGCCCAGGAATCATGGCGGTACTGGTTTTACCACAGGCACTGGGAAAAGCACCGGTAAAATAGGTCGTGCGTGATTTACCCGGCGGATGAATTCCCATAATAAACATGTGTTCGGTAAGCCAATCCTCATAATTGGCTTTATTGATTGCCAGACGCAAGGCCAGTTTTTTAAGTCCGAGACTGTTCCCGGCATATTGATTATTGATACTTAGAACCCGGTTCTCTTCCAGGTCAATGTAAATCCGTCGCAAATGATCGTTTTTGGAATGACCCTGATCATCAAGCTCACCGGCAGAATGAACAAAATAGAAGAAATCAGGATTCCCGTTTAACTTGATAAATTCACCATATCCCGGCCGGTACAGAAGGTCTTCACTGTGGGCCACATATGCGGAATTGGTGATTTGCATTGCCGGAATGGAAAAACCGGAGTTTCTGGGGCCCAGGGAAAAAAAGCGGACCAGCATCTCTTTTCCCTGCATGATTCCATCCATCAGCCCGAAAATCTCCTGCAAACCCTTGTCCCGGTCTATAGTATTGATATGTTTACCCAATTTCTTTCCTGCAGGCAAAAGTACTCTGGTATGGTCTTTATCACGGGCCTGATCCCGGTAATTGTCAAAGTGAATAGTATGTCCTTCAATCGCCAACGGTAATTCTTCACCGGTCTGCAGCGCGAGTTGCCGGACATAATCAATATCCTCCGGATCATCACTGACAACGGTGATTTTTTTCGGCTTGCACAAACGGACTGCCCATTCCAGTATATCCGTAACATGCCGGTTATTTAATGAAATTATCTTCGCTAATGCCGCGTCATCCAGGAAGCGTCGCAGATGATCCGTCATATCTTCCTCCTCAATAAACCCCATACAATTTGAGACTCATACAAAAATATAGTATATAAAATTTCAAGATGAAACAGGAATCTTTAATAATTTAAGCCATAGAACAACTATCAAAGCCAAGACAGGAGTCAATCTGTTATTATTTAAATAGTTATATTACCTAATTACTTAAGGTGTATCTAAAGAATAAACGGTTTGGCCGATTTCAATACCCGCCGGGCATCCCGGAACCCGGGACATATTTTTTCCAGTGCGGTCCAGAATTCCCGGCTGTGGTTCTTTATCCGGGTATGCAGGAGTTCATGTAGAATAATGTAATCAATGACTCCATCGTCGAACCGCATCAGTTGCAGATTCAGATTGATATTATTCCTCACGGAACAACTGCCCCAACGACTTTTCAAATTTTTAATAAATACCCGATCGAACCGAAATCCAAAACAGTCGGCAAGCAAGGCAACCCTGTTTGGCAGGTATTGTTTGGCTTCGATCCGATAGGTTTCAATAACTGCTTTCTGAGTTATTTGCTGTACGTCATCATCTTCGGCATTGACTGTCGCCGGATAGCAAACAATGATAGTTTCATCAGAAATGTGATAAGAAAAATGCGGTTTATCATGACCCTGCAAGACCAACTGATGATTACGGGTCTGAAACGAATTATCAAATCGTGGTTGCTGAGATTTTTCAACCTGGCGAACACGTCGCAGGGCTTTTTGAACCCACTCCAGATGATCATCGACAAATTTATACGCTGCACGAACCGATACGCCACGGGGAACGGCAACCCGGATTGAATGGCTGTGTCTGATTGTGATGTTCAGGCGGCGAGCCCCCCTGCTTGGTACAAATTCAACAGTTCCGATGTCCCGATAGTGTCTGGTATGTGTCTTACTCAATCGTTAACGATGCCGCTTTCTTCCCGAATATATTGCATTTGGTATCGGCTGAAATTACATCGCCTTTTTTCAAATTGAAAATTTTGTATTGCAGCTCCAGTTTTTCAAGATCATCCTGACTACTAAATCCCTGTACAACAGTCTCTTTCTTATTCACCGACACCCAGACTTTTTCAATAAAGTGTTTATTGAAATCCTTGGAATCGTGCGCAATCCGAACAGACAACAGCTTGGTTTCATTATCGTACTTCAGAATAATCTCTTTGGCCGGATGCGCAAGAGCCACTGAATTGCTTAGGAGCAGAACAGTGATTATACTATATAAAAAATATCTCATATTCATTCCTTCCTGTGTTTATGAATTTAAAATAAAAACCAGTAATCCGTGGCAGCTTGCCAGAACTGCTGAAATAATTCCCAGCAGGCGGTGATTTTTAAAAGATAGTTTGATGACTTTTAACCCCGACAGCAGGGTTGTCAAAACCATAAGCCAGGTAATAATCCCAAATGGTACGATCAACTGATGCAACGACATAAATTCCTCTCTTTCTTTGATTTATTTCGCCTGCAACTGGCGATACTTGAAATAATAATACATTGGCAATCCTGTAGCAATCAGGATAACCGCGGACAGTACACCGCCCAGGGGAAATGCGATAAAAGTGCCGTAAATCAAATACATCTGAGATGCAATGGCCACAATTGCCATCAGTAACCAGGCCGGCGATTTAAATGTGGGTTTATAATCATCTCGTTTTCGCAGAAAAAAGATTGCACTGTAAACCATCCCGTTTTGCAGCAGGTAGGACAGTGTAAAATAGCCCAGCAGCGCCTCAATCCCACCAACAAACAACAGTACAATTGCCAGACCCGATTGCAGCAGAATCGAATAATCCGGTGTTTGATATTTTGGATGCACATGAGCAAAGGTTTTAAAAAACAGGCCATCCCTGGCGATCGCATACTCAATTCTCGGCTGCACCATTATCAGAGCATTGACACAACCGATCATACTTATAAACGCCGCAATGGCTAAAAACGCTCCGGCAATTTTCGCGAAGGCCGGCAGATATAAAAAGGGATTGGCAAATTGTCCGCTGGTGGCAATTAATTCATCATGTGGAATAAAAACGCTTGTTGACAGGGCAATCAGCGTATATACCAGCGTCACAATTCCCACCGATATCAATAGGCTGCGGGGGATAATTTTTTGTGGATTTTTCATCTCACCAGCCATGTACAATACATTAGTGAAACCGGCGTAAGACCAGATCGTACCGGCGACACCGGCAACCAACAGTGTAATCATGCCCTTGTTCGCCATGACCGGATTTTGTGGAGCAGCAAACAGGTGCTCTGCATTAAACAGGCTCACTCCCAGGATGCAAAGCAGAATCAATGGCGATAATTTCGCAATTGTCAGAATAATCTGAACGCCGCCCCCTTTCCGCACACTCCGATAATGGACGTAAGTCAGAATCATGATCAGCAGCATTGCGAACAATTTGGTATAAAGTGTTCCCGCCAGTGGTCCCCAAAATATACTCAGCGCCGTTACAGCGCTTAAAGCAATAATCGTAATCGATGGTGTGTCGCTGGTCCAGAAAACAGTCCAGACATAGAGAAATCCCAGCGCCGGGCTGCCGGCTTTTTTGAGATACAGATAGCCGAATCCCTCTTCCGGATAAGCGGTTGCCATTTCTGCCAGAATAAAGAGCTGGGGTAACCAGATAATACCACCGATAAGCCATGCCATAACCGCCAGCCAGGGACTACCGGCTTCCCGGGCCACAATCGGCAGGTTGATAAATACTCCCGATCCGATAACAGATCCGAGAATCAATGCAATCACATGCCAGATATTGAGTTCCCGTTTTAATATCATCAATAGCCCTGTTTATTCACTAATGCTGTCCCAGCCAACCTTTGATAAATGCAAATAAATTACCAACGCTGCGGCAGCCGCAATGATGACATATAGCAACCCCAGCAGGTAATCGCCCAATATCAGTTTACCGATGCCGAACAGGCTGGCGTAAACCAGCACAACGCCACAAATCCAGTCAATAAAAGACTTTCCGAAACCACTGTCACTGACCACATCCGGTAACTCCGAGGAAACTGGTTTCCAGCCCCGGCCACCGGGATGGACTTTGCGATAGAATTTTTTCAGAGTTTCTTTATCTGTTGGTGCTGTTGCATATGTCACTATCAGCCAGACAATTGTTGTCCCGATCACGATTGGATACAATGTTATCGGCGACTGCATTTCAAAACCGAACCGGGCAATCGGATATATAATCAACGGAGTAATCATTGCGGAAATTTCCGACCAGGCATTGATCCGCCACCAGAACCAGCGCAGAATCATAACGGCCCCAACACCGGCACTGGCATTGATGATAAATTCCCAGGCACCGGATACGGTAGTCAGAAAATAACGCGCTATCAGCAACGAGAACAGAATCATCAGATACATGGAGATTCTTGAAATCAGCACATAATGCCGTTCGTTTCCATCCTTTTTGATAAAACGCCGATAAAAATCGTTGATGATATAGGAAGTTCCCCAGTTCAGTTGTGAAGCAATGGTTGACATATAAGCGGCTAAAAAGGTCGCTATTAATAATCCTAGTAATCCGGGTGGCAAAAACCGCATCATTATTTTCGGATACATCACGCCCGGGTCGACAGTATTTTCATATTTTTCATAAAACGCTTCAAATTCCGGTGTTTGATATTCCGGACTTTGTTCCCGGTCGACATTCCCGGTATATACAGTAACGACCTGTTCGTACAACGCCGGATTTTCAGATCGCAGTACGTCAGTATTCTCGGCGCGGGGCAGAATAATCAGGGCACTTAAAGCAACCAGAATCCATGGCCAGGGCCGCAATGTGTAATGGGCAATTGTAAACCACAGTGTTGCAAAAAGGCTGTGTTTTTCATCTTTAGCCGACATCATGCGCTGTGCGATGTAGCCGCCGCCGCCGGGATCGGCACCGGGATACCAGCTGGACCACCATTGTAATCCAATATGTGCAAAAAATGCTCCTACCGACAAGGCTAAAACACCACCGGTAACACCATGCAGACTTACCCGTCCAATCTTCGGAAAAAAGTCCAGAACCTGGGGCGCCAGTTTGGCTTTCAGGGCAACCGCGCCGCCGATCTGTGGCAATCGTAACACGATGACGGCGAGGATAATACAACCTGTCATAGCAAACAAAAACTGAAAACTGTCGGTGCGGGCGGTTCCTAATAATCCCGAAGCTGAGGCATACAGTGCAATAATGATTGACGCAATTGCGACCAGTAAAAAAGGATTGATCATCGGCAGAGTCACATGAAAAATCTTCTCCATGGCTTTATGGACCCAGCCCATGACAATTGCATTCATGAAGATTCCTAGATACAATGCACGGAATCCTCTCAAAACCGCAGCGGCTTTACCAGAATAACGGAATTCAGTAAATTCTACATCGGTCATAATGCCCGATCGTCGCCATAATTTCGCAAAGAAAAATACAGTAAGCATCGCCCCGATCGCCAGGTTCCACCAAAGCCAGTTCCCGGCAATGCCGTTCCGGGCAACCAGTTCGGTCACTGCCAGAGGTGTATCAGCAGCGAAAGTTGTGGCGACCATAGCGGTCCCTGCCAGCCACCAGGGCAAATTCCGTCCCGAAAGAAAAAATTGGCTGGTATCTTTACTCGCCCGTCTTGAAAAATAGATCGCGATGCCAAACACAAACGCAAAATAGGCTGCAATAATCAGCCAGTCGAAAAGATTGATACTGTTACCCATAATACCCAATTCCTCACAGTTAATAAACTTCCTTTAATTTAAAAGGAATTTGATTAATGATAAGGACTTTTAGACCTCAATGGGAATACCGATAAAAAAAGCGGAGCATTTCGCTCCGCTTTCCGAGAAATAGTTTTCAGGCGGATCAATTGAATAAAATTGATCTCAACTTAAGGATAGTCCCATCAGGAATATCATCGATATTCGGTCCAAGAGTATCGGCATTATCACGCAGAATGACGATCCAGGCGTAGTTATTTTTATACTCTTTGCCGGCGATCGACCAGAGAGTTTCATTGGATTTTACAGTATAATCATAGTAATCAAACTCAAGATCCTTGGCCATGTCTATCGGTTTTTTCAGCAAAAATTCATGGAACGGGTAGACCACATTGGGATTATCACCGATTTTCTTCCGGTTCCATTTATAGATCATCCGCCACATCCCGATATTGCCATATTCGTTTTTTGCGATCAATGACAGATAATCACCGGGCTTAACCATATAAAAAATATTTACACTGTCTGTTTCACTGATTAATTCCAAAACCTCTTCGAGTTTGCCTTCCCGCTCTTCCAGAGTTTCACTTTCGGAAATTGCAACTGCAGGTTCCACCGGAGCAATAGTTTCATCCATAACCGGTGCGGGTTCTTCCGGTTGGGGCTCCTGAACAATCGGTTCCGGCGTTGGTTCTTCCTGAGTCTGCTGAACCGGGGTCGGTGTTTCCGTCACGGCTTCGTCTTCAACAAGCTCTTTGGAACATCCGATTACCAACAGCGTAATCATTATTAATCCGATAACTATTTGATACATTTCAAGTTTTTTCATCATTTTTAGTTCACTCCTATTAAAGTCTACATAGTTTGCACAAAATCCGGGTAATTTTCAAGTATTCCTTTTCAACAAGAAGACAACCTCACTATCAGAATTGTTACATAATCAAAAAATTATTTGTTCCAGATCACATTTTGGGGGATATAAATCTGTTTAAAAGCCTGTTAAATCGAATCCAACGATAAAAAACAGTTGATTTTTTAACAATATTCTCTCATATTGGGACTACAAATATGTTCAGAAACAAACACCTATAAACCCTTTATTATTATCGTGAGGGAGGGGTAAATGTCAAACGGAATATCTGCACACATAAATATATCTTTCTGGGGAGTGCGCGGCTCAATACCCTCATCCCCCGATCCTTCAGAATACGATCAGAAACTCGTAAAAATTCTGAAAGATTGTCAAAAGAAAAAGTTTGTTAATGATCAAAGCATTGAAGCATATGTTTCTCAGCTTCCTATTGAAATGAAACGCTTTGTGGGCAATAATACTTCCTGTGTCCATATTTCTGTCGAAGACAAACACATCATTCTTGATGCCGGATCCGGAATTCGTCGGCTGGGCGAAATGTTGATGAAGCATGAATTTGGCGACGGACACGGTGAAGCCCATATTTTACTGAGTCATACTCACTGGGATCATATAATGGGATTCCCGTTCTTTGCACCCGCTTATAAATCAGGAAACAACATCACGATTTATGGGGTTCATAACGGACTCGAGCAACGCATCAGCAATCAGCAGGAAGACGAATATTATCCCGTGTCGCTATCGGCCATGGGCGCCGTAATCGACTTTTTCCAGTTACGAAAAGAAGAGGCCTACGATCTGGACGGTATCTGGATCACAAATAAAATGCTGAATCATCCCGGCGGTTCATTTGGATACCGTATTGATCATCGCGGAAAATCAATTGTGTATGCCACAGACTCAGAATATAAGAATATTGATGACGACCGGCATGCCGCTTTTGTTGAATTTTTCAGAGATGCGGATATTTTGATATTCGATGCCCAATTTACTATCGATGAAAGTATCGAAAAGGAAAACTGGGGACACAGCACGTCCCTGCAGGGTGTTAATTTTGCAGCCGCGGCCAATGTCAAACATCTGGTGTTTTTCCATCACGACCCTTCCTATTCTGATCAGAAGCTGGAAGCTATTCTCAATGATGCTATCGAATACCGAAAAAAACATTTCAAAGACAAAGACATCCATATATCCCTTGCCCGTGAAGGTCTCGAACTAACCCTCTGATCAGAACTGAATAATTCTGTCGTACTGTTTCCCTTGTTTTTCGACGGGAGTTTATCTAATTTTAGGCCATCTTATAGTAAGTAATAAAAATTATGATATCAATATATACACATTCTTTAATTCTTTGGACGTATCACTTCGGATTTAAATAAGCGATCAGGACAACAGCTCGTTCTCCTGAAAACAAAATGATAGTAATAACAAATTTGAGGTGAATAAAGTGAAAAAAAAGAATGTCATAATTATTGGCGCTGCCGGAAGAGATTTCCATAATTTTAATACCTATTTCAGAGATAATGACAGTTACACCGTTGTGGCTTTTACTGCCGCACAGATTCCGGATATTGACGATCGTAAATATCCCGCTGAATTGGCAGGCAGCTTATACCCGGACGGAATCCTGATTCATGCCGAAGAAGAACTAATCGATCTGATCGAAAAATATAACGTTGACGATTGTGTGTTTTCATACAGTGATGTCCCTTACCAGAAAGTAATGAACACCAGTGCGCAGGTAAATGCTGCCGGTGCAAATTTCATTCTGTTAGGCCCAAAACACACAATGATAAAAAGCACAAAGCCAGTGATTGCGGTTTGTGCGACCCGAACCGGCTGCGGAAAAAGTCAGACTTCCCGGAAAGTCATCGAAACCCTGATGGAAGAGGGCTTAAAAGTAGTTGCGATTCGTCATCCCATGCCTTATGGCAACCTGATCGACCAGAAAGTCCAGCGTTTCGCGACGATCGATGATCTGAAAAAGCACAAATGCACAATCGAAGAAATGGAAGAGTACGAACCCCATGTGATCCGCGGTAATGTGATCTATGCCGGGGTGGACTATGAGGCCATCGTCCGGGCCGCAGAAAACGATCCTGACGGCTGCGACGTGATTCTCTGGGACGGTGGCAATAACGACTTTTCGTTTTACAAACCAGACCTGACAATCACCGTTGCCGATCCCCATCGTCCGGGCAACGAACTGAGTTATTATCCCGGTGAGGTCAATCTGCGGCTGGCTGATGTTATTATCATCAATAAAATGGATACAGCGTCACCGGAAGGTGTTCAAACCGTTCGTGAGAGCATTAACAAAGTCAACCCGAATGCCATTGTTATCGATGGTGCTTCGCCGATTAAAGTTGACAAGCCTGAAGTCATTCGCGGAAAACGGGTTCTGGTCGTTGAAGACGGTCCCACCCTGACCCACGGTGAGATGAAAATCGGCGCCGGAACGGTCGCCGCCCGGAAATACAATGCCGCCGAATGTGTCGATCCAAGACCATTTACGGTTGGTAAACTGTCGGAAACATTTCAGATTTACCCGAATATCGGCAAACTGTTGCCCGCCATGGGTTATGGTGAACAACAGATCAAGGACCTGGAAGCCACAATCGAAAATACAGACTGCGATTCTGTAATCATCGGCACTCCCATTGATCTGAATCGGATAGTAAAAATCAACAAGCCAAACACAAGAGTTTATTACGATCTTCAGGAGATCGGGCACCCCACCCTGCAGGAAATTCTTGGTGATTTCATCGAGGATCATCAGCTGAGCAGGTAGGAGGGATAAATTCTATGAATACAAAAAAAACTGCTGTGATTGCCTTGGGGGGGAATGCTATCTCCCCCAAAGACGAAGTCGATACTATTACGAACCAGTTTAGAAATACACACAAAAGCTGTGTCGCTATTATGACTTTTATTAAACAAGGTTATCATCTGGCAACCTCACCCGCATCATACCATAACGGGAAACATCATGAACAATAAAACACTGGCAATTCTGAAGCCCGACTGTCTGAAACGGAATTTGACAGGTAAAGTCATCGACTTTATCCTGAATAAAGGATTTACCATCAAAGCAATGAAGCAGCTGCATTTGACTGAACCCGAAGCAGAAAGGTTCTATGCCGTACACAAAGGCAAGGATTTCTATGATGAGCTGATCGAGTACATGAGTTCCGGACCCTGTATTCCCATGGTACTAGAAAAAGAAAACGCAGTCGAAACCTTTCGTGAAATAATCGGTACGACTGATCCAAAAGAAGCAGCGGAAAACACATTACGAAGATTATACGCAAAAACCACACAGCGGAATACCGTCCACGGATCGGATTCCGATGAAAATGCGCAGAAAGAAATTGCATTTTTCTTTCCCTTATAGGAAATTATGTTATGTTAATGATCCGCAAAGGAGTTTCAGAATGAAAAAAATGCTTGTTTTATCTACGGTATTGTTGCTCATTTTTATCGCCTGTGACAAGACCGAGCCAATTCCCGGTTTTGTTGGAAAACCGGTCCACCTGGTGCCAATGGTTAAATCCGCCGAGGACACTCTTGCCTGCACCTATGGCTGGAGTTTCAACGATAAACCGGAAGCCAGCAACATGGACATTCTCTCATTCCAGCCGAACAGCCGAAGTTTTAATATTTCCTTCGTGCCTGATGTTGCCGGTGATTACATCGTGGCTTATACCATTATGGGACCCGACAGTAAAGTCAAGGATAGCAAAGAGTTGTTATGCAGTATTATTGAAGATACGAGCCGAACAAAGGTAAAAGAAGAGGAGGGTTATGCGCTCAGTGAAGAAGCGCTGAATGCTCCGCTTCCGGTATATGGAGATTCAAAATCCAAAACTGTACCGGGAAAAACGGCCTATACACCACCCACTGCTCCCAAAGCAGTCAGTCCGGTTTCCCGGACAACTCAGCCACGCGGCCAAAATATTCCTACTATTCCCGGAAAATACACAATTCAGATTTCATCCTGGAAAAGTTATGCCGGAGCCGAAAGAGCCATTGGATTGATGGCCAATCTCGGTTTGGATCTCTATATACAAAAAGCAACGTTTAACGAGACTGGAGAAACCTGGTATCGCGTCAGAACTGGTAATTTTGACACCAGAACAGCTGCCAGAGCTGCGATGAATAGTTTAAAAATCAAACTGCCTCGTGAACAAATTTGGATTGATTTAGTTAGACAAGATCAATAAACCTGGAGGGACTGATGAAACCACTCTATTTTGATATTCGTGATATTTTTAAAACACCCCGGCTGGCTCTCAGTGGTAAAAAAATCTGGGTCCATCTGGTCGGATTGGGACTGGGCGGGGCAATCTATTTTTTATTCTCATATCTGGCACTGATTGCAAATGGACAAACCATTACGGAAATCTGGAATGCTCATTTTCTGTTTCCTTGCCTTTGGAATGTAAATCTGCCAATCAGCTGGTATGCCTGGTTAATTTATGGGATAGGTCTTCTGCTTTGGGTCATTATTTTTTTCCTGGCCTCGCTGGCGGTTTCACGCATCACTTACAAGCAATTGAAAGGTGACGAATTTTACTCATCCGGTGACAGCGTCAAATATATTAAAAAACACGGAACCGCTGTTATTATGGGCCCGGTATCCATCCTGATAATCATGGCGTTTTTTGTCATCATGGCCGTTGTTGCCGCCTGGATTGCCCAATGGCCGGTTTTGGATATTCTTTTCCTGGGAATTCCCTACCTCCTGTATTTTATTGTTGCGATCTTTGTGGTCTATACAGCTGTTGTATTCATTGTCTCGTTAATTCTGGCGCCAAGTATTGTCGGAACCGCCGAAGAAGATACGATGGAGACTGTATTTCAGAGTTATTCGACCTTATGGGCCCAGCCCTGGAGATTGGTTTTTTATGAAGCCATCGTCGTTGCACTCGGTGCTATTGCAGCGTTTATCTATTCCTACGTTATGATAATCGGATATCGGTTTTTTAACTTAATCTTTGGGCAGTCCTGGTTAATGGGCGGCAAACTCAGCCGCATTACCGAGCAGGCATCTTCCTTCATCTTTGGAGTAAATTCACCTCTAACCCCCTTCATCAGCAAGGTTTTTAATCTCTACACCCCGGCTTCGCTTGGAATGGTCCGACCGCTGTATCTCACCAGCACCGATGTCATTACAATTGTTATGCTGACACTAGCCCTGTTGATTATTGGCGGCAGTGCCATCGCCTATGTATTGACAAATTTCAGTGTGGGACAATCTTTGATTTACATCATTTTGCGGAAGAAAAAAGATGACGAGGATCTTGTTGAACGCAAAGACGAGGATGAACTCGAGGAGGAAGAGGAAGACGAACTGCTGGAAGATACCGATAAAACCGACGACGACAGTTCTGAATCAGAAGAAGAATCCGCCGGGGAAAAATCCGAAGAATAATTGTGAAGTTCCATAACACTATTTCGGCGTCCGTTGGAACGGACGCCGTTTATTTACACCGTGAAATAACTTGATTCTGGCGATATCAACTAATAAATTTGCCATTCGTTATGAAATTAAGATTAAATTCATTAAAGGAAGGTTCACAGACAATCGAAATGACTCTCACAAGAAGTGATCTGGCAATCCCCGATGACAGTTTCGTCCACCCGATTCTCGCGTCCCTGAGCATTTACAAGGGTACCAGTCAGATTACCGTTAACGGCCAGTTGAAAACTGATGTGGCTCTACAGTGTGACCGCTGTCTGGAATCCTTTGACTATAATTTAGATGTAACCTTTCAGTCAATTTTAAGTTCGGTAAAATCTTCGGACCCGAAAACTGATGAAGACATCATTCCAATTACATCCAAAACAAACGAAGTCGATCTGTCACCCTTTGCTCATGACGCCCTTATCATCGGGCTGCCCATGAAAAACATCTGTTCCGAAACCTGCAAGGGTATCTGCCCCGGTTGCGGAGTAAACCTGAATCGGGTCAGATGCAAATGTGAAACAACCGAGGTGGATGACAGATGGAAACCACTTGAAAACTTATTAACTAATACACCTGAGGAGTGAACCATTGGCTTTACCAAAACGTAAAATATCAAAATCAAGAAGAGATAAGCGCCGTACACATCAGAAACTGACTGCTTTGACAGTTGCAACATGTCCACAATGCAATGAATCCAAACTGCCGCACCGGGCTTGTCCGAACTGTGGATATTACAAAGGCCGGCCGGTTATTTCGGCCAAAGTAAAATAGACGCCTGCTTATTCTGTTTATTATGATAATTGGTTATCTATTGAATAGCAATGATGTCTATTTTAAATATTACTGATTATTTCTCTACCACATTTCCTGCTAAAATAATATATTCTAGAAATTAGGAATTCATATGAAGAAAATCAGAGCAACGATAACCGCTATTGGCAAATACGCGCCAGAACGGATTTTAAACAATTTTGATCTGGAAAAAATGGTTGATACCTCGGATGAATGGATTCGAAGCAGAACCGGTATTTCAGAGCGACATATTGCGGCTCAAGGCGAAGCCAGTTCCGATATGGCCAGTTCAGCTTTCCGGGATATGCAGAAACGGTTTGATGTCAATCCTAAAGAGATTGACGCCATCGTAGTTGCCACAATTACACCGGATATGTTTTTCCCTTCCACAGCCGCATTAATTCAGCATAATATTAGTGCAACAAATGCCTGGGGATTCGATATATCTGCCGCCTGTTCAGGTTTTGTTTATGCCATGGTGATAGCGACTCAATTTGTCGAAAGCAGCCGATACAAAAAAGTACTGGTTGTCGGTTCAGATACGATGAGCACAATAACTGATTACACCAACCGGGACACCTGCATTCTTTTCGGAGATGCTGCCAGTGTTGTATTAGTTGAACCATCTGAAGATGATGACCACGGTGTCATTGATTATCTAATGAAAATGGACGGCAGCGGGAAAGATTTCCTGTATATGGCAGGTGGCGGCAGCCGCAATCCGGCCAGCCATGAAACCATCGACAAAGGAATGCATTATATTTACCAGGAGGGTAAATCGGTTTTCAAATTTGCGGTCAGTAAAATGGCCGAAATATCTGTTGAAGTCCTGGAACGCAATTCACTAACTGGCGCCGATGTGGGCCTGTTCATTCCGCATCAGGCCAACAAACGGATTATTGATGCCTGCGTGAGTCGATTAAAACTGGAAGAAAAACAGGTGATGATCAATATTGAAAAATACGCCAATACAACAGCCGCAACCATTCCATTGGGTATTGTTGACGGTTATGATCAGGGTCGTCTGAAAAAGGGTGATTTGCTTCTGATATCGGCTTTTGGCGGCGGATTTACCTGGGGCAGCATGTTAATAAGATGGAGTCTATAAACCCATGAAAACAGCTTTTGTTTTTCCCGGACAGGCTTCCCAATTTGTCGGAATGGGAGCGGATTTGTACAATTCAAAATCCATTGCCCAAAAATATTATGGTATTGCCGATGAACTGTTTGATTTTTCAATAAAGGATCTCTCGTTTTACGGACCTCTGCTTGAGCTCGCCCAAACCCGTGTGACCCAACCGGCAATTTTCATCCATTCCATGATTGTGTTTGAAGAATTAAAGGCCCTGGGCAAATTACCGGATATGGTTGCCGGACACAGTCTGGGTGAATACTCAGCACTGGCAGCAACCGGCGTTGTTGATTTCAAAACGGGACTGGAATTAGTGAAAATACGATCTGAACAGATGCAGATCGCCACAGAAAACAATTCCGGTACAATGGTTGCCATTGTGGGTTTGGACTATGACGCCATTCAGACAGTAATTAATAAATCGGTGATCGGCGGCGTCTGTAATATTGCCAATTATAATTCGTCGAATCAGATTGTGATCAGCGGTGACGTACAGACTGTCCACTCGACCATGCTGGCATTGAAAGAGGCTGGTGCAAAAAGGGTTATCGAACTGTCGGTCGGCGGAGCCTTTCACTCCAACCTGATGAAAAGCGCCGGGGAAAAACTGAAAAAAGCCCTCGACAGTACTGCGTTTAAACCACCCCTATGGCCAATCTATTCCAATGTCACCGGGACTGCCACAACCGATATCAAGGAAATCCGGGAACGACTCTATCTGCAATTGACGTCACCGGTCCTATGGGTAAATTCCATCGAAAATATGATCAAAGACGGTGCCGGCATTTTTGTTGAAATTGGCCCGGGGAAAGTGCTGCAGGGAATTATCAAGCGGATCAACAGTGATGTAATTATAACAGGCGTTTCAAGCGCTGAAGATTTGGAGAACCCCGAATGGAACTGACATTCAAGGACAATGTTGTTCTGATCACCGGTTCCGGGCGTGGCATTGGCCGGTCGATAGCCGAGAATTTTGCCGAACACCGTGCGACTGTGATTTTATCGGACTACAATGCGGAATCCTTAGCAAACGTCGAACAGGCATTCAAGGAAAAGAATTATCCCTATCTTGCTGTTCCCTGCGATGTGACTGATGAGGAACAGGTCAGCCAATTATTTGAAAATACTATCGCATCATTCGAAAGAATTGATATTGTTGTAAATAATGCTGGTATTACCCATGACACGCTCTTGATGCGGATGAAAACAGATCAATGGGACAGCGTCATCAACACCAATTTAAAAGGTGTTTTTCTGGTCACCAAAGCAGCCAGCAAATTTATGATGAAACAGCGTTTCGGAAAAATCATCAATATCAGTTCCGTCGTGGGGATTATTGGAAACGCCGGTCAGAGTAACTACTCCGCCAGCAAAGCCGGAGTCATCGGATTTTCAAAATCCATCGCCAAAGAACTGGCCAGTCGCAACATTACGGTAAATGTCATCGCTCCCGGTTATATTGAAACCGAGATGACACATGTGCTCAGTGATGCAGCGAAAGAAGCATTTTTAGCAACTATCCCGCTGAAACGAGCGGGTTCTCAAATAGATGTCGCCAATGCGGCACTGTTTTTAGCGTCGCCAATGGCCGATTACATTACCGGTCAGGTAATAAAGGTCGACGGCGGCATGGTCATGTAAACCAAATTAGGAGGATAGAATGAGTAAGTTTGAAAAAGTTCAGGAAATTGTAGCCGAAAAACTCGGGGTGGAAAAATCCAAAATTACAAACGAAGCGTCGTTTATTGACGATCTGGGTGCTGATAGTCTTGACACGGTTGAACTCATCATGAAGATGGAAGAGGAATTTGACATTGAGATTCCCGACGAAGAAGCGGAAAAACTGAAAACCGTTGGTGACGTCGTCAGCTATATCGACAGTCTCTAAAAAAGAATCATTTTTATGGAAAAAAGAGTTGTTGTGACCGGTATGGGCATCATTTCTCCCATTGGGAATGATGTCCCCACATTCTGGTTAAATCTAATAAACGGAGTCAGCGGTGTCGATATCATCAAGGCGTTCTCGGTTGATGATTTACCGGTAAAAATCGGAGCCGAAGTAAAAAACTTCGACCCCACCCAATGGATTGATTTGAAGGAATCCAAACGAATGGATCCGGTGTCCCATTTCGGTATTGCTGCATCGGAACAGGCTATCCGTGATGCCGGATTAAATGACAGTTCACTGAATCCTGAAAGAATTGGTGTTATCGTCGGTTCCGGTATTGGCGGCATTCAAACCATGGAAAACCAACACAGTGTGCTGATTACCAAGAGTCACCGTTTTGTAAGCCCGTTCTTTATTCCGATGATGATTCCGGATATAATCCCCGGACACATCGCGATCAACCATGGCTTTATGGGTCCGAACTATTCGGTTACTTCCGCCTGTGCCACATCGTCACATACTATCGGAATAGCCATGCGGCATATTCTGTGTGGCGACGCTGATGTGATTATCGCCGGCGGATCGGAAGCCAGTATATCACCGATTTCCCTGGCGGGTTTCACAAACATGAAGGCCTTGTCACGCCGAAACGATGATCCTCAGAAAGCCAGCCGTCCTTTTGATCGGAACCGGGATGGTTTTGTAATTGGAGAAGGCGCCGGTATTGTCATTCTCGAAGAACTGGAACACGCTATGCGTCGTTCCGCACCGATCTATGCCGAGATTATCGGATACGGATTTTCCGGGGATGCTCACCATATCACTGCTCCCCATCCGGAAGGAAAAGGTCAGGCTCTGGCAATCCGGTCAGCAATTAACATGTCCGGTATGAATCCCGAAGACTTCGGGTATATCAATGCTCACGGTACATCAACTCCTTTAAATGACAAATATGAAACAATCGCCATTAAATCCGTTTTTGGCCAACACGCCTATGATTTAAGTGTCAGTTCAACAAAATCAATGACAGGCCACCTGCTGGGTGCAGCCGGTGCGATTGAATTTATCGCACTGTGTCTCGCATTAAGAGACCAGATCATTCCACCTACCATCAATTATGAAGTCCCCGATCCCGATTGTGATCTGAACTACACACCAAACAAGGCAATTGAAAAATCCATTCACGCCGGGTTGAGCAGTAATTTTGGATTTGGCGGGCATAACGCAGTTGTTACTGCAAAAATATTCGAGCCCTGATCATTTTGCTGATTCCTTTTAAATTTTTTGGGAAAAAAACACCTGAATCGATTGAAAAAAAGATCAGGTATGTTTTCAAAAACCGGGCATTATTACATACGGCACTGACTCATCGCTCAGCGGCCAAATCCCAGAACGAATCTTATGAGCGTCTGGAATTTCTAGGCGATGCCATACTGGATCTGGTCATTTCCGATCACCTGTATCAAAAACATCCCGCAAAATCAGAAGGCCAACTCACCCAGATGCGTTCCATGCTGGTCAATGCCAAGACATTGCATGAAGTCGCAAAATCAATTCAGCTCCAGCAAAATCTGAATGTGGACAGAAGTATCAATCTGGACAATTCGCCCACCCAGCAAAACCTGCTCTCCTGTGCTCTTGAGGCAATCATTGGAGCTATTTACCTTGACCGGGGAATGCACTACGCGGAAAAGTTCATCAGACGGTTCATTATCTCCAATAAAGAGCACGAAGCGATTACATCGGAATATAATTATAAGGGCCAGCTGCTCGAATATTGTCAAAAACACAGTATAGACCCGCCGGAATTCAGGACTGCAGGCGTCAAAGGTCCTGATCATGCTCGTCACTATACAATCGTTGTGTACATTGATAATGTTCTTTACGGCACCGGAACCGGCACCACAAAACGGATTGCTGAACAACAGGCCTCAGAAGAAGCCTACAAAGTTCTATTCATCACAAAATAATCAGTTGTTTTTAAGTTCTTTTTCCAATGAAGAAATCTGGTCCCGGAGTTGGGCTGCCAGCTCATAATTTTCTTCATCGATAGCAATCTGTAATTTCGTTTTCAGTTCCACCAGCCGGTCGAGTAATTCGTCTTCAAAGGGATCTTCGTCCAACGGTTTCTGTTCCCGAATATCCGAGACTTTCAGTAATTGTCCTGCTTCGTTCATCACCGCTTCACTGACTAAAATATCGGCATCCACTCTCAATGCCAGTGCGATTGCATCGCTGGGACGGCTGTCCACCATTGTAATTGACGCATCAGTTTTGCCTTTGAGCATTATCTGAGCGTAAAATGTACCGTCGATCAGATCGTTAATCGCGACTTCCTGAACAGAAATCCCCATGCGGGTAAGAATCCTGACAAACAGATCATGAGTCATCGGTCGCGGCATTTTCACCTGCTCTATGGCCAATGCGATCGACTGGGCTTCAAATACACCGACGATTATTGGGAGTTGCCTGGCCCCGCCCACCTCTTTCAGAATAACCGCATACCCTTTGCTGGGCGGATAGAATATTATTTTATCCAGTTCTACATTAATCATTTGCATCAAATATATTGGGGGATTCCAGGAATCGCAAGGAGAAAGTGCCCATTACTCGCTTTGATCAAGGAAATCCCGGTGATACTGCATCAAAATGGAATAGATTGATGCAGCATTGTCGTCATTTAATATTAATTCGGCCAAATGTTCAAGATGGCTGGTATCCATTGAACTAACCTGTTTTGAAATCAAGTCCAGGGAACTGGTGCTGACGCTGACGGAACGGATTCCGATTGCCGTCAACCCGATCAATGCATAGGGATCAGAGGCCATCTCACCACAAATATTTACCGGAATATTGGCCTTTTCCCCGGCGATCACCACCTGATTGATGGCCTTGAATATTTTAGGATGGTAATAATTCTTTGTCAGATCAACTGTCCGGCCCGATCCAATCAGATACAGTGCCAGATCGTTGGTCCCTATACTAAAAAAATCAACAATTTTACCGAGTTCATCGAGTTCATCAAGCACACTGCTGGTTTCAATCATCGCTCCTAATTCGATGTTTTGACTAAACGAAACTCCGGCTTTACGCAGCTCTGCCTTGATCTCGTTCAGTAGTTTTACCGTTTGCTTCACTTCGTCGGTAAACATCACCAAGGGAAGCATAATCTGAGCATTGCCGTAAACGCTGGCACGTAGCAGTGCACGCAGTTGAATTTTTAAGATTTCCGGGTTTTCCAGCAGAAAACCGATTCCGCCCCATTCATCAAATACATGATCTTCCTGAATAATCTCCATATCAAGCATCGCCAGCAACTTATCCCGTCCGAAATCAAAAACCCGGAAGACAACCGGCAGTTTACCCATTTTGGTCAGCACACTCTTGTAGGCCTGAAATTGGGTTTCTTCATCGGGAATCGAATTGCGTTCAATACATAGATATTCAGTTCGAAAAAGACCAATGCCCTGAATTAATTTCGGATTCATGGCCTTGACCTCATTCACAAATCCAGCATTCAGATAGATATGGTAAGGTACTTTGTCTCCGGTTGAATTGGCCACTTTATCCGATATTATCTGTTTGCGATATTTCCGAAACTCACGAATCCGGGCCTGGTAGCGGTTTTTCACGCTATCATCGATGTCCAGTAAAATCTCTTCATTATCGGCGTCTAAAATTATTTCAGAATAGGAAACCAGTTCGTCGATCGAACCAATATCTGAAAGATAGGGGACTTTAAACGCTCGTGCCAGAATACCGGCGTGGGAATCGAAACCGCCGTAGCGGGTAATCAAGCCAAGCGCTAAACTCTGATCGATGTGAATCAGGTCACCGGGAGAAATCTTTTCGGTCACAATAATCGAAGGTTCGGTAATTTGCGGATGAATCAGGTCCTTGTCCCCAACTAAATGATGCAACACCCGCTTTTTAATATCCCGTAAATCTGCGGAGCGTTCTTTGAAAAACCGGCTTTCGGTTTTCAGGAGCAGTTTTTCATACTCATCCATCACTTCGTAATAGGCCCAGCTGATGTTTTTTCGCTCCCGGACCATCAGATCCTTAACAGCCTTGATCATCTCCTCATCCTGAACCGCCAGCAATTGAGCGTCAATAATCCGGGCATGGTCTTCATCCAGATGATCCATTACAAGATCCCTGACCTGAGCCAGTTCATCTTTTGAGGACTGAACGGCCACCATCAAACGATCCATTTCATATTCAAAATCTTCTTTGCGGATAAAATGTCTGGGGACTGCCAGGTGACCTTTCTCAAAATGATAAATCGGTCCACAGACGACTCCCGGTGAGATTTTCACACCCTTGACTGTTTTCACATTTATTCCATGTTAAATCTGTTTTGGGCCAGCGAATCCAGCGCCTCGATGGCTTCTGTTTCATCGGAACCATCGGCAGATAAAAGAAGCGCGGATCCCGGTTCAACTGCCAGAACCAGGAGTCCCAGAATACTCTTAGCGTTTACGCGAACCCCGTTATATTCCAGGTATATCTCCGATTTGAATTTGGATGCTGCTGTCACAAAAGCCGTAGCCGGGCGCGTATGCATGCCATGCTTGTTGATTATCTTTATTTCTCTGCTAATCATTGCTTACCGTTGCCTTTTCGATATCATATCAACCAAATACCGTAAATTTTCCGTAGCCATCGATGGTAATTGATCGAGGCGTTTCAGTGCATTGTTCATCAACTGAGCGATTTTATCACTGGTTTTCGTAAAAATATCTTTCCGCTGAAATACATCCAGAATCGCCTCACGGTTATCAAGATATTTTTTCATGAATTCCAAAAATGATTGTCTATCATCAATTGATAATCCGCTGAGCATTAGTATCAAAGGATAGGTTTTTTTTTCGGAAATTATATCACTGTCTAGACTTTTCCCCATATTTTGTGAATTTGATGTCATTTCCAGCAGATCGTCTTGTATTTGAAAGGCCTGTCCCAGTTCAATGCCGAACCGGTTCAGGTTTTCAACGATAGTTGCATCCGCATCGGAAATCAATGCACCCAACTGGCAGGAAAGCCCCAGCAGTCGGCCGGTCTTTTTCCCAACCATACTCAGATAATCCTCTGTCGTTACATCTAGACGATTTTCAAACTCCACATCCAGCGCCTGACCTTCACAAATCTCCAGCATGGCCTGGCTGAATTCAAATCCCATCTGCCGTATCCGGCCCGCATCCGTTTCCATCAGCAGTCGAAAAGCCAGAGCCATCAGTCCGTCACCCGACAAAATCGCCGTATTTGTATCCCATTTGATATGCACGGTTTCCAGCCCGCGCCGCCTGGTATCGTTGTCCATAATATCATCATGGACAAGGGTAAAGGCATGCAATACTTCAACCGCCAGCGCAGCCGGGCGCAATCTGTCATGGTCGACACCCAATCCTTCACCAGTCAAAAACGTCAGCAGCGGCCGGATTCGTTTTCCCGGCGCAGTGGCACTGTATATCATCGGCTCATATAGTCCCGATGGTTCTCCCGGAATCTGCAGCTGCTTCAGACTCAGGTCAATTTCTTTGCGGTATTCCGCAAACAATATTTCCAGATTACTATTCATAGGTTATCAGGAAATCTTGAGTTTTCCAAACTCCTGCAATTTTGTCAATACTAATTCCTTGATCTCATTCAACCGCCCTTCGGTTTTCGCCTCAAAGCGGGTCACAATTACAGGCTGAGTATTTGATGAACGAACCAGTCCCCAACCATCGCCAAATTTAATTCTTACACCATCCACATCAATGCACTCATAATTGGCCTTGAAATATTCGCTGGCCTTACGGGAAATCTCAAATTTGATTTCATCGTTTTCGCATTCCAGACGCATCTCGGGTGTGGAAAAATATTTCGGCAGTTTTGCCATCCGCTTGGCCAGGGTCTCTTTTGACCGGGAAACCATCTGGGCAAAGCGGGCGCCAACATACATGGCATCGTCAAACCCATAATAGTCATCTTTAATGAATATATGACCGCTCATTTCACCGGAGAACGGCAGGTCTTCCTCCTTCATTTTCTGCTTGATTAATGAATGACCGGTTTTCCACATAATCGGTCGGCCACCTTTTTCAATAATTCTCTCTTCCAGAGCCTGGGAGCACTTTACGTCAAAGACCACACCAGTTCCGGGGTACTTTTCAAATATTTCATCGAGCATCAGAATAATAATATAGTCTGCCCAGATAATCTCACCTGTATTATCCACAATGCCAACCCGGTCCGCATCGCCGTCAAAAGCGATCCCGAAATCATAGCCGCCCTTTTTTACTTCGGCGATCATATCAACCAGATTTTTCGCAACCGTGGGATCGGGGTGATGATTAGGAAAAGAGCCGTCGATATCACTAAACAATTCGGTGACCTCACAGCCAATTGCTTTGAAAATTTCCGGTGCGGCCAGGCAGGCTGTTGCATTTCCGCTGTCCATGACGATTCTTACCGGGCGTTCCAGTTTAATTTTGGAGATTACCATCTGTTTATACTCTTCCAAAATCTCTTTTTCACTGAAATGACCTTTCCCGGTAATGAATTTTTCTGATTCGATCAGGGATTTCAGATACTGGATATCTTTGCCGTAGACCGCTTTTTTATCGAAGGAGAGCTTGATCCCGTTCATATTGGACGGATTGTGACTGCCTGTAATCTGGACAGCGCCGTCCACATCCAGCGTGAACATACTGTAATAATTGACCGGAGTCGGTACAATCCCAACATCAATCACATCCACACCAGTGGACAGCAATCCTTTTGCAAAAGCCTTTTTCAACATCGGTGTAGACAGCCGCACATCACCGCTCAGCGAAAGGGTCTTCCCCCCTTTTTCACGGACATATGTCCCATAAGCTTTACCAATCAGAATGACAACATCCTCGGGAAAATCCTCTGCCACAACTCCCCGAATATCGTACTCACGAAAAATATACGGATTCATTTATTTCTCCTCTAACTTGTTATTTTTCCAAGAACAACCGACCGTCGCGCCCCGGTCACATTCGGAACATTACCCGGTATTTCCCAAATTGTCGCAGCGGCCAGTAATGCGAACGCCAACGCCTCTTTCGCGTCGCCTGTAATACCATAATCATCGGATCGCTTCATCGGAACATCTGCAAATAGTGTTTCAAGATGATTCATAATTACCGGATTATCGGCGCCACCGCCGCTGACGATAATTTCGTCTATTGAATAGTTATTTGCAAAGAACTGTTGATAATTAATGAAAATCGCTTCAGCTGTAAAGCGAGTAACTGTCGCTGTCAAATCCCCATAATCCGCTGAATTAAGTTTAAATTTACTTACGATGTTATCGATGACATTTCTGCCAAAAACTTCCCTGCCTGTAGATTTTGGCATCTTTGCCCCGATATAGGGGTGCTCCATCAGGTAATTGAGAATATCCTGCCGGATCGTCCCGGATTGGGCAATTTTTCCGTCCTGGTCAAATGTTTGTTCTCCGTTACTGGCGAGTTCCGCTGAAATATCAATCAATGAATTTCCGGGCCCCGTGTCCAACGCATAAATGTCATCGATGGTTTTGGCATTGTTCGGAATAAAGGTAAAATTGGCAATTCCTCCAATATTCAGGATCATCAGGTTTTTGCGAATCTTTTTAAACAACAGGTAATCCACAAATGGCACCAACGGCGCACCCGAACCACCCGCAGCCACATCCCTGGCCCGAAAATCAGAAACGACCGGGACATTGAATGCCTCGGCCAGAACCGCCGCTTCCCCAATCTGCAATGTGGAATGGCGATGATCATGCCAAACCGTCTGACCATGACTACCGATCAGATCGATATCATCGACAGAAATCCTGTGATCATTGAAAAACCGTTTGATCAGATCCACATAGGTGTTGGCAATGATAAAATTCATCCGGCAGACGGTTTCGGTATTACCCTCAGGAATCCGGCCCAGTAATTTCTTAAATTCAGCATCGTAGCCATAATCAGAGAATTCGATTATCTTAACAGCCATATCATCATTATTTCGGGAAATGTCAGCCAGGCATATATCCAGACCGTCCATAGACGTACCGGACATCAGTCCAAGGATTCTGAGTTTTGTTTTTTGATGAAGTTCCCAAATTGATGACATTGGAGACTAAACTCAATTAGTTTATTTAGATGATTTACTGTACGGATTCTTCAAAAGCGAAGCGGATAAACCCGTTATGTTCTTTTATTAAATCCTGTGCTTTATCAAAGGATACGTTCAATTTCACCATAACGACGGCTACTTTGAGGTGTTTATCGGCGGCCAGCAGTGCCTGGTACGCATCATCATAGGACAAACCAGTCAATGTTGATATAATCCGGGTCCCTCGGTCAACCAGTTTTGAATTGATGGCCTGGTGGTCGATCATGTAATTGCCATAAACCTTTCCCATTTTAATCATTGCCGTAGTGGTAATCATATTCAGTACCATTTTGGTGGCAGTCCCCGCTTTCATGCGGGTTGACCCGGTAATCAATTCCGGTCCTACCAGAACCTCGATAAAGACATCCACAGCCTCGTCGATTCCCAACCCTTTTCGAGGTGTACAGGTAAAAAAGACCGTTTTGCAGCCGATGAATTTTGCATATTTCAGGCCGCCGTGGACATAAGGTGTTGTTCCGCCGGTCGCAATCCCAATCAGCACATCCTTGGGGGTCAGTCCGATCGCTTTGCAGTCTGATTCGCCACTGTCCTCATAATCTTCGGCCCCCTCAACGGCCTCCCGCAATGCCCGCCAGCCGCCGGCGATTATCCCCTGTACCATATCCGGTGATACGGAAAAAGTAGGGGGTATTTCACTGGCGTCCAACACTCCCAGGCGTCCACTTGTACCGGCGCCGATATAATGCAATCGGCCACCATTTCTGAAGGCTTTCACAACAATATCCGTCGCCTGCGCGATTTCCGGTACCACCTTTTGCACCGCAAAATGAATAGTGGCGTCCTCTTCATTAATCAAATGAATGATCTCCTCAGTTGACATAGCGTCAATCCGCTCGCTTTTAGGATTGATTTTTTCTGTCAGGATGTCGCTGCGATTAATTATTTTCACCATTTGCTGCTATTTCCAATTATTTATTTTGAATTATCTGTTATCGGTAAATGCTTTAAAACCGACGGTTAAAACACGCTATAAAATAGATAAATCCAGCGGTTTATAAAAGAAGGATATCGGAAAATATCCAGAAACCTTGGATCAGTAATCAGGAGTATTGGACCAGATTACTTTATATACGAATCCAGCCATTCAAAGATAGTTTGATGCCAGAAACGACTGTTCTGAGGTTTTGACACAAAATGGGTCTCATCAGGAAAAATCACCAGTTTAGCCGGAATGCCCTTGCGCCGTAAGGCTGTAAACGGCATCAGTCCTTCCGTGTAGGCCAGTCGGTAATCATGCTCCCCGTGAATAATCAGCATGGGTGTTTTGAAATTATTCACATAATTATGAGGCGACCATTTCTGATAATATTGCTCGTCTTCCCAGTATGGGCCATTAAATTCCCATTCCGGAAACCAGAGTTCCTCCGTCGTCAGAAAATTAGTATAAAGATTAAAGGTTCCGTCATGATTAACCAGAGTTTTGAAAGGCACCGGAAAGGCATCCATGTGTCCCTCGATCCAGTTCATCATATAGCCGCCATAAGAGGCCCCGGCAGCCGCGAGTTGGTTTTTATCAATAAATTTAAATTTTCCAAGAACAGAGGTCTGTCCGGCAATTAGATCCTCAAATACTTTCCCGCCCCAGTCTTTGGAAATCCCGTCGGTAAATTCCTGTCCGTAACCGGTGCTGCCCCGGGGATTGATCATCACCATGACATAGCCCTGGGCCGCCCACATCTGGACATTCCAGCGATAATGCCATTCATCCTGCCAGGCTCCCTGGGGTCCGCCATGCACAAAAAAGACCGCCGGGTATTGTTTTGCTGAATCGAACAGCGGCGGCTTGATGATGAATCCATGAACATCATCATTATTGGCGCCCTTGAACCAGAACTCCTCCAGGTTGTTCATGTCCACATCCGCCAGCAATTCGGTATTAAAGTGGGTCAATTGATAAGACGTACCATCTTCGGTTGAAGCGATATACAGTTCGTATGGTTTGGTCGTCCGTTCATGCAGGTAGGCAAATTGTTTTCCATCGCCACTGATGCTGATATAGCGATTGTTACCTTCACTGATCAGATCAACTAACTGACCGGATTTCATATCCAGTCGCTTGATTTTCAAACGGGCTTTCTCATCAACTCTCAGCAACAGCGATTTACTATCCGGCAGCCAGCGATAGGAATCGATCCGAATATCTTTATCGGCGGTCAGGTTGGTAAATTTTCCCCGTTTCATGTCTTTGACGATCAGGTCCGGTTTATCGGCTTCAAATCCGGCCCGGTTCATGGACAAAAAGGAGAGATAACGGCCATCGGGAGAGAATTGGGGATCACTGTCATTTCCGGAAAAATCACGGTCTTTGCATTTGCTTGACAGCAACTCAAGTTCACCGTCATCGACCGGCACCATCCAGACATCGTTATCCGTGCTGGCTGCCACAAGTTTGTCATGATTGCTGGTGAACACCAGAACCTTCGAATCCGGGGAAAATGCAAAACCGCTGGACAGGGACACCGGCGGTACATCATAATCGCCGGGTGTGACATCCTTGAATTCCCCGGTTTTAACATTCAGCACAAACAGATGCGAGCGCTTATGATCCCACCAGGTATCCCAATGCCGATAAAGCAAATCGTCATAAACCCGGGCCTTGACTGCACTATCTTCAGCTGTCTTGTCCCTCCGTTCAGTACAGGTCTGATCAGCACAGTCGGGATATACTCGTGACGCAAAAGCAATCAATTGTCCGTCCGGCGACCAGATAAACTCATCCACACCGGTGTAATGGCTTGTTAATTGTGTCGGGCTTTCATCCTCTACAGCATGAATCCAGATCTGACTACCGGACAAATAGGCCAACCGGCCATCCGGCGACCAACGCAGAGACGACGCGGATTTTTCACCATGACTAAACTGACGTAAATCTTTGCCCTCATTGCTGACCAAATATATATCGGTGCGGCTGTTGTTTTCCGGTTCATTCATTGTCTGTACCGTAAACGCAATTAACTGTCCATCCGGTGATATCCGGGGATCTTTGAGACGTTTGCAGGCCACCAGATCATCAAATGTCAAGGCCCGTTTCCCGTCTGCATTTACCATAATCACTCCAAATAACAAGCATAGCAGCAGCGCAGTTGTCGTTTTAGACATCTTCTATTCTCCTCTTAAAACTATTCGTCGGTGGATTGACTTTGCCGGATAATATCGCTGTAAATTTTAGTTCCGTTTTTCAGCGACCGTTTCTGGGTCCGGTAATCCACATGGTACAGGCCAAAACGTTTCTCAAAACCTTCCGCCCACTCAAAATTATCCATCAGCGACCAGTAATAATATCCCTGAACATCAATATTATCCAGAATCGCCTCATGCATGGCGTCGATATGTTGCGAAATGTAGCGCTCACGTAATTGATCATCCTGTGTAGCAATCCCATTTTCCGTTACATAAATTGGTACACCAAAGGACTGAACCATTCGCAACGCCCGATATAGACCTGCAGGATAAACGGCCCAATCCATATCGGTTTTGGCAAGTTTCTTTCTTGGATAAATCCGCATATTTAAATCGGATTTCAGATCTATCTTCGTAAGAAACTGGGTATAGTAATTAACACCAATCCAATCCAGCGTATCGGATAAACCCGGTAATTCTTTTGTAAACCGTAGGGTGTTAAATAGATTAAATTTAAACCGTTCAGTCCGAAACGCATCCAGAAGCGCGCTGTTATAAAGTCTGTCCAGTGTTAAAGTTGTCAACCAGTCGGGCAGCCACCATTTGCGTGCCGGATCGAAAACAGTGATACTTTTGACAATCCCAACCCTGCAGGGAACACCGTCACCATCGGCATCCTGAAGCACAGTCTTATGCAGGATATGATAGGCCTGTTGATGAGCCTCAAGTATATTTGCCAGCACTCTCGCAGCGAGACATAAATCCTGCTTGCCGGGAGGCCAGATACCCCGCACCCAGCCCAAGAAAGCGAAAACAACCGGTTCATTGAATGTCGCCCAAAAATCAACATAGGGCCCCAGTGCTTCGGCAGTCCGTTGGGTGTAGTCGGCAAAATACTTTATCGAATCAGGGTGCTCAAATCCACCCTTTGCGGCCAGCCATTGCGGCAAAGTAAAATGGTGCAGGGTCAGATTGGGTTCGATATTCAAATCCCGCATAGTGGCACACATCTCAATATAATGATCGGCCGCCGCCTGACTCCATGCTCCAGGTTGAGGAAGCAATTTGCTCCATTCTACAGAAAAGCGATATGAATTACAGCCAATATCCTTTAAAAGCTGGAGATCATCCTTATACCGATTCCAATGATCAGAGGCCTTACCGGATTTATCGCTGTTTTTTATATGGGGATTGGCGTTATTATCATAGGAATTTTCCCAGGCAGTCCAGTCATTATTTGTACAATCACCTTCCACCTGGTGCGCCGAAGTGGCTGCCCCCCAAAGAAAACCTTTGGGAAAACGATAATTATCAATATTAATACGATGATCTTTCCATTTCACATCATGGTGCTGAAAATTCAGCCAGATCGTCAGCAAAATACAGAAAAACAGAAACAGTAATAAGAAATTTATCATAGTCAAACTTGTTGAAATACCTCAATCACATACATCAAATCACGAGGTTGAAACTATCAAAGTTTCAAATAAAGGGCAAGAAAAAGGAATTGAATGTGGATTTTTATTATTTTTTACAACAACATCTTTTTATATTGTAGTAATAGTTTAACAAAGGATAAGAATATGGACTCATTACAAATTGGAACCAGCGATCTTAAATCATCCCGGCTGGTTCACGGTTGCATGCGAATCGTCGGTGATAATTCCGATGAAAGCCGCCGAAAAGGCAAAGCGGCCGTCCGGACTGCCTATGAATCAGGGTTTACTCATTTCGATCACGCCGATATTTACGGCGGCGGAAAATGCGAAGAGCTCTTCGCTGAAGTGTTGCGGGAAATTCCCGGTATGCGTGAGAAAATCATCATCACCAGTAAATGCGGTATCATCGGCAGAGGGAATCCAGTACCGGACTACCCGGCGCGATATGACTTTTCCGAGGGCTACATTTTAAAAAGCGTTGATGGAATCCTTAAGCGTTTGAACACCGGCTATATTGATATTCTGCTACTGCACCGACCGGACTTCCTGTTTCGGGCCGAAGAGGTAGCCGGTGCATTTGAACAATTAAAAAACTCCGGCAAGGTCAGGCATTTTGGCGTCAGCAATTTTCATCCGTCCCAACTTTCCTTATTACAAAGCTATTGCCCAATGCCATTAATCATTAATCAGGTAGAAATCAATATTCACAATATCAATGCATTGCTGGACGGTACTCTGGACCAATGTCAGGAACAAAATATTTCTCCCCAGGCCTGGTGCCCACTGGGTGGCGTTGTATATCCGGCCTGGGGCAACATATTTTCACCAGACGATGAGCAGCGGATCAAAGCGGAATTTGACCGGCAGGCCGCAAAATTCAACACTGAGAACTGGATCGTCATGCTGGCCTGGCTGCTGAAACATCCGGCCCGGATCTTTCCGATTGTCGGGACAACAAATTCCTCTCGTATCAGCGCTTCTCTGCAAGCCCTGGAAATTGACTACAGACGGGAAGACTGGTACCGACTGCTGGAAGCCCGTAACGGTCAACCGGTGCCATGATATTTTCCTGAAAATTGATAAAAAGGATTTGAAATGAGTAATAACATTACTATTCGGAAAGCGCTGATAACAGACGCTCCCATAATTGCCGGTTTCAACAGTGCCATGGCGCTGGAGACCGAAGGCAAAAGTCTCAAAGAAGAAAAGATCAAGGCTGGTGTTGAGAATCTTTTCCGACACCCGGAATACGGTTTTTACATTGTGGCTGAAGCCGAAAATCGCGTCATCGGCTGCCTGCTGATCACATACGAATGGAGCGACTGGCGCAATGGCCTGGTCTGGTGGATTCAAAGTGTCTACATTCATCCCGATTTCCGCCGGCAGGGCATTTATCGTAAAATGTATGCCTTTATTAAAAACCTGGCATCATCAAAAACCAATGTCTGCGGGTTCCGGCTCTATGTTGAAAAGGAAAACAGGGTCGCTCAAAATACCTATAAAAATCTCGGCATGGTAGAAACTGTATACAACATGTATGAAGAGATGCTCGGCTAAAATACAAATCACTTTTTTTTCGAAAATTGAATAGACCTTTGTCGTTTCCCGTCTTAAATTTCGACGATGTAACTGGTAAAACCTAAACGGAGATACTCACTTGTCAATTCACGAAAACCGTACTGTAAACTGCCCGAAATGTCAGCATAAACAAACAATCGTAGTCTGGAGTTCCATAAATGCTACCCTGAATCCCGACGGCCGAATTAAGTTATTTGACGGTCAGATCAATCACTTTAAATGTGTAAAATGCGGATACGAATCGCTTGTACCGATGCCGCTGCTCTATCACGACCCGGAACGAAAAATCGCAGCTCACTACTTCCCGCCGGAATCCATGAAAAAAGCCGAATTTCTGGACCAGTTCGATCTGGACGGAAAGTTTGTTGTTACCGCTGAAGTGGATTTTGATGTTCCCGATCATCTCATGGATATTCATGTGGTATTTAATATGAATGAGTTGGTCAGTTATGTTGTTTTCAGGGAAATGCTGATTGAATTTCACCAGCAAAATCTTACCACTCCCGATCCCAGTCTGAATTGAGTAAAAAAGGACACCACAGATGACCGACTTTAAAATGATAGAAATTGTCGCCGCGGAACTGCAATTAAACCAACACCAGGTAGCCAACACTATTCAACTTCTGGATGAGGACAATACCGTTCCCTTTATCGCCCGCTATCGAAAGGAACGAACCGGTGAATTGAACGAAGACCATATTCGCAACATCCAGCAACGGTTCACTTACCTCAGGACACTTGAAAAACGGAAAGAAACCATCCTGAAAAGCATTGAGGAGCAGGGTAAACTGACACCGGAATTAAAATACAAAATCGAATCGACCGCGAAGCTTCAGAACCTTGAAGATATTTATCTCCCCTATAAACCCAAGAAGCGGACAAGGGCCACAATTGCCAAAGAAAAAGGGCTGCAGGCGCTGGCCGATCTGATACTATTACAGCAAACAACCACCGGTACCCCGGAAGATTACGCGAAAAAGTTCATCAATCCCGAAAAAGAGGTTAATTCTATTCAGGATGCCCTCGCCGGCGCCTGTGACATCGTTGCAGAAACAATATCAGAGAATGCTGATATTCGTAAGAAAATCCGGGAGTTTACTTTTGAGACCGGGCTGATCATAACGACTGTCCGCGACGATTCTTTGACCAGCGTTTTCGAGATGTATTATGACTATTCAGAACCGGTAAAAAAAATCCCATCCCACCGCATTCTGGCTATCAACCGCGGTGAAAAGGAAAATATACTGAAGGTAGCAGTTGATCTGGATATTGACCGGATATTGACGATTATTCAGGCCGTGATCATAAAAAATAAAGAATCCGTTTTCAACGATTACCTCGTTGGAACTATCGAAGATGCCTATAAACGTCTGATTTCCCCGGCTATCGAACGGGAAATCCGCCATCTTTTATCCGAATCGGCTGAGGAGCAGGCCATCCGTGTTTTTGCAACAAATCTAAAAAATCTCCTGCTGCAAGCTCCGGTATCCGGCAAAGTCATATTGGGAATCGATCCGGGATTTCGTACCGGAAGCAAGCTTGCCGTCATCGATCAAACCGGGAAATACCTGGAAGGTACGACCATCTACCCCCACCCGCCCCAAAACAGATTCGACGAAGCCAAACAGATTATCACCCGACTGATCATTAAACATTCCGTGGATATTATCGCAATTGGTAACGGAACGGCCAGCCGGGAAACTGAATTTCTGGTAGCGGAACTCATTGCCGAACTTCCCGGAGATCAAACCGTCAACTATATCATCGTTAATGAAGCCGGCGCCTCGGTGTATTCGGCATCCAAAATTGCCCAGGACGAATTTCCCAATCTGGAGGCCAGCCTGCGGGGTAATATCTCCATTGCCCGGCGATTGCTGGACCCATTGGCAGAGCTGGTAAAAATCGATCCCAAAAGTATCGGTGTCGGGCAGTATCAGCATGATGTCAACCAGAAAAATCTGCACGAATCCCTGCATGCCGTTGTAGAAGACTGCGTAAACCAGGTGGGCGTTAATCTGAACACCGCCTCAAAGTCACTGTTGACCTATATTTCCGGACTGAGCAGCCGAACCGCTGAAAATATTGTAAAGTTCCGCGAGGAAAAGGGCGCCTTTCAAAACCGGGAAGAATTAAAAAAAGTCGCCGGTATCGGAATGAATTCCTTTGAGCAAAGTGCCGGTTTTCTGCGGATACCGGGCGGGTTAAATCCCCTGGATAATACTTCGATCCATCCCGAATCTTACAATGCCACCCGTTCCCTGTTAAAGAAATTGGCAATCGAGGATATTCACCAGGGAGGCAAATCTCTTCTTTCTCAGATAAAATCCCAACCCGGAGAAATCAGGCATTTGGCAGAGGATTTACAAATTGGTGAACCCACTCTGAGAGATATACTAGAAAGTCTTGAAAAACCGGGCCGTGATCCCCGGGAAGATCTGCCTAAACCAATGTTCAAGAGTGAAATATTAAAAATCGAAGACCTTCAGGAAGGAATGATTTTAAAAGGCACTGTCCGCAATGTGGTTGATTTTGGCGCCTTTGTGGATATTGGCGTCAAACAGGATGGTTTGGTGCATATCAGTCAAATGGGCGACCGCTTTATCAAAGACCCGCATAAAGTGCTGGCCGTCAGTGATATAATTGATGTGAAAATCATTTCCATTGATGCAGACCGAGGTCGAATTAGTTTGAGTTTAAAAGGATTATCAACAGGAAAATCATGATTGTTTTCGGACATCAGGGTGCACCGGGATATGCCCCGGAAAATACATTATTGTCATTTAATGAGGCTATCCGGCGCGGGACTGACTGGATCGAACTGGATGTTCATTTGGTCGGCAACGAGCTGCTGGTAATCCATGATTATCGGCTGGATCGTACAACAGACGGTCAAGGAATTATATACAAACAGTCAATTGATTATATTCGCTCACTGGATGCGGGGCAAGGCGAAAAAGTACCTTTTCTGCATGAGGTTTTCGACACAGTCGACCGTCGGGTGGGCATTAATATCGAATTAAAAAGCGCTGATACCGCCGAACCGGTCATGGAATTGGTTGACCATTATATTCAAAATCACGGCTGGTCAATCAATGATTTTATGATTTCATCATTCAATCATTTTGAATTGAAAACTGTTCGTAAGATAAATCCCGATATAAAAATCGGGATATTGTTATATGGAGTACCCCTGGATTTTGAGCAGATCAAACACATCATCAAACCCTATTCCATCAACATCAGCATTGATTTTATCAGTCGCAGCATTGTCGATATTATTCATGAAAAAGAACTCAACGTGTTTATCTTTACCGTCAACTTTGAAGACGAAATTCAGTGGATGCTTGATCTGGGTGTGGATGGTGTATTTACAGACTATCCCGACCGGGTTAAAGCAATACTGTCAAAATAATCAATCGGATAGGCACTATTTCAGGTTGTGTTTTAAAATTCTGGAATTATATTAATATCAAGGTGTATATGGGTAGAAAGACGACGGACCTGGCCATGACGAGTATACAATTGTAGCCAGAATCTTTATCCCTGCGGGACGCTCATATAAATCTTGAAAAGGGAGAACAATCGTAACTGGCGGATATTGCCGGCACACTGCTTTAGAAATGAGAAAACACATTAAAACACTGAACGATCTGATTAAAACTTCCGAAAATCCCGGGCAAGGTCTGGCAATTCCCTGGAGCAATCCCGACTTCAGCCGGCGAATCCTTAAGGAACAACTGTATCCCGATAACGATATCGCCAGCCGGCGGCCCGGCGCCATTGCCAAACAGATGGATTTTATCCATCATCAGTTACTTCAGGGACAACAGACATCAGTCCTTGATCTGGCCTGTGGACCGGGATTGCACTCTCATCAGCTGGCAAAACTGGGGCATCGCTGCCGGGGAATCGATATTGCACCCGCTGCTATTGAACATGCAAAATGTACTTGCACCAACGAAAATCTGAACTGCGACTTTCTACGGGCTGACCTTTTTGACTCTGATTTCGGCAGGGATTACGGATTGGCAATGCTGACATTCGGTGATTTTAATTCATATTCGCGGAATAATGGTAATGCTCTGATTCAGAAGGTTTTCAAATCTCTCAAACCCAATGGGCTCTTTCTGCTGGAAGCCCTGAACCCCGACGGAATCCGGGACATTGGCGAACGGGAACCCATCTGGATGACCGTTGAATCCGGCATGTTTTCAGATAAACCTTACCTCTATCTTGATAAATACATTTTCAGTGAAGCGGAAAATTTGGCTACGGCTCATTACTTTATAGTAAATTCAACCGGTACAGTTGACCATTACCAGCAGAATTACCTTGGCTATTCCGATGATGAGTATCAACAATTACTGCTGGATGCCGGTTTCGACAGTGTGGAATTCTATCCGGGATTTGGGGCAGGCAGTCATGATTTTGCTGATGATCTGCAGATGATCGTAGCCCGAAAATAGGATGGTGTAATAATGTCTGATGATATAAAACAGAAAATACAGGCGCTGGTTGATCTCGAAACGAAAGGCTGGAACACGAAAAACCCCGATCTCTTTCTGTCAATAATTCATCCCGATATGGTCTGGCCCTGGCCGCCGACGGCTGACGATCACAATCCGGAAAAGTGGGAATTCGGAATGGGCCGTTTCGACCTGGAACGCTGGCGCAAAGACTGGCAGACGATTTTTGATACCCACGATCTGATCCACAATCACCGGAAAACGGTTAAGATTGCTATTTCTGAAGAAAAAGACGGCGCCTTCGCGGTGGTGGATATCAATACACTCTGGCGGCATAAAAAGACCGGTGAGGACTTTCATTGGAACGGCCGCGTCTGTAAAATCTACACAAGAATGCCCGATAATCGCTGGCTGCTCATCGCCCACACCGGAGCATTGAATTACCCAACTTGAAACCCTCCTTCACAACGTAAACACTTCCGAACTTGATGCAAATTACCAGCCTGTATTCTAAACAAATAGACACCGGAACTGACATTGGAATAATTTCCTGATTGACGGGTTGTGTTTTCCAGTACCTCTATTAATCGTCCGTTAACGTCGTAGATTGATAGGATAATCGTACTAATTTCAGGAATGTTTGTGTAATTTTATCCTAAATGACTTTGTATAAACAAAAACAGTTTGGAAACTCGCAAAAGCATCAATCAATAAACAGCCTTCGACATTAGGTACGATGGTTAGCAGTTTCTATTTAAATTCGATATCAGATTCAGGTAATATTTGCCTAATATTACGAACGGTTAGAATTGAGATCTGTTTTATTCCTATTCGATATACTACCCGATAGTTGTCAACCAAATATTAATTCCCGGAATATCTCTTCGTTTAATTCAGGTACTATACGACCACGTCGTGGAAATGCATGTAGCTGTTCTACCATCCCAAATAATGTTTCTATCCAGGTATTTGCCGCTTTAGGATTGTCAATTGCGATATATTCAGCAATTTCTGTTAGGCGATCAATAGATAAGGG
>Ga0180007_10001076_pt1 | contig 39187 bp, 32 predicted proteins | sample MM_PC_MetaG_FD_121122 | JGI IMG/M metagenome (GOLD analysis project Ga0180007, IMG submission 121122) | Groundwater microbial communities from the Aspo Hard Rock Laboratory (HRL) deep subsurface site, Sweden - MM_PC_MetaG | ecosystem: Environmental > Aquatic > Deep subsurface > Groundwater... | reverse complement strand
GTCTTCATCGAGTTTTCATTTTTAATTTCGCCCAGACCGGCACAAATGTAAGGTTTGTACACGCCGGTGCGGTCAGCTTCCAGCATGCGCTGAAACAGCATGAACGCTTTTTCCCTGAGGATCAGTGGTATGATTTTGATACATTCATATTTTTGCTGGCTCGAGCAGCTCTGAAAATATTCCTGAATAATCTGATAAATCGAGTCACCCTGTTCGATCAGAGCACGTTTGGCCTGTTTGCGAACAATCCAGCTTGGGTCGGAAATCTTACCAAGAAATGCCACTATGACCTTTTTGTCTGGATTCTTGCTCAGCGCCTCCACGACGATTTTTCTAATCTCATCGTTTTCACGGCTGTTAAGAAGATCGAGAAGTTCATCCTGACTGACAAAACCAAGTTCTATGAGAATGAAATAAGCCCAGAACCTGACGGTCATATCTGAAGACAGGCGAAGAGCAGGCAAAACATCTTTTAAGATCGTAGGATAGTTGATAACAATCTGAACAGCTTTTTTCTGAATACTTTCAAATTTGCTGGCCAGGGCAATAGGCAGTGTTGTCGAAATAACTTTCTTCTGTTTCTCAGAGTTCTGCGATTGCAGTAGCGAAGAAAGCTTATCTAAAGCCTGCTCGTTATCAAGAAAATCGCGACTTCTCAGCTTATCCTGTAGACTTAAGAGGATTTCCTCTATCATATTGTGACTGTTCCCTTGTTATGTTAGCTGGCTATATGGCCTCTGGCCTATCCCATAGTGGTCAGTGGGATTAGAGAGTTAATTACGCCAGCTTGAATTATACCAATAAAAACGCCACAAGCCTAACAAAAATCTACAAAAACAAGAAAAACCAGATTGCTGGGCAATATCCATCTAATCCTTGCAGCAAATTAGCCTCAAGACTTCACATTCTATACAGGCCAACCCGCCACACCATGGAGTTCATTGCACTATCAACATCAATCATGCGGCGGACGGCATGACTCACGTTCTTTGAGCTATGCGGAAAATGTTGGCCCTAGAAACCAGAAACTGGCAGACCAGGAGTTTTCAACAGAACTTTATTACCAGTAACAAAAGTTGAAGCGCCAGCCTCAAGACAACAGCAATAACCCTGCAACGAAATGTCACCTATTGCTGCCGGAAGCTCAATTGCACGCCTCAGAGCTCCTTCGTTCATGGGTGCGAGTTCGAAAATATTCTGCGCCAGCACGAAATCATGAACAGCAGCGTAACGTCCATGTATGCGCAAAGCTCGCCTCAGCATCCATAATCCCAGAGGAACAGACAAAACCAGCCCATCTGCACGGGACACCATAGCAAGCAACCCGGCGGCGCCATCGCCATCAGCAAGCCAGGTTAACAGTGGCTCGACATCAAAAGCCAGCAAGCTTCCCGCAAAGCCGGCAGGCCGACCCGAAGTCACGCGTTCTGGTGGTTTAATAACACCCTTCAGTAAACCTCGCCCTGCAACAAACCTTTCCCGCCAATAAGTTGTGCGCTCGGCCGGATTATCTGAATATACAGCGCCACGCCTTTGATTCAGCCACGCAGTCACTTCAGACTCAATAAAAACTGTTTTACGACCGGCATGACGCGCCAGAATTGCAAATTCAGGCCGATGATTTGGAGAGCTCGGCGAAATCCATGCCTGCACAGTATGACGTGACACCCGTAATAAACCGGCAGCCTCGCTCAATGTTATATATCGGTCAGCCAAATCTGCATCTCCAGTTAATCTCGCGAATCCAGATCAGATTGAATCAGGCGCACTTTTTTCGGGATAACCAATTCAATATGTCAGTTCGCCAAAACAGAATTATTTACTAAAACTTATCTCAACCATATCATACTCAATATGTTACAATGTTTTACAAGTTATTGCAATACGTAAGAGAAGCTGCTGTACAGGCTGGTTTGAACTGACTCCGACAAAATCCTTAAACCTTTATCAAACAGTGTCTGGTGTAGGCGGTGGCGACCAACTTCCCTCCAAACCTGCCTGACGCGTCACAAATGTCGTATAAGTGCGATTAACAATGAGTTTATTGCCTGCAAATAACTTGACCTATCCATACATATAAGCTAACATATCTCAACCAATTTAACTTTTTGGAAAATTCCCGGAGGTACAGTTTCAATGTCCATGGTATCAATGAAAAGCTTGCTCGAAGCCGGCGTGCATTTTGGTCATCAGACCCGAAGATGGAATCCCAAGATGGCTAAGTACATCTTCACCGCCCGCAACGGCATTTACATTATCGATCTTCAGAAAACTACCAAACTGCTTGACGAAGCATGCGACTTCATCAAGAGCGTAGCACGTGAAGGTAAGCCCCTGCTGTTCGTCAGCACCAAGCGCCAGGCACAAGACATCATCAAACAGGAAGCAGAACGCTGCGGAATGTATTTTGTCAATTATCGTTGGCTCGGCGGCATGCTGACCAACTATGTGACCATCGAAAAGCGCATCAACAGACTTAAAGAACTTAATGATCTGATCGACAGCGGCAAAATCGAATCATATCCAAAAAAAGAAGCCTCCAAGATGAAAAAAGAACGCGAAAAACTTGATCGCGCTCTCGGCGGCATCAAAGATATGAAGGGCATGCCCGGCGCACTGTTCATTATTGATCCTCATAAAGAAGCAATCGCAGTCGCTGAAGCAAAAAAATTGGGTATCCCGATAGTTTCAGTGGTAGACACGAACTGTGATCCTGACAATATCGACTTTGTAATACCAGGCAACGACGACGCTATCAGGGCCGTCAAACTGGTTACCAGCCTCATCGCTGATTCAGTTCTCGAAGCGCTTGAAGGCAAATCATTAGACGTCGCCAGCGAAACAGCAGAAGTTGTAGCTGAAATGGCCGGAGGCGAAATCAATGTAGCCGCTGCTGTCAGCACTGTAGAAGGCGCCGATAACGCTGATGACAAACTTGTAATCGACTGATTACAAATCAAATCGAAAGGTAAAAGCTATGCAGATTACTGCTCAACTCGTTAAAGAACTTCGTGACAAAACTGGCGCCGGCATGATGAAATGCAAAGAAGCGCTTGCCGAATGTAACGGCGACCTCGAAGTAGCTATAGATTTTCTCCGCAAAAAAGGTCTGGCGTCGGCCGACAAACGCTCTGGTCGCGCAACATCACAGGGTCTGGTAATTTCTTTGGCCACCGCCGACAAGCGCACCGCTGCCATTGTCGAAGTCAACTGTGAGACTGACTTTGTCGCCAGAAACGAAGACTTCGCGGCTTTTGCCAACAAGATCGCAGATCTGGTTCTCAAAACCCCATCTGTTAAAACTGCAGAAGACCTCAACAAGCTGACTGTCGACGGCCACCCATTCGAAGAATTCATTAAGTCAAAAATCGCCACCACAGGCGAAAACATCTCGGTAAGCCGCGCTGAACACCTCACTTTGCCCGCCGGCCAGAATGGTATCTTTGATACCTACGTCCACGGCGAAGGCAGCATCGGCGTTCTCATTCAGGTCAAAGCCGAAACCGAAGCCGCCGCGAAAAACCCGGAATTGGATAGTTACGCCCATGAAGTAGCCCTTCAGGTTGCTGCCATGAATCCAATTGCTTTGTCTTCCGATAACATCCCCCAGGAAGTAAAAGCCAGAGAACTTAATATTGCCATCGAAAAAACAAAAGCTGAACTGATTGGAAAAGCCGTTAACAAAGCTCTTGTAAAAGAAGAAATCAATCCCGCTCATGTTGACAGCGAAGACCACATGAAATCTAACATGGAAAAAGGCTGGATTACCCAGGAAACTGTAGACAAAGCACGAGAAATCATTAAAACAGCTTCTGCTGAGGCTGCCGCTACCATGAACGATAAAATGATTCACTCAATTGCAGAAGGCAGATTGAACAAATATTTCATGGAAAGCTGTCTCCTTAATCAGGCCTATGTTAAAGATGACAAAAAAACGATCTCTGATCTTACCAATGAAGTATCCAAAGCAATCGGCGCCAAAATAGAGCTGATCGCCTATCGCAGATGGGCCCGTGGTGAAGTCGCAGCTGGCGACGCCACCCCGGAAGAAAACGCTTCAGAAGCGGCCGGGTAAGAGTTCTTGTTGAAACTGATTTCCAGAAAGTTAAGGTAACCTCGTAGAGACGCCTGATCGGTTCGGGCGTCTCTACCTCTGTTCCACAGTTGAAAAAGGAACCAGAACATGACATCCGCTAACGACGGAACTGCGATTCGATTTAAGCGGCCACTGCTTAAACTCAGCGGTGAAATGCTGGGTGGGCCTGATGGGTTTGGCTTTGACCGCGCAGTCCTCGACAAGTTCGCCATAGAAATCAGAATGCTCACCAAGGCTGGCATTACTCCCGGCATAGTCCTGGGCGGCGGTAATTTTTTCCGTGGCGCCAGAACGACTCTGCCCGCTCTTAAAAGACACCGTGCCGACGCCATCGGCATGCTTGCCACGGTAATGAATGCCATCTGCTTCGCTGAACATCTCGAAGCAGCGGGTTTAAAAGCAAAAGTTTATTCAGCTGTCCCATTGCACCCGCTGGTAGCAGCTTACGATATAGATGATGTGGTCACAAATCTTAACGCCGGCATCGTTTGCCTCTACTCTGGCGGAACCGGCAATCCATACTTCACCACAGATTCAGCGGCCGCTTTGCGAGCAATCGAAACCGGCTGCGATGTGTTGATAAAGGGCACCAAGGTTGACGGCGTCTATGATTCTGACCCGGTTAAGAACCCTGCTGCCACGAAATTTATGAAAATAACTTATGAAGAAGTCTTAAGTAGAAACCTCGGTGTAATGGATCTGGTAGCCATTACCTTATGTCGCGATAATCGCATGCCATTAAAGGTTCTCTCTCTTTCCGAGTCCGGGAACCTCTTAAAAGCGTGCTCCGGTGCCATTATCGGCACCGACGTTATCGAAAGCTAAAACATCAGGAGGAATTTATGTCTCTGGAAACAATCATAAACGAAGCTAAAACCAAAATGACTCAGTCATTAGAAGTTCTTAAAAAAGAATACTCAACAATGCGCACATCTAGAGCAACACCTGCTTTGCTCAGCCGCATTACAGTTTCTCAATACGGCCAGGAAGTCCCACTGCAGCATGTTGCATCAGTCTCAGCTCCCGATCCTAAATCCCTGGTCATTCAGCCTTGGGACAAAACTGTTCTAGGCGACATCGAAAAGGCTATTCAGAAATCAGACCTAGGGCTTAACCCGCAAAACGACGGCAATCTGATTCGACTGCCGATTCCACCGCTGACCGAAGAGCGCCGCAATGACCTGGTTAAAAATGCCAAGAAAAAAGCTGAAGATTTCAAAGTAGCTCTGCGTAATGTCAGACGAGATGCCAACGACGTGCTTAAAGCCATGGAAAAAAAGAGTGACATCACCGAAGACGAGTGCAAAAAGAGCCTTGACCGCATTCAGAAGCTGACTGACGAACATATAGATCTGATTGGCAAAGTATTCACTGCCAAAGAGAACGAGATTCTCGGAAAGTAAGACATGTACAAAATCACTGAAGAATGCGTATCATGTGGAACCTGTCAGCCAATATGCCCGGTAAAAGCCATAAAAATAGGTTTTCCCTACGTAATCACGGCAAAATGTAATGACTGCGGCAAATGCGCCGAGGTCTGTCCTGTGGATGCAATAATCCCAGGTGATCAGGAATAAGAATTGAACAAGCCAACCCAGCTCAGGTACAAGGTATGAGTGGCGATAGAGAACAGCTGAAGACCGAGCTTCTTGAGCAGATCGACAAAGACAATATACCTGCACATATTGGCATAATCATGGACGGTAATGGGCGCTGGGCAAAAGCCCGTGGCAAAACCCGCATTCATGGTCACCAGGAAGGTGCACGCCGCGTCAAAACCGTGGTTCGATTTGCCAATGATCTTGGGGTTCGGCATATAAGCTTATATGCATTCTCGGTCGAGAACTGGGCGCGCCCCAGCTTTGAAGTATCTGCTCTGATGCGACTGATCCGGGCATATATAATCAGAGAACGTAACGATCTGCATGCAGAGGGCGTACAATTCAGACTGCTTGGCCGCATGGAAGAGCTTGCACCAGAAATAATCAGACAGGCGAATATTTCGACTGAACTGATGAAAAATAACCCGGGCCTTTCGCTCAACCTGTGTATCAATTACGGGGGCCGCGCCGAAATTGTTGATGCGATTAAACGAATCATTACCGAAGGCTATAAACCCGGAGAAATCAGCGAACAGCTGGTCAGTCAGCATCTCTACTGGCCGGAACTGCCAGATGTAGACCTGATGGTCAGAACCAGTGGTGAAATGCGCACCAGTAACTTCCATCTCTGGCGCGGCGCTTATGCAGAGCTATATTTCACACCGGTGCTGTGGCCAGATTTCGATAACGCAGAACTGCTCAAAGCAATACTGGCCTACCAGAATCGTGAAAGACGCTTCGGAAAAACCAGTGAACAACTCTAAGATGGCTTTTTATAGACTTGGTCATAAGAACCGTGTATCCCTGGCGCTCGTCGGGAAAGGAAAGATATGTTAGCTAGAATACCGGTAATTCTGTTTGGCATACCGGCGGTGTATGGCCTGCTGGTCGCCGCAGGCGATGAAGTCAGAATGGTTTTTCTGGCAATTATCTGCATCCTGGGACAATTTGAGCTTAACCAGATGTTGAGCCGCGAAAAGTCTGAAAAGCCGCTGATTGAATGGCTGGGCACTCTGATAATGCTGTCAGCCGCCCATTTTTATGCTTCCCAGGGCTTACTGCTGGGCTTTGCCCTTTCTTTGATTATTTTGATGGCTTTTACTGTTCTGCGCGGTTTAGGCGGCAATAACTGCCTGCGCTTCATGCGCGGCCTGTTCAGTCTGGCCTACCTGCCGTTCTGCCTTGCTTTTTATCTGATGCTGGCACGTGCAGACAGCGGCCTGACTCTTTTTATAATTCTGGCTTCAGTCTGGGCCCTTGATATGGGTGCATATGCCTTTGGCAGGAGTCTTCGTGGCCCGAAACTGGCACCAGCCATCAGTCCGAACAAAACTATCTCTGGTGCCGTTGGCGGCGCTCTAAGCAGTGCTGTCTTTATAATTGTGGCCGGAAACTTTCAACTGCTTACACTTTCTCAGCCTCGTCTGATAATAATGGCAATAATGATTGCCACAATCGGCCAGATTGCCGATCTATTTGAATCTGTACTTAAACGTGAATCAGAGGTCAAAGACTCTGGTGCCCTGCTCGGCGCACATGGTGGCGTTCTTGATCGTATCGACAGTGTTTTATTTCTCGGGCCGCTGTGTTATGCTCTGGTAACTTTATAAATACGTCTGGAAAGGTCGTTGGATGTTAGCTTTTCTTTATATCGCTGTTAAAACAATAATCTCAATATGTTTTGTACTGGTCAGCATCGCACTGGTGCATGAACTTGGTCACTATATCACTGCCAAACTCTGTGGTATCTGGGTTCTTGAATTTGCAATAGGTTTTGGAAACCGTCTGTTCAAGAAACAATGGGGTGAAACTCTGTATTCATTCAGACCCTTCCCACTTGGCGGCTTTGTCAGACTCGCCGGAATGGACAATACTGAAGAAGAAACTCCGGAAGGCGAAGAGCCCGAAGTAGACGAAGATCTGCCGGTTGTGCCAGCTGATCATCCACGAAGTTACATGACCAGACCGGCCTGGGCTCGCATCATTGTGCTCTCTGCCGGTTCAATAATGAATCTAGTCTGGGCAATAGTCCTTTTTATTGCTATTTACACAATATCTGGCGGACCACTGACCAACATAACTGTTATCGAAGCAGCTCAAGGGAAACCAGCTTATGAAGCCGGCATTCGCTCTGGCGATATCATCACAGCGATTGACGGCGTCAAGCTGAAAGACTGGGGCGATGGCATCAGCATGATCAGCAATGCTGCCCACAAACAGGTAACTCTGAGCGTTCAGCGTAATCATCCGATTCGCAAGTCAGCGGCTGGTGGCGCAATTATGCGGGAAGATATAGCAGTAACTGATCGCTCTTACGAAATTCATGATCAAGAAACGCTGGAATTTGTAGTTTCTCCCGAAGGAGAGCTCGGTTCTGCGCGGATTGGCATCAGCCTGCAGCCGAATAACTTTGACTTTCAGGTTCTGCCCTTTTCGAAGGCTGTCCAAAAAGGAGTTTTTGATGGCCTCAACGTAATCGAACAGACCATAGGCGGTCTGTATAAAATGTTTACTCGCCAGACCCAGGCTGACGTTGCCGGCCCGGTCAAAATCATGAAAATGATCAAAGACCAGGCTTCAAAGGGTATTTTTGATCTGCTTTATCTAACCGCCATACTGTCGGTTAACATCGGCCTGATCAACCTTCTCCCGCTACCGGTTCTTGATGGTGGACGCGTTGTCTTTATTCTGCTCGAAGTTTTATTTGGCATAATCAACCGCATTTCCGGGCTTAAGCTGGCTATTACCTCTAAGGTTGAAGAGACAGTGCACTTTGTCGGCATGATTGCACTGTTGGGTCTGCTGGTATTCGTAACCTACAAAGACATCGCCAGTTTCTTCTAGAGAACTCGCGCAGAGACGACCAGACAAAAAAGAATATTCCGCCTGCTGCACATCAATAGCAGCAGGCGGAACTTATTTACAGTCGATTGTCATAGTTTTCAGCACCAGTAGCATATCTAATCCTGGATACTAGACACACAAACAAAGCGATCATTATCCCCTCAAGGGAATGATGAGAGTTAACACTATTTGTGCAGAAAGCACTTCTACAGTTTGTGTCAGGATTGGCAGGCAAATGTAAAACACGCAGCCGCAAAACATACAAAAACAATTTCTTCGTGGCTTCGCGGATTCGTATGAGCAGGTTCGTTTCAAACGGGATTGTTATTGTGGTTCTAAAAAAAATATTTGCGACAAACGATCAGCGTTTGCCTGTCACGAAACGGCGCAAAAAAGGGATTTCGGTGCCCCCGGCTGATAGTCTGAATTCTGCATTACCTTCGATTCTGGTCATATTCTTGATATCACTGGCAATCGAGTTGTTACGACTGGACAGGGTCGGCACAGCTGGGCGATCGTTATCAGCAGAGCCTTTCTGGAGGCCCTTTTGCAGACCACGGCGCATCATGATTGAGTCAACTTCGCACCAGATCGGCACCGTTAGGACAGAATTACCTTTAACAAAGGCTTTAGGCATAAACGCGGCATCTTTGGCAATGGTGTAGTTGCTCAGCAACATGGAAAAATTAATGCTCTGTAACACTACATCCAGAGGCAGCGTGTTTTGGATCCTCAGATTAATATGCGCCTTGCTACTGCGTTCGGTAAGATGGGCAGGGTCAATTACTACGCGATCAACGCTGATCAAAAGGCGTTCACCAGCTTTACCCATAAAGTAATCGAGATTTCCGAAAAAAACGATAAAAATCAAGCTAAAAGCTGCAAGAGTGGCCATAAAAAGGGCGGCAACCACTTTAAAGAAACTTTTAAGATTGAATCGACTTTTGGCCGGTGCCGGCGCCTTCGCCTTTGCCGGTTTGCGTTCGGCCTTCCCCCTACGATCAGCGTCTCGTCGTTCGTTTCTTCGACGCCGATCGCTTTCGCTCTCAGATTCTCGTCGACCATCAGTCTTTCTGTTGTCTGAAGCCATAAAAATTAACCCGAAAAAAATTTGTCTGTGGATAAACCTTGGCTATTCTATTACCATATTGTCAATATTGCCATTTTTTTTTCATTTAAACCTCACGGGCTTGTATTTCAGGAGCTGGAATGGTTATTGATCCAGAACAGATGATTCCGCGTCCGCATGTCTGCAACCTAAAGGCTGTTGTCTTCCTCAATGGCGAATTTGATCTGCCTTCTGATTATTTTAAAGTGACAAAAGATTACGACATTTTTGATTTTTTCTGCGCTGATGGCGGTGCAAATCTGGCAGTGAAGCTTGGCATTATTCCACAGTTGGTAATTGGGGACATGGATTCAATAAGTATCCAGACCCGCCGAAAACTCGAAAAGCGGAGCCAGTTCATTGAATTGCCTGCAGACAAAGATATCAGCGATGCCGAGGCTCTTTTGGATCTGCTCAACAGTCAGGGTTACAGCGAAATACATATTTTTGCAGCAACAGGTGGCAGGCTTGATCAGACGATATTCAATCTGCAGCTGCTGCAGAAATTTGCCCAGGCCCGGATCATTACACGCAATGAAGAAATAAGCTTTCTTGAAAAATCCAGCTGCATCAGCGATAAAACGGGATGCCGCGCATCACTTATACCATTAAGTGGCAGTGTTACGGGTTTAACACTCACAGGCTTCCAATACAACCTGAAAAATTGCGTTATTAAGTCTGGTTCGACACTAACATTAAGCAATGTTATAATAAGCGATAGCGCCACGGTAAGTTATCAAAAAGGAGCACTGCTTCTGATCACAGAGAGAGTCGCACCTGTCTCAGAAAAATTGCGACGTGGCCTGCATATTATAAAATGATGTATTGCCAAAAGGGTAAGTCATGAAAAGCATACCAGCACATAATTATGAGAACGAGATACCTCTTAGTCATGATTTTGTCTGCACAGGGTTTCTCGAACGAATTGCCAACTGGACAAGATTCCTATGCTTTGGGTTTCTTCTTTTGCAGCTTCTGGCAATTGTAATAAATCTGGTAAGCCCATTTGCCATTGCCCCGCCGCAACCATTTTATCAACTTTTGTTTTTTCTGTTGGCCTGTGCCGCTTTTGAAATTTTTGCAATTCCAATAGAGGCTATCAAAGACCACTGCGTCATAGATCTGCAGAAAATGATGGTAGTTAAAATTTATTACCGCTACTTTCATACAAAGGTTGAAGTTCTGGCGACATTTGGTGATATAAAGACAGTTGGCGTCTCAGCACGCCCAGCACCGATTCTGAAAAGCATGTTTTCGGAATCAATCAAGCGCTACTCACTAGTGATACTCACAGAGAACAACAAATTTTTTCGTCTGACCGACTTTAATCTGAGCCTCGAAGAAGCCAACCAGATTGCAAAAAATCTTCACGAGAGCTCGCTGCGACAGGCAGGTATTGTGTATGGCTCCGAAAACATGGAGTTATGTCTTGATCCGCAGGGAACAGATTCTTTGGTTGCTCAACCTTGTCACAGATCGGCTCTGACACTAATTGACGCGGCATTTATTCCAGCATTTGAAGCTATGAGTGGCGTTCTTCTCGTCGCAATTTTTATCTCCCTGATTGCCATAACCGGAGATTCTTTATCAGACAAGCTGTTCAACACAAATTTGAAGATTGCCAATCAGCCTATTTTTCAGATCCTACTGGCAATGGGCAGGCCTGATCCTGACATATCGATTTTGACACCCCCAGACGGACCTCCGCCAGTGCTGCCAATCAGAAAAGAATCTCTCGCGCACAACCCCAGTGAAAAACAAGCGCCAGACACCAGCGATCAAATATCAAATTTAGCGGTCACTGTTCCTGCAACGGCAACAACACCGGAAACCTTGCCACCAGTGCTTGACGACCCAATGTCTGTGACAGTGATAACCAGTTCTACTGTCACCGAACAGACCACCCAAGAAGCCAGTTGTGAAGTTTCGGCAGTGGTCGAACCGAGTCCTGACTTTACTAATACTGTTGTTACACAAGATGAGAATAGCGTGCCAGTTCAGACAGAAAACAGCATACCTGAGCCTGAGCCAAAACCCGAGCCCAAAACTATATCAGAACCCAAACCAGAGCCTAAACGTCAATTCAAGCCTGAGTCCAAACCCGAGCCCAATCCTGTGCCCGCAATGGCCGTCATCAACATGCCCGTTCTTATGCCGCTTCCGAGTCGCATTCCATCATTTAACGAAACCGCGGTATTAGCAGCAATAGCTGATGAAAACAAAGAAGTCATGCAACCTGTTAAAGTAATTGTTCCAGCGCAACCCAAAGCACCAAACCAGCCTGTTCAAAGCGTGAAAAAACATGCCAAACTGAAACCCCCGCACGTTGCCCTGAGCAGTATTCCAGCGACCACCAGCCTAAAACCCGGAACATTGGTAACCGATTACATTGGTCAGTCTGTCAAAGAAGCGCTTAATTCGCTTGGACAGCCCCTGGCACGTGTCACATCAACTAATGGACAGCAGCTTATCTACTCCGGAATTACTCTGTTAACTGATTCAACAGGCGATAAAGTCACGCAAGTAAACCTTACCAGCAACCAGAGCAAGTTATTTGGAACTCTTGCTACCAGCGAAGGACTTAGTGTCGGCAAGCTGGTGCGTGAAGCAAAAGCAAGACTCGGGATTCCGCAAACCAAAGAGGGCTCAGCCGGGCTGCATTTTCCGGCACGCGGGATTTCTATCTATCCATTGCCCGGGAATCCGGAGACCATAGGCTCGATACAGCTCTATCAATCAAAATCACAATAGACATTGCGACACTAAATAGTGCTATAATTGACTCAGTCTTATTTTAAAGGTTGAGACAGAATGGCAAAAAGCCGTAAAAACCAGGTACCGTTCATGTTTGTTATCATCAGAAACATGATGGTAATTTTATGGATTTTGCTGTGCACTTCCCCCGCGATCTGGCAAATAATGACAAGCGATTCCTGTTATCGCCGTTACAGCATGTGGCGAGCATCAACAAAAATAGTTGGAGATAGCAGTCTGCCTTTTTACGATTTGCTGCACAAACTCAGGTATCCTGCTCACAATGCGGTTATCAGAAATAGCATGGCCATACTGGCAGGTATACCCAAAGATCAGCTCAAACCAGATCGGCTCGACAACTTTGCCATGACTCCGCTGGCCTATGCCGCCAGATACGGCCTGGAAGAGGCATTGCATTATCTTCTGGCAAATGGATCGAGCCCAAATATCTCGGTATACAGCGGTACAACAGCTCTGCTACTTGCCGTAGAACATGGGCACGCCAAGCTGGCAATGATGTTGCTGGAGTCTGGCGCAGACGCCACTATGGCCAATGCAGCCGGAGTAACCTGTGTTCATCTGGCTGCGAGAAACAACTTCGACCAGTTGCTTGCCAAAATTGCCGAACTTGAGCAAAGCCTGAACGGAAAGGACTCTGCAGGCCTGTCACCACTCGATTACGCAATAGAGATGAATGCAAAAAAGGCAATAATTCAGTTGGCAGCATCTGGAGCTGAGTGCAGCTTTCTGAAAACGCCAAAAGAAGACAATATTGCTGTATTTCTTAAGCGTTGGCAGGAATCAGGAACATCGCCATTTAGCGTGCCGATTTTGGCAGAAACAGAGGACAGTCGCTATGAACCTCTGTCTGATGCGAAAATCCCGGCAGAATTGCCAGTTAACGTAAAACCACACACATTCAGAAATAGAGGCGAGTAATGAAAACCTATCAAGATCTTCTCAAAAAACTTATAATTTTCCGTCAGGAGCGCCAATGGGAGGAGTTTCACAAACCCAAGGACCTGGCAATGGCGGCAGCCATTGAAGCGGCCGAACTCATGCAGGAATTTCTCTGGAAAACAGACGACGAAATATTAGTTCAGGTCAGTAAAGATAAGGAAAGATTTGCCGACGAGATTGCCGACACGGTTGTCTATCTGATGTTGCTGGCCAACGATCTTGGCATAGACATGTATGCTTCTATTGAGAAAAAGATGAAAAAGAATGCCGAACGCTACCCGGTCGACAAATGTCGAGGCAAATCGACCAAATACACCAATCTTTGACCTTATGAGCCCTGCTGATTGTAATTTAGATCTCTATTTTGAACGGGGCAATAGTCAAAATTATCCCAAGTATGGTGTTATATAGGAGATTGGTAACAAAAATAGGAAACAAACACAGTCCAATGCCGCAAATTAGATAACCCGCCTTAGACTGTTTCTTCCCATAGATAAAAAATCCTGTTCCAATTGCTCCCCAGAGAATGCCAAGCATCAGCGAGGTTCCATCCATTCCGTCATCAGTCGCTGCTTTTTCCGGTTTTTCTGGTGTTTCAGCCGCTGCATTCAGAAGATCCGTTGCTCTCTTCAGTTGCCCTTCATAGCTAAGCTTATCACCCTCTTCAAATAAATCAGTATCCTGCTTAGGGGCAGCATGAAGCAACAATGACGACATGACCAACATTATGGAAATAAAAAGCATTCTTTTCATGATAATTCCCTTTGCCAGACCAAATTCTAGCATTTCATTCAGTATAGCACTTTCCCGCTGGCACAGCTTCAAAAATTGCTGGCGCGTTAACATCTGATTGTAAGGATTCCATCTCTACTCATAACTGAATTGTTACATCAGATTCATATTTTTGCTTTACTGATTGTGATATTCAGCTTATCATTCGGCGTTATCAGCTTCTTGTTGATATTACCCTATTATGACACACACAAAATTCAGACTTACCCTGGTTCTGTTGATTGCCATACTGGTCATCATCACTTATGTTTCGCTGCACATTGGAACCATAAAAATCCCCATGGCAGCTGTCATAAGCGGTTTTGATGCGCAAACGCTTGGCATAAGCCATGAATCGGCGCTAACATTTAAAACAGTCATCAGCGAGATTCGCCTGCCGAGAGTTCTCACAGCACTACTTTGTGGTGCGGCACTTGCTGTTTCTGGAGCAGCTTACCAAAGCATGTTCATGAACCCTCTGGTCTCGCCGGCCCTGCTGGGAGTGCTTTCTGGATCTGCGTTTGGAGCAGCTCTCGGCATGCTCCTGAGCAAAAGCATGTTTGTTGCTCAACTTAGCGCATTTGTATTTGGTATTATAGCCGTTGGTGCTGCAGTGTTTCTAGCCCGTTTTTTTCCGGGAAACCGTCTGATCATGTTGATCATGGGCGGTGTTATCAGTTCTTCACTGTTTACCTCGCTACTTTCGGCAATAACATTTGCTGCCGACGCGAAAAATGAGCTGCCAGCAATAGTTTATTGGCTGATGGGCGGGTTTTCTGCGGTATCCAGCTCTGCGGCCTATGTGGTTCTGCCATTCATGATGGTTGGCATCATTATCATCATAACCATGTCCGGTTATTTAAACGTTCTGAGCATGGGTGATGAGGAAGCTGCCAGTCTTGGCATCAATGTTAAGAACAGCCGCGCCGCACTGATAGTTGTGACAACATTGATATGTTCATTGACTGTAGCACTTGGCGGCATGATCGGCTGGGTCGGCTTGATGATACCTCATATCGCCCGCATGATCTGCGGCCCCGACAATAGGCAGCTGGTTCCATTATCGGCTCTGATCGGCGCCATATATCTGCTGTTTGTCGATAACATCTGTCGCACAGCATTTGCCGGAGAAATTCCTATTGGCATAATGACCTCATTGATGGGCGTGCCCTTCTTCATTCTGGTTCTAAGCCGCACCGAAAGCAGATGGAACTGATGTACCCGATCAGCGTTGAAAATCTCAGCTTCGCCTGGGGCAAACACAAAGTGCTCGACAGTGTTTCTTTTAACATCGAAACTGGCACGGTCACTTCTATTCTCGGCCCAAACGGCAGCGGCAAAACCACTCTGCTCAAGTTATTGATGGGTTTTTACACTCCACTTTCCGGGCACATTCTGCTTGGCAATGATGACCTGAAATCTCTTGATCTCAGCTTACGGGCAAAAAAGATGGCTTACGTGCCGCAACGACACTCTGCCGTTTTTTCATACCGGGTTCTCGATGTTGTAGCGCTGGGGCGAATACCCTATTCGAATGTATTTTGCAAGATCACCAATCACGACTACAGCCTGGCTGGCAACTGTCTGAATCAGTTGGGAATCGAGCATCTGGCCGAGCGCCCGTATACAGAGATCAGCGGTGGTGAACAGCAACTGGCTCTCATAGCCCGAGCGCTGGTGCAGCAGGCAGAGATTCTGATCATGGACGAACCTGTTTCTGGTCTCGACTATGGCAATCAGTTACTGTTGCTCAAGCAGTTGCGAAGACTGGCTCGGAGTGGTATAACCTGCATAAAGACTACCCATTACCCTGAGCACGCGCTGTGGACCTCTGACCGAGCCATTTTTTTACGTGAAGGTAAAATTATTGCTGCGGGTAATTCGGTAGACATTATAAATTCAGAGATGCTTAAAAAACTCTATAATGCCGACATCAAAATACTGGAAAGCGAAGCAGGCTCGCATAAAATGCGAACCTGCGTTCCTATTTTTGATGATATTTAAATGGCTCTAATGGCCAAAGGCCATTAGAGCCATTCATAACGGAGTTATCGGAACAACTGCGAATCAGTGCAGGATTTCACCTGAACAATCAGAATCGATGAGGGATTTTTCGTGTTCGTAATAGTCTTCCCCTGCTCTATCGGGGTTAACCGATGTTCTACTGCCTTTGAGAGGATAAAGGCTTCTCAGGCTGCCATTCATGGTGTACATCTGCCAGCTGAATTCTTCGCCGTTGATACTGGCGTTGAACTTCAATGCAGAGGGAATGCTACCTGATTTGCGACAGGTTTCCATAGCGATATGACCCAGGGCGAGCATAGCCTGAACCGAATTGCCGATCAAAAAGCCGCCAACAGGCTTATAAGCACGTGGCAACGGGCCGGAGTCGTCGGGATCCCAGTAGAAAGAACCGGTAAAAGCTTTTGGATCGCCAATGTCGCCAGAGGAAGCTTTGATTTCAGTGTTGCCGAGGCGTTCGTCGTTGTAGAACTTGTACCACCAGTGATATCCACCTACTTTACTACCACTGAGTTCGCCAGCAACAACATGCTCAAAGCCCAGACCAGAACCGAACCAGTTCTTTTTGAGATCTTGCATCGTGCTGTTAGTACAGCTTAATGCGTGTTTAATAACCGGATCATTCTTGATCGTTTCGAGAAAATTGTCTATATCTTCATCGAGACGTGAAGCATCGTTAGTACCCTTTTTCGGGTTAAACTTATAGCAGAGCTCTGCAGCAGCGGCGTAACTCGGCGGAAATGCCGATCCAAGGTCTTTGAAAAGCAAACTCTCGCCTTGTTTATAGCCTGGATTCTTAACGATCTTTACGGCATCACGGTCAAGACCGGTAATAGGTGCGGCGAGCTTGGATATCTCGTTAACAACATCGCTTCTATTGCGATCTGAGCCATATGCTGAATAATAGTAGAGATTGTTATGGTTGGCCGCGGCTTCTGCCTGTGACACAGCCAGATCAAAATCATGCTGGCTTTCGATAAGACCTGCAATTATACTGTTTTGCAAAGTCTGCCTGAGCGAACTGTCAGTAATAGCGCCAAGTTGTTCATTGAACTGACTCAGTCGCGCCTGATCTGCGCCCAAAAATGCAGAAGAAAAAACTAACAGCGAAAAAACTAAAATAGAAATACGTCGCATTGAAGCTCCTTACTAGATACTGATATACTTTTACGAGCCAAAAACAGAGGGAAATTAATACTGGATACTGAACATTACTTATTACTTGTTACTCGATGAGTTTAACAAACAAACGACAAAAGCACAAGCCCCCCGACAAAGTTTTATTTTGTCGGGGGGCTTGTAAAATAATCTCAACGATTATTCAGAGCCAGAAGACGGCTGACTAGCACTACCTACAGCCATTCCAGAACCAAGAAACATGGTACGCCACAGGTTGATTTCAGCCTGCTCAGAATTGGTCAAAGTTACCATACGCAACGACACAGGTTTTAATACGCGCTCAAAAAAGCCACGCAAGCCGTCTGACATTGTGTAGACATTTGTGAAACCAAGTCCCTGCAGAACGACCCAAGCCTGACCCGGGTGTGTAGCACCATTTGACACCAGAACGATGCGATCGAATGCACGGTACCGTTCAAGCGCCTGCATGATACTGCTCATCGGCGTGTGCACCGAACCGGGAATATGCCACTCATCAAACTCTTCGCGACTGCGCAGATCAGCGACGACAATGCGCTTCTGACCTACCAGAAGCTCACGGGCAAGATCCTCTGGTTCGATATGTTCAAGAGCCTTTTCAATCTGACTCAGAACTCCGCTCGCGTAGACCCCGGTCTCAATGATTCTGTATCTGGGAATTGTAACACGACCCAGTGCCACCAGCATGATAGCGCCGCTTAGAATCACAACCGAAAATGCCCAAAGGTTTGAACTTTTGGCTGCAACCAGTGCAAAATTAAATCTTACTTCGATCAATTCGGCAACCCAGAAAGCCAGAATCGCCACAATTGTTACCAATAGAGCAAAACCAGCGAATTCGAAGCCAAGCTCACTATAAATGTAACTGACGCCCATGTCGCCCCAGTTATACCAAGGTTCTATCCAGGAATACGACGAATTGAATACATAGCTGCCAAGCAGAGCACCAATCAGAAATACAATCGCATCAAGCTTGCCGCTGACAGCGCCGACTGCGGCTGTTCCCGGGCACCAACCGCTGATCATGAAGCCAATGCCAAAAAGAAAGCCACCAATAATCTGAGCACCCAGAATTGTTTCCGGGATGTAGATTGCCTCAAGCCTGATTATTCCGAACGCGAGGGCAAAGCCGAGCCCAAGCATTGCGGTAATGACAGCACTAAACATGACTTTGAGAACAGCCATGTCGCGAAAGTAGAAGATGCCTGCCAGACGACGTGAACTGCCAAAACCAGCCTGTTCAAGACACCAGCCAAAAGCAACACCGATAACCAGAGATACCAGAAATGCATTAACAGTGGTCAGACTGCCACTGCTGAAAATTGTTTCAATCATGCCACTGCCTCCTGAAAAAGTAAGCCATCAGGTAGCCACCTGCAAAAGTCGACAGTAGAAATGCAACACCACCGGTTGTCAAAAGTGCGGTACCAGTCAACGCCATCCCTGAGGTACAACCTCTTGCCAGGCGTGTAGCAAAGCCAGCGATAACTCCGCCAAGCAGAGCAAGTATAAGTCGCTTCCAGGCTGAATATTGCGTGCCGCGTTCAACCTGAACACTGATGCGGCGGTTGAGAAGTGCCGAAACAAAGCCACCGATTAAAGTGCCGGCAAACATGAAAACAAGATAGTATTTAAGCGGGTGTGCGCCCCACTTACCAAAATACTCAGAGTTGAGAATCTGTTCTGGATTGATGCAGAGACCACACCAGGCCGACAGTCTGGCCAGGCCTCCCGAGGCGCCCAGGCCAGTGCCAAGAATCATGAACGAAGCAAGCAATGTGATTCCCAGCAAAAACCCTGCAAGATACGGATTAAGATAGCTGTTGCCTGTCTGAGTTGTCATATCAGCAACCAGCCCCCTTTCGCACCGGTTTTGGAGCAGCAGGGGTTTGAGCCGGAGGCGTGGAACCAGGAGTCACAACCGGCGCCGTCAGAACTGGCTGCGGCTGATCTTTACTGCTGGTCGGCGCGACCGGCAGAATGCGATCACGTATAAAGCCGGTTTCGACTTCGTTCCAATAGGCCTCAATTCCACCCTTCAGAGCCTTGATCGGACGCCGGGTTTTGCGTGAAAGAATGCCAGCAACGATCATGGCAAGCGTACCGTCACGATCAACAATGATCAACGGCACATCCCCTGCAAGCCATGTCTGATTTTCGATCAGATCACCAATATCAACGGCTTTGGCACCTGTTGGATTGTAATCGCGCACCTGGTCTGCAGGTCTGACATCTATGATCTCAAAAGTGCCGGGCAGATCTTTGATCATCTGCTGCAGCTGAGAGGGCGCAATTCGCTCAGGCAGGCCAAGATTTCTGTATTCCTGTGGCGCCGCAGTTTCGACAGTCGCAGCCGGATGCGCATCGGCAACACGCACCACCGGAAAACCTGCTTCGATCCAGGCCTCTGCCCCACCCTGCATGCTCGTCGAATTTTTGAATCCGGCGCGATTAAGAAGACCAACAGCCAGATTTGATCTAAAGGAAGAGTTGCAGACCGCAACAACCGGTTCGTTTTTATTCAGGCTCTGAGCTGCCTTGGCTTCGAGAGTATCGAGCGGCAGATTGAGCACTTCGCCGATCTTCATACCCATCCATTCTGAGGGTTTGCGCACATCGACGATCACAGGCGCTTTTCCGGCGCGCATCAGTTTATACAAATCGCCCGCTGTGACCATTTTTACGGCCTCGGTGACACCACCAGCAGCCACGTATTCGTCAAAAACGATGTAATCAGCGTTGTAGCCCACTCTCTTGAGTCTTTTTCCCGCCAAAAAGATCTCAGGCATGCTGCCGGTAAGAATTAGCCGACTTCTAAATGGCACCACCGTGCCCGTCCAGGATTCAAGACGGCCATTGAGAGCAATATTTACCGACCTGGGAATATGTTTCTCTGAATATGCCGCGGCATCACGCAAATCTATAATGTAGATATCTTTCTGTTCAACCAGACCATCAAGGCTGGTTAATCTCTGCTCAAGGGGATTTTCCCAGTCCACCTTTTCAGGACCGACCCGATTCATGCGGGCATTCTCGCCAAAATATTGCGGAGCAGGTTCGAGACCGGTCAAAATCTTCGCTATAAATGCACTACGGTCGTTGACGTATTTAAGATAAGCATTAGACGTTTTTTCCTGCCCGATAGTTGATGAAGGCTCGTCTCTAAGATTGGCTCCACAAAGAGAACCGGCACCGTGAGCGGGTAAAACGACGGTATTATCAGATAGTTTGCTAAGTTTGTTGTTCCAGGTGTCAAACATCATCGAAGCAAGCTCGGCGGCTGAATAGCTGCCACCCATAAGATCCGGGCGGCCAAGACTGCCAACAAAGAGAGTGTCGCCTGAAAACAGAAACTCCTGCCGCATCGGATCAGCAGCCGGGCTGACTAGTCCGCAAAGACCGTCTGGTGTGTGACCCGGCGTTTCCATGATCGTTATCAGTGCCTTGCCAACGGCAATTGTATCGCCGTTCTTGATTGCACGATGCGGATACAACGCGCCACTATTGTGGCTGGCAAATATCGGGGTGCCGGTCGAAAATTCCATTTCGCGATGACCAGCGACAAAATCGGCATGCGAATGAGTTAAAAAGGTGCCAACCCACTCAAGCTTTTCTTTGGCAGCATAGTCGAGATAGGCCTGCACATCACGGCCTGGATCAACGACAAGAATCTTGCCATCACTGACAACGAGATAAGAATAGTGTGATAGCACCCCAAGTTTGAGCTGAACAATTTTGTAATCTGTGCCAAAATAGCTGCTCTCGATCTGGTATTGAGCCGCCGCCTCCGAATGCGAAGCTGACTCAGAGTCAGCCAGAGTTGCCGCAGAAACTGGCATGCAGAAACAACAAAGCAACACAATGAATAATCCCGTAATAAATCTGGTGAACATTTTGCCTCCCGTTTAATTATTCTGGTATCCCTAAGCCGGCATTATACTACATAAAAAAATTGCACGCCACGCCCCGACTCTCAAAGAACACACGAAGAACACACGCACTTTGCACCCAGAATAAACTTGCAAGAAGCGATAGTAAAGGCTCTTGCAAAATTAACGTATATATTTCTTGCTGACAGGTGCTCAGAGCTGACTTTTTGAGCACGAATGGTATTATCCAGGTGCGCCACACACCGCGAACTCTTTACAATCCCAACCTTGAACAAATCGCTCTGTTTCTCTTAACGATATACAGGAAATTTGAGCACTATTGAATTTGACTTGGCTAAAGTCTGCAGGGTATAATTTTATCTACCAGCATAGATAGATGAAGAACAATTTATGAGCAAACAATTTCAGTGAGAGCGGGAGCACACACATGCACGTATTAAGAAACAACGCCACAAAGTTTTTTCAGCCATATCAATGAGCATCGATTCCAGTAGTCACGAACTTATTCTTCTGGTGATAAGCCTCGCTCAGATAGACAACCCCGATAGAATCACCGCACTATTTGTCGAAGCTCTGGAAAGATTATTCGTTCCGGCTCATTTCGAGTTCAGAAAAACCGATGCAGCTGAGCCTGCAGGAGGAATTCCAGCGCAAACGATCCACCAGAATTACGGCTGGATGGTTGTTTCCGATGATTCTTCGCTAACCGAAAAACAGCATGGTTTGATCCGAAACGCTGTTCAGATGCTTGCAATGATCATTGAATGCAATGAGCACAAGCGACTTCTGAGTGCCGACCGAGATAGACTAAAAAGTCTGGTTGAAGAGCAGACAGCGCAAATGCGTCAGAAGAATGACGAATTACGCGAAACTAACAAGCAGTTGCAGGAAGAAGTGATCCGACATCGGCAAACCGCAGATGAACTGCGGGAAAGCGAAGAGATTTTCACCACATTCCTGGAGCACAACCCGGCTTATGTTTTCTTCAAGGATGAGCAACTACGCGCCCTCAAGTTAAGCAGAAATTATGAACAGATGTTGGGCCGGCCGCTCTCTGAAATCCTGGGCAAAACTATGGATGAGTTGTTCCCGACCGAACTTGCCGAGCCAATGATCGCCGCTGATCAGAAAATTTTGCGAGAAGGCAAGCCTATTGCCATTGAAGAGCATTTCAACGGCAATTACTATTCTACCGTGAAATTTCCGATCTCAATTGCGGGAAAACCCAACCATCTGGCCGGTTTTACCATTGACATCACCAGGCTTAAGAGTGCGGAAGAAGAATTGCGCAAAGCAAAAGAAATTGCCGAAGAGAGCGAGATTCGCTTTAAAGCGCTTCACAATGCTTCTTTCGGCGGCATAGCAATTCACGATAAAGGTAAAATTCTAGATTGCAATCAAGGATTATCAGGAATAACAGGCTACTCTTTTGAAGAGCTTGTTGGCATGGACTGCCTGCTATTAATCTCTGAAAAAACAAGAGATATGGTGATGAGTAAAATCATGTCTGGATATGAAAAGCCTTATGAAGCAATCGGTCGGCGAAAAAATGGCGAAGAGTTTCCATTACGCCTGGAAGCCCGTGAAATTCCTTACCGCGGCAAACAGGCAAGAACAGTTGAATTCAGAGATATCACTGAACAGAAGCAGGCCGAAGCAATTCTCGCCGCTGAAAAAGAACGGCTTGCAGTAACATTGCGAAGCATTGGCGATGGTGTTATTACCACCGACACTAAGGGCAACGTCATTCTGATGAACAAGATTGCCGAGGATCTTACCGGTTGGCTACAGTTAGAGGCTCAAGGGCAGCCTCTGGAAAAGATATTTAAAATCGTTCACGAAAATAGTCGTAAGCCTTGCGAAAACCCGGTAGAAAAAGTTATTTCCACTGGCAACATAATCGAACAGGCTAACCACACATTACTCATTTCACGAAACGGCACTGAGCGGGTTATTGCCGACAGTGGCGCCCCGATTAAAGACATGAACAGTACAACTATTGGTGTCGTATTGGTCTTTAGAGACATGACCGACAAGCAGAAGCTTCTTGATTCGCTGCAAAGAACTGATAAACTTGAGGCAATAGGTGTCCTGGCGGGTGGCATTGCACATGACTTCAATAATCTGCTAACCGGGATTTTCGGCTATATTGAACTAGCCCGCTCGACAACAGATACAAAAAAAGCAGCAACATATCTTGAACAGGCAATGGTTGTATTTGGACGAGCTAAAAACCTGACTCAGCAGCTTCTCGCATTTGCCAAAGGTGGTGCGCCATTGCGCAAAACCGGAGACCTGGGACCGGTCGTCAGGGAATCAGCGATATTTGCGCTTTCCGGCTCAGCAGTTACCTGCGATTTCAAAATCGCGGAAAATCTATGGAATGCGGATTTCGACAAGAGTCAGATCGAGCAGACTATTGACAACCTCGTCATCAATGCCCAGCAAGCAATGCCGAGTGGCGGCAGAATTACAATCAGTGCGCAGAACATCACCCTCAAAGATGGTGACAATAGCCTGCTCAAGCCAGGAAATTACATCAAAATATCTATTGAAGATGCCGGGATTGGCATGCCTGCTGATATTCTTAAAAGAGTCTTTGACCCTTTCTTTACCACCAAGCAAAAAGGTAATGGCCTTGGGTTGACGACCTGCTACGCGACTATTCAGAAACACGCCGGCACAATTGATGTTGAATCTGTAATGGGTAAAGGATCGACCTTTCATATTTTCATTCCTGCTTCGCAAAAAGCTCTAACAGACTCGAAAACAACATTACCCAAAACACCTCAGGGACATGGTCAGATACTGATAATGGATGACGAACCATTCGTAAGGGATATCGTCAGCAAGCTTCTAAAAAGCATGGGCTACAGCGTTGTAGAAGCGAAGGATGGCGAAGAAGCAGTGAAACTCATCATCGATGCCGGGCCGGAGAAGCCAACAATCGATGCCGCCATTTTCGACTTGACCATTCCGGGTGGCATGGGTGGCAAAGATGCAATAGTTCATGTGCGAAAAAAGTTCCCTGACCTGCCTGTCATAGCCTCAAGCGGCTATTCAGAAGATCCTGTTATCGCACAGCCGAAAAACTTCGGGTTTACTGATAGTCTGCGCAAGCCTTACCGAAAAGAAGAGCTTGCGACCATGTTGAATCGCTATATCAACAAACCATCTTCCAGCTGATTTACAGCAAACCGCCCCGGGCAATAACCCGGGGCGGTTTTAAACTCGATCAGTGATTGCTTTGGAAATTAGTCCCAGCGATGATTTACGCCGAACACAACTCCGAAATCGTGGCCGTAGCCAAATTCTTTCTGCAACGAAATCGGGAAACCAAGGTTGCCCTGCCAGTCGTCATTGAAGAGCATGAAACCAACAAGCATATCAACATTAGTACCACTGTTGTTTCCGCCAAGTGCTGGATTATAGATATCCTGAGCAACATTATCGATATCGTATGAAGTGCTATTGAGTTCACCGACAAGAGAAAAGTGTCTGTTCACACGGTAATCCATGCCGCCACGCAGAATGAACTTGGTCAGACTGTCTTCGGGATTACTGGCGAGAGCCATATTGATATGGCTTGACCATTTATCGTTGAGTATACCTGAATATGCTGCACCAACCTGCACTTCAGCACCACGACTGGCACCGGCTGGGCCAATTATCGAAGCAACTTCAGTTTTTCCATCAGCGATGACAGTTTCTGACTGTGGTCTATGATAATTACCGCCAGGAAATCTTCCTTCTGTGTGCACAGTTACGGCATGGGTACCATCAAGGTTTTTCCAGACCTGATAACCCAACTTCAACGTCGGATCGTGCAGTCCGGATAGATTAGCCGAGTCAACGCCGCCTAAGACATTGTCATGCTTCACTTCCCAGCTCTGATAAGGAATGGTCATACCGACAAAGAACTTTTTGCCAGCATAGGTGAGGTGGATTGGCACAAGCGTCTCATGTCCTTCTTTTATGGCAGCTTCATTGCCGTTAATGTAGCGATAATTTTCGTATTTCATCTGCACGCCAAAGTTCCAGGTCGAAATATAGGGCAACAGCGCAGATTCGGTTTCAAACAGACCATGGTAACCGTTGAGGTTAACAAAATATGGAGTAAAATCTGTGGGCTTAAGTTCGTCGGGAATTCTGAAGCGTTCTTCGCGATAAAGTTCGCGACTGCTTACTGCTACTGGCATGCCAGGAGCCTGCGCCGGGCCTGGCACTGGAGCGCCCATATATGGCGCAGCAGGGGGCTGCATCATATTCGGCACGCCAATTGGGGGCGGCGGGGGTGCCATGCCACCACCACTGTAAACAGGAGGTGCGGCGGGGGGCGCATAACTGTTCATTGCCGTTGGAGCAGAGCTGTATGGTGAATACGCTGAAGGGGGCGGAGGCGGTGCCATCAACGGTGGCGGATCAAATGACGGATCACTTACCGCTGGTGGAGCCTGATTATACTGCTGATTTGCCTGGGGAGTTGCCATTGCGCTCTGCCATGGCTCTGAAGATAGAGGTCTGGCTTCGACAGTCGGAGCCGACATCTGATATTGAGTCGGGGCGGCACCTGGGATCATGATGGTATCACCCACATTGAGCCGATTAGGATTAATTGAAGGATTAGCTCTGGCAATTTCGCGCCATTTCTGCGAAGAGCCTAACAGCCTTTTGGCAACTGTTCCAAGCGTGTCTCCGCGCTTAATTACATAACTGCCACCGGTCTGTCCATAGAAACTGGCATCAGCGTCAGCATCGGCAGAGACAGAAGACACAACAGTTTCTTCGATAACATTGGCAGGAACTTCATAGACTACTTCGTTTGAATGCTTTGTCTGATTTGCAACAGCATTACCAACACGAGAATTGGCCTGCTGCTGAACTTGCTGCTGAGCCTGCTGTGGAACCTGCTGCGGAACCTGCTGCGGAACCTGCTGCTGAGCATACTGCGCGGCAGGGCGAGGTGCGCTTGAGTTCGAAGCAACTGTAAGCAGCTTTTGCCCAACAAAAATACGATTGCCATTATCGATGTTGTTCAACACCATCAGATCCTGCCAACGATTTGCGTCGCCATAAACTTTCATGGCAATTTTAGGCAGGGTGTCACCGGCCTGGACAACATAATTACTCTGAGCGGCAGTCGCAACATTTGTATTGCTGGCAGCTGCATTTCTGGAAACATTTGCTGGCGGCTCAACCGGAGGCCGATAGCTCGTCTGTCCCAGAGCAGTTGCCACCACGCGTGGCGGCGCCGACATCAATTGCTGCTGGGCACTTTGCCCGGCTGGACCAACTTCTTCCCAGTCATTCGACTGGGCTCTTGTTATTGCAGGTGCTGCAAATACCAGCCCCATCGACAAGATGACTGCAAGAACAGGATCTTTGGCCCGGAATGTAGTAAACCTCATCATCTCTGACCTCCAGGTCTATCCGAAAATTTGGATGAATTATAGTTTCCAGAATTTTTTAAACTGTGCTTTAAGCAATTTTGCATAGCTATACCAGTCCGCGTAGGATATAAGTTCATCTTTGTTAACCTTATCGACCGACATAGTTAAATTGTTGAGCAATAAACTTACATGTTGTGCCGTTGCTTTTGCCATCAGGTTACCAGGCGTGCCGCCCTCAAGAACCGAGATGATTTTGCCGCCACAAAACCGGTCAGCAAAACCCTTAATCAGCGTTACGGTATTGAGCAACCCTTCTTCTGTCACTCGCAGATGCGAGCCAGGGTCTTCAACCAGCAGGTTAGTGCCAAACCCTAGCAGGATAAATTCAGGCTGATACTGTTCCAGCAGCTTTTCGACCAACTCCTTGATGCACACACGATATTCGCGATCGCCGTAGCCTGAAACAAAAGGAATGTTTATGTTATAACCAAGAGCACCCTTCTGACCAAGCTCTTCATAGTGACCGGTGCCGGTCACACCCGGGTATTCATGCAGGGAAAAAGTCATCACATCTTTGCGATGATAAAAAATTTCTTGAGTGCCACTGCCATGCTCTGCGTCAATGTCAATTATCGCAACGCGTTTGAGCGCATACTTTTTTGTTAGGTAATGAGCCCCGGCAGCAATCGGATTTACCAGACTGCCAAAGCCAAACGAGGCACGCGCAGCATGATGCCCAGGCATTGCGGTCAGACAGAAGGCCCGCTCAGCCTGACCACTCATGACCATATCAACTGCGTCAAGCACGCATCCTGCGCCAAACCTAGCAATTTCGAGGGACTCTCTAATCAGAGGAGTATGAGCATCAAGCTGTTCAACACCGCTGTAACTGCGCCTATGCAGATCATTCAGAAAGTCGGGATCGTGAATTTCGCGTAAGCGCTTCATCGGCGCAATATCGGCCGAGCGCACGATTCCTTCCCACAGGCCGTTTTTCTGCAGTTGATCGATAATCAACGACAGACGGCCCCCTTCCTGTTTTTCAGTCAGGGGGTCGTATTCCAGGAGCTTGTCGTTATGTAGTATAACGCCTCCTGCACGGATCTCTTCCATGTTTTCAGGCAGAAAACGCTGTTAACATAAGATCTTTATCCATGCAGTCGTCATCTAACGCGGCTGGATTGAAAATCTTATCGGCAGCTTTTCCCTCTTTCTTTGATCTTGAGCCATCTTTGACCCAGCGCACGAACGAATGATTAAACTGTGATTGTGAGAAGTTCAGGTAATGTTCCATACTAGATACGCCCTCCTATTTGAACTCTTACTATATACATCGGCATTTGTTACAAAATTATCCAGCCCTTACAACAGCACACCGAAGAAACGCTTTAAACTAGACGGCAACAGCAAATAGCATAGAGATTTTAGTCGTCCACTCCTGCCACAAATCTCACATACTCCGGAAATTGCCTGAAAGTCTTATCGGATCAGATTTTGCTAGAAAAGGTTTGACCGCAAAAGATGCTTCGGCAAAGAAAGAAAATTATAAGCAGGCAATGCAGTATTTTATTAAAGCAGCAAAACTCAAACATGGGGAAGGATTCTTTGAAATCGGGCGACTGCTTTTTTCCGGCCGTGGAACCGAAGAGAACAAGCAGAAGGCATAGTTGAAAGAATTAACAGACTTGAAAGAGTGATGACCGTTGAGCAGATTGAAGATGCAAAAAAAATGATTGATCAGTTCAGCCCCCAAACCGGCGTTCCTTCACTCGACTAGCTTTTTTGCATGAATAAAAGATCGTGGGCAAAAAAACTGAATCAGCTTGTTTAACCAAGATTCCAGTTCAGGAGCCAAATAGAAGTTAGCACAGATCCTTTTTCAATCTTATTATGCCTTCGAGGCTTCGCGCAGATTAACCAGGCCGACTTCCGATAACTATTTTGTTATTGAGCCATATCAAGATTTCTAGAATCCGCATGGTAAGAAGAGAGAATAGCGAAAATGGTGACGTTCAATTGCGAATGCTGTTTGACTCTAAAAATCAAACCGCACTTGCCATTGTGACAAGTGCGGATCAGATTCTGGGAAACTAAAGGGCGTTATCGACAGGCACTCGTATTCTTAACTGACCCTTCTTTGCTGAGCAGTTTTGAGAGAGTTCTATCGGCGAGAACATCTTTGATATCCATCTTTTCGCCATCAACCTCTACTTCGCTTTCAATCAGCCTGATGCCGTGACTGTAATCGGCATAGGTGTTTTCGTGACCCCAGCCGTAGCCCTGAATTGGCTTGCCACCATTGCGGCCATCGTGCCAGCCATATATAATCACATTTTTCTTGTGGCTGTCCAGAAAATTGCTGATTATAACATCTTTCTTGTGCCCGGCAATCAGCATTCCATTCTGATGGCCGACTTTGCGGCATTGTGCTTCGACCAGACTCTGATGTTCAGTGTAAAACTCGTTCTTTGTCATCCGCTGCTGCCAGTTCTTGTATTTTCCGCCTGACATCGGCTCTGGCAAAAGCTTGGTCTGAGCATTTTTGTAGATATCATCAGACATCTGTGTGGTGGGAAGTATGCAACCGAATTTTTCTGCTATAACCTGTGCTGCAAGTGGACTCATCGGCATGCGGACAAAATCACTGTCGCTACCTATAGCCAGAACGTCAGGCATTACTTTGTACTTAATCACATGAACCTTGCCATCCTGGAGTTTACGACTGACTTCGATCTCTTTAAATTCACGCAAAAACGACGGAATGTTTCCGGCCAGAATTTCATTGAGTATCGCCTGCTCGCGCTGAGCTGGTGTCATACTCTCGGTGCGCTTCATGAATTCGCTGCCAGAACCAGCGGCGCCCGGCCTGATCGGAATTGGATCATAACCGCTCAAGGTGCCTTCTGGCTTTGATCCAGATGAAGTAGAGCCTGTTTCATCTGGCTTATCAGCTGTCCCTGATTCGCTGCCAAAGTCAGCTGATTCTTTTCCACCCGCAACTGTTTCGTCAGGTTTTTCTTCTTCGATTTCGCCAAACAGCTCGGCTATAAGCACTTTGATAAAGCCAAACAAACGCTCAAATGACAACGTTCCCGAAGGGGAAGGAATTATGGTCTCAGCAAACCCTGACGATATGCGACTTTTGTTGCCGCCATTTTCCTGGTTAACTTCAATAATGTTCAAATCATCCGGTCGCGCATTTTCGACCATTTCTTCAAGGCTTTGCGAATAACCGACAGCTAGACAAAAAAACAACATGACGATGACCACAGCCAGAATTCGTTTCATTTATCATTCTCCATTCATTCAATTGCCAACACCTAAAACTATGTGGCAGTCACCAGATATGTTATCATGGTCAGACTAAAACATATAGATGTATGATTGTATGGAGGCACTATGAAGAACTTCTGTCTGCTTATGGTTTTCGTTCTGGCGATGTTTTCTGTTCCAGCCATCGGGCAATCTCTCGATGAGATGCTCATCAATATGAATCCCGAAGACCAACCCCTGGTTCAGCAACCGACAGAGCCAGAACAAACTGCAGACGAGCCTTCTGCAATCCAGCCGGCCAACGATTTAGACGCCATGCGCCAGCGCATCGTGGAATTGGCCGAAAGCAAGGTAAACACTGTCTATGAACGCAAAGGCGATGATGGCTGCCGAGTCGGCTGGGAACACATGAAACAGTTTTATGAGGCAGCATATAGAGTTGAAGACCTGCAGAAAACTCATCCTGACTGGCTGCGCAGCTTACAGACTGTCGGCAAGAAAGTCAATGAGTGGTGCGGAATTTTTGGCACATGGGCATGGATCAGAGCTGGGCTTCCTGTGTATTGGAACACCCATCTGGTTGGCTGCAAATATCGCGGCGACATGTCCAACATAGGTATCGGCGACTTGTTAATCATCAAAGACAAAGATCCTAAGAAAAAATTGAACCACCACTGTATTATCAAGTCTATAGACGGTGACAACATGGTTACTATCGATGGAAATCAGGGTGTGGATTCGATTCAAATCAGAAATCGCAAAGTCAGTACCATTTCGATTTACTATTCTGTCGCCGATGCTCTGGGCGTGGCACCAGTTCCGACACCAGCAACACCTGCCCAACCAGGAACTGGCACTGTTGTAAAACCCAAACCCGGCACTGGCACTTCCACACCAGCACCGACTCCGACATTCCCAGCTCAGCCCGGCGCCGGCCAGGGAACAAAGCCCCCCACCCCAACCCAGTCAGCTGAAGATGCCGCTATGGCAAAACTGGTCCAACAGATCCTCGAACAGATTCGCATCGCTTTTCGACCATTCTTCTGGTGATTGGCACAACGGCCACGCACATTGTCCAAACTATCACCAATACTTAATAATCTTGATGCCAACGATCTTGCAGTCAGACTGTTCACAATCCTACGACTACAGGAACTCACCGGCAAGCAGGTAATACCAGAAAAACTGAAACAGGCGGCGGAGTCAGAAACAGACCCGGCTCTAAAACTTTACTTAAACTGGCTGGCTTATCCCGAGATTGCGGGCAAAGATGCAGATCTTGCTTCGCTGAGCGAGTTGCTGAAAGAGAAGTCTCCTGACTGGCCACAGATACTGCGCCTGTTACTGCAGGCGAACAGGCAGTCAGCAGCACCAGTGCTCGAAATTCTTCGCGAAGCCAGCCTGAACAGTTTGCCGCCCAGTCTGCTTCCAGTTCTGGTAGGTTTTTACAGCCGATTTGGCGACAATCAGGATATATCCCGGCTTGAATCCTGGTGTTCACACCCTAACCCGGCAGCAACCATTCTGGCAGTAGAAGGCTTGAGCCGCATACAGCCAGACAAACTCAAAGATTTTCTATACCCACTTCTGACCAGCGAGTCTGCCGGAATAAGATCTCGCGCCATCAGGCTGCTATACCGCTGGCACCCACAGGAAGCCCTCAGTCAAATGTCCAACATGCTGGACTCTGATGTTGTCGATGAGCGTCGTGCGGCGCTGGCTCACGCTTTTTTTCTCCCCTTTGACCGCATAAAAGACGATCTATTGCGCTTCATGAGAAAAGAAGAGATGCCGGCTTTACTAATTCAAGCCGGGCAGCTGCTGATAATAAATCCCGACATTGAAGTCGCAAAGGCAATGGCATCTGTAGCTGCCGAAACCTCTGCTGAAAAGGCTCCGATTATCAGCAACATATTGGCCCAGCAATGCGAGTTTCTGGCAAGACTTAACCTTATTGAGCTAGAACCCTGTGAGCAGGCAGCACATTTGATCAAAGAAGCCCAGACAGCCAACGAACAGAAAAGAATGGCCAGTCTGACCCAGGCCATTCAAGCTGGCATCCTTCAGAATCAATACATCGAAAACCTGCCGCAAGCTGCCGCCTGGCTTAAAAACCGGTTTTCGGTGGCTCTACCCATACAAACTCTTTTGCCGGTGGTCGAAGGTCTTGCAGTAATTGAACCCGTCTTTCTGCTGCCACACATGTCTGAACTACTGCAAATTCAAGATATAAAAGTGCAGATGGCTGCTCTCTCCGCTATGGCCATAGCGGCACCAGTCCAGGCAGAAAAACTGATCGAGCAGTATCTTTGCTCCGCCACGCCAGCCAGACGTAGAACCGGCATAAATGTACTGGCGCGGCTCGACAAAACATTCGCCCAACCGCTTCTGTTGCGGACATTGGCGCAAGAGACTGAACAAGAGTTACTGGAACTTATCGAAACTCTCCTTTCAGATCCTTTACCGCGCGACACTTTAGTTTCGCTTCTGGGTTCTGCAAAGCAGGCCGAGGAAAACTCCGGACGACTGGCTCTGATCACACGGCTTTGCGAAAAAGCAAACCAGAAATTCACAGAAATAAATCTGGCCTGCAACACAAACTCCGGCTTCAGCAATGAAGAAATCATGCTTGGACGCGCCGAAAAACAGATAACCGCTGGTCAATCAGTCGAACAGCCGGAAACCGGGAAAATTGAAAGCCGCTCGCCTGAGGCCGACAAGAAAGAGTCTGAGCTGGTTAGAAACTATCAAAGAAGCCGGCCAGTCGCCAGAATAACTCTGATCCTCAATATTCTCCAGCAGCAGATTTTTGCCTCAGAAGACCTGATAAGTCTGCTGCACGAAGAAACAGGCGTAGTGCAGTCATTTGCTATTCAAGTCGCGATCAGAGCAGGTGAGCTGAAAAAACAGAAAAGCTGTTCGCCAGCTCAGTTGCTAAAGCAAAATCTTGCACAAAGAATACCAGTCTGGGTAGATATTGCCACAGCGCTGGTGATGATGTCTGATCAATCAGTCAAGCTGTCAGCCCCCATACTGCAGCAACGCCGCTGGAGCAGCTGGCCCGAAACAACATTTCCATTTATGCTGCATTTTATTGGCAAAACAGCCCGGCCCCAGTTTTCGGCGCAAGTCAGCAAACTCCTGCACCACAGCCGACCTGAGATCAGATACTTTGCGCTTTCGTGTCTCCTTGCCATCAACCCCGGAGAACTACCAGAGCATCTACCTGAGCTGCACAACGACGAAGACGGCGAAGTGGCGGAACTCGCCAGAAACGCAACACGACAGATTCAGGCACATCCGCAGCGTTCACTCGGCAGTTTATCAGGCAAATTGTTTCAGTTTGTCGCAGGCCTGGTCAACGGCTGGCAGAATCTCACATTGCTTACCCAGACGGCAATATCGGCAGGCATAATTGTATTTCTGGCTCTATGCCTGATTTTCACCAGACAAGAAGAAACACTGTCTCAGAGAGAAGCTGTTGCAAAGGCCCCAACTACCGCAGGCAAAAGCGATATTACAACACATAGATTTGAGCACTGGCACCAGCCAGCAGAAGCCGGTCAAGTAAGAGTAGTTTTCGGGCGTATCGAAGAGAACTACTCAGACAGCCTGCTGATTCAGAGCCCGGCACTACATAAACAGTTGTTGATCAGACACGGCAAAGGGGTGCTGCCTTTGCGCAAAAACCAGCATTTTAACGGAAAAGTAAAAATTGATATGGTCGGTGTGGACAGAATTGAATCGACATTAATTGAAAATCGGGAGAACAGATAAATGCGCAAAAACTCATTGCCTTTTCTTTGTAAAGCAGCTCTGACCTTACTTATGCCAGTCCTGCTGCTGATCACGATACAGAGCAGCGCCGTTGAACTGAACGTCGCGCGTCAGGGAGAAGTTAAAAACGTGCCAGTTCAGCAGCCATACAACGGCTGTCTGATTGTGCGTGAGGGTCCTGGCATGGAATACCCGGTTAAGGGGCATGTCGTCAATGGTGACACAGTAACCATCGAAGGAGCCTCGGGCAGTTGGTATCGTATCTCGGCACCTATTGCCGGTTACATCTGGTCAAGCTACATTGCCGTAACCGACAGCCAAACGGTTGACACAGCCAATATGACCAAACCGCTCGATCTAGAAACCATAGTAAACAACGCTGACCCATTGGCCCGCGAACAGAATCTGCCCGCCCGACAACAGCTTCTTGAAGACAACCGGGTCATCGAGATTAACATTGATCAGGAGATCCAACCTTGACCTCAGGCCACAAATACTGCAGTAAAATGGCACGCACCGGCTCAATTCTGCTGGTGACAACGGCCATACTCTTCTGCATGTTTTTGTTTGCCATAGGCTATTCACGTTTTTTAAGTCAACAGGCCAATTCTGCCGACAAAATCGGTAAAAAACAAAAATTGAGCGAACTCGCCACGGCACTCGCCACACTGACAATGCACAAGCTGAAATATTCGGCACAGCTCATGCAAAACACCACAAAACTACGTGCTTACCCTGAATCAGGCTCGGCTCTGGCAGCTCTATATGATTATCTCTCACTGCCACTGAGCAAGTTTGATTCACAGAAATCGTTTGTGATGCCGCTCGACGAAGATGCTACCGGACACTTTTCTCTTCTGCTTGAGCAACTCTGGCAAACCGCAGGTTATGGTGACGAGCTTGAAGAATCAATAACCGTCGGAGTTATGCGCGATGATTTTGTTGACACCGGGGCAACTTCTAGCGCATATACGCGCAACAAAAGCGGGAATTTGCGCATAACAGTAAATTTAAGAATTATTCACAGCGAACATCTCTCGACGACACTTGATTTTAACTATTCATGCCCGATCCGGGTCGCGACGGCCCACGTTCCGGTATTGTCAAAGTATAACCTTTACATCGAAAATGCCCGCCTTAACTCGGGTGACTACGACGCCGGGTATAATCAGGTCAGCGTCGATGGCTTTGGCAATTTTGCCGAAACACGCAGTAAAGCCAGGCCGCTTGTGTTGAATAATGATGGAAATCAAAAATTGCCGGTCAAAACTGATTTTCGCAACTTCGTCGAAGACGAGCGCGGGTTGGTTTATCTTGGCGGCAATAGCTCGATTTTTCTAAATCTCGCCCGTTCGGATGCTGTTGCGCCTAACTCTGACTCCGGCGAAGGGTTTCAATTCTTTCGAAGACTTAATTACGATGGCACCTATCCGGTTTATGCCGGCAATTCAGCCGAAAACGGAAAAGTGCTGATCGTCTATCTCGACCAAGGAGTGTCGGATGACACCGATCAACGCAACCTTTCGTTTTATAGCCTGATCGAATCTGGCTATTTTGGGGTCAAACAGGTTCAGGAAGGTCGCATGAGATTCAGCTCGATCTTTCGCCTGTTCGGAGTGCAAAGAGACCTGTCGCCGACGCTGGTACAGGGCAATGTCTTAAGCCAGTATCTTACCATCGCTTTAACCTGGGGCGAAGGCGGCAAGAAACTTCGCCCGCCATTTCTCACCAATCTCTCTTATACAGCCCCAATGATGCCTGATGCTTACTATTTCGATTGTATCAGTCTGCCGGAGTATGCCGATCTGCAGTCGGCATTCGCTCTCGATAACAGCCTTGATTCCTACAAAAAGTATGTAAACCACTATTCGTCACGTGTTAATCATCGCCCATATAATCAGGGACTCGGGTTCATGCTTTCGCAAACGAACGCTGATGCGGCAATGCTTTTTCCTGACTCTGACCCGCTCAGTCGTTTTGTCAGAAGTTCAGCGCATGATGGAACCCACAAGATACCAGGAGTTTTTGCCGAAATATACCCGGAAGTTGCCGACCTTAAAAGCATGTCGCCATTCGCCACCGGTTTTGCAGATGCAGCAAAGGCTTCATATCGTGTCGACAACAGCGCTGAGCCTGATATTTTCAAGCTCTTGAAACAGCAGGGACTGCTCAGCCAGGATCGTCTGCTACTTGATGGCTGGCTGAGCTTTTCTTCTGGAATCACGATAAATCGACGACTTGAATATATGTCGTCTGGCGGCATAGTTGTAGAAAATGGCGACCTCATTGTCGAAGCACCAGTGGTGCCCGGTGGTTGGCGCGACAACTGCCTTCTCTACCTGGTGGCGCTCAATGGTAACGTTATCTTCAAAACACAACCGGACGCCAAAGTTCAGGCCGCTGTTATTGCGTCATCCAACACAGCTGAACATGGCCGCGTGATTTTTGAGGCGCCACCAGCCGAAATTAAAGGCGCTCTGGCCATGAAAAGACTTTTGCGTAACAGCACCGAGGCCGAAACCTTTCAGGGCACCAACCTGATCTATTTTCCGGCACTGGCAGCCACACCAGCCGGCAGCGACGGGCTGTCAAATGACGACTCCCTGCTCACCTTCAGTTTTGGTCAGCAGCCGCAGGAGATCAGATAATGCATAAAATCAGCAGAATCCGTGGGTTTTCCTTTATCGAGCTGGTAACTGCGATTACCGTATTGTCCATCGGGCTTTTGCCAATCATGTGGTTCTTCTCACGCAGCAATGCCGGCACTGTAAAAACCAGAGACGAAATTGTCGCCCAGCAATATGCAGCAGAACTGTATGATTTTGTTATTGCGAGCGGCTACGATGCATTTGCACCAACCGACGAGGCCGGCATTGAGATCCCTTCTATCACTATAGACGGCGAAACACTCAGCATCGATGACCATTTTAAGCGGCGCCTGATTATTGAAGATCTCGCGCCCACGCACAACACCGAATGGCCTCTGCTCTATCGCACTCTGGCGGTAGAGGTGAACTGGCTGGCCGAGCAACAGCAACGCACCTTAAGATTGACAGGAATCATTTATGCGCCAAAATAGCCATAAAAACGCTGGAATAACGCTGATTGAAGCCGTTGTATCGGCGGCAATCGGTGCGCTGATTTTTGTTGCAGTCAGCCGCATGATGGTCAGCACTCTGCAGATGTCACGCGCCGGCAGCAGCCATCTTACTAACATGCTGGCAGCAGATATAGTATTGCAACAGCTGTTGCAGGATCTCAAACAGGCGCGGACGATAACTTCAGATGAAACACAGCTGGCGACCGGTGAGCTCTCCGTCGAGCGGCTGACCTGGCAGAACACTAGCGCCAATCCAGCTTTCGCAGGAGTATCCTATCGCATACCCGAAGACAAGCGAGGCCTGATAAGGCAGACAGAGGGTCGCGAACATCGCCTTTACCCAGACCGCCTGTTTAAGCTTGGATTTAAGCGGGTGAAGGTTGGCACACAAAATGCGGCAGGCATGATAATAGATCTCAAGGTCAGCACACCGGAACAATCAGAGGAGCATGGTTTCAGGCGTTTTGTATATCTCGACAGCCTGCCCGAAAACCGCAGCATAATCAACGATTACCTGCCGTTAGCGGTTGCGGCACCCTGACCACAGAATACTGACCGAAAACCGCTATCTTTGTGGATCTGCTTCAAACTTCTCTTTTTCGTCGAGCCAGAAAGAAAATGCTACAGGCAAAAAATCGCTGGCAGTAAAGGTAGCGGTAGGATAATCGCCGTTAAAAATTCTGACACCAAGTTCAATCATTCTGCCAATTCTTCTGTCCTGATTTTTGATTAACCTGATCACCTCTACGCCTTCTTCGAGATGATCGCTGCTGAATTTAAGATCTGCGAGCTTCCAGAGCAGTTCATCACGATTTGCATCTGAGACAATTTTTTCCTGTAACTGTAAAGCAGCGTGAAATCTCTCGGCCTTTAAAAGCAAAAAAGCACATTCGGCAAGAATCTGATCAGACTCATCTGGCGAGCATTCTGGCGGAATACCCGCAGCCACTTCGTTAAGCAGCTGAAGTTTGTCGCGATAATTACGGTTTTCGGGGTTAACCGCAACAATACGTAAATAGCCCCTGAGCCTGCAGATGGTATCTTTTATCGAGGCAATCCCCTTTCGCGCCAGAACAAAGTTATCGACCAGCGCATGCCGGGCAGCTATCTCTACAACAGCCAGGTTCCTGACAGAAACATCAGTAATCTGCTCGAGCAGGTCGTTTGCCAGTTCTACCTGACCAAGTTCCAGACATTTCTTGAGCAGAAAACTAACAAATTCAGAACTGTGCTGCACAGTTTTGAAAGTAATCACCAGATTTAGAGCCCTTTGCAATAATTCTTTAATCCTGGATTCCTGATTGAATTTTAAAAGAACAGTAGCCGACTGCGTCAAAACCAGAATTTTTTCCGGGACTGCGGGAATCGCATCGACCAGCTTGATGGCGTCATCAACAAGATCACATGCGATTTGCCATACCGACCTGTCTTTATATTCAGAGGCAATGGCAAGAAACGCGCGGGCTTTGAGAATTGGCATGAAGATGCTGTCGGCAGCCTCACGGGCCTGCGAGAAAAAGCCTTCTGAAGCGTGCTTCATTACCAGACTTACCGCCAGTTCGGCTCTTATTTCCGGATTTTCTATTTTCTTTGAGATTTCAACAATGTTTACATACTTGCCGGAAACAACCAAATGCTCAACAATCTGATGCATAATCGCCAACCTGGTCTCAGGATCCTGAATTGATTCAGCAACCTCAAACGCCCAGTGGTATTCGCAGCTCTCGGCAAGCTTATAAGCCGTCCAGGCAATTCCAGTCATGCGTATCTCTGGCTCAACAGTTTGCTCAAGCAGATCGATAGCGCTGATAAAAAGCTGCCGTGCCCTATCACGCAACTTTGTTTCGTAGTAAACCTGACCAAGGCCAGTAAACAATCTTATCTGATCCATTCTTTCGGGGAAATATGCCGATAAAGTCAGAGCTCGTTCGAATTCGCCAATGTCTGCATACTTCAGCGCAATAGAGCTAAGAATGCGGCTGCGCATTTCCGGGTTCTCAATGCGATCTGCAAGATCAGCAGCTTCGCTAACAATTACGAGCGCCCGTTCCTTCTGGTTATTGAGCATAAACAACTTCGCGAGATCTGCAAGTTTTTCGCAGCAAATCTCGATCTGCTTTATGTTACGGGCGCAGTCATGCAAAATCTCCAGCATTTCCTGGCGCCATGCACTTTGCCGTAGCTTATCAATTTTTTTGTTTATCTTTGCATAAGTACTCAGGCCGAGCCGAAACTTTCTCTGGGCGATCTTCAGGGCGAGAGCTGAAGAGGGGAAGCGTTCCAAGATCGAATCGATGAGCGAAATAGCTTGTCTATAAAGATTTAACGCCCGTATGTAATCATCTTTTTCGGCTTTCTGCGCTTTGCAATACAGATTATAAGCCTGAATAAATGTATAATTCTCGTTGATCCGCCTGCTCTTACTCATTCAACCTCTCTTTCG